>Ga0307507_10010963_pt1 | contig 11545 bp, 19 predicted proteins | sample 7_EM_MG_FD_207223 | JGI IMG/M metagenome (GOLD analysis project Ga0307507, IMG submission 207223) | Populus trichocarpa ectomycorrhiza microbial communities from riparian zone in the Pacific Northwest, United States - 7_EM | ecosystem: Host-associated > Plants > Roots > Unclassified | place...
AATAATTCGAAAGCAAGCGCGCATAAATTAACCCCTTTTTTCGCAAACTACGGGTTCCACCCACAAACCGAGTGGATGAAGGAAAGAGAGGCTCAAAACCCAGGAGCCACAATGTATACGCACTGGATGAAAACAGTGCAGAAAAACGCAAGGACAAGCCTGGAGCAAACAAGACAAGCCATGAAGAAATACTAGGACCGAAAAGCAACGCCACAACCCGATATCAAAACAGGTGACTTGGTAATGTTGAACGCCAAAAACATTAAAAGCAAGCGACCGACAAGGAAGTTCACCCCACGAGCGTACGGCCCTTTTAAAGTCTTAGAGAAAAGAGGGAATCAGGCGTTCAAACTTGATATCCCGGCTCGCTGGAAGATCCACCCAGTATTTCACGTTTCGCTAGTCGAACCCTATAAAGTCTCTGACCGACCTAACCGAGAACAACCCCCGCGAGAACCAGAGGACTTCGAAGGTGATCTGGAATGGGAAGTTGAAAAAATCGTCAAAAGTGAGATAATCACCTACACAAGAAAGGTCAGAAGGGTAAATAAGGAGTTCACGGAACTCCGATACTTTGTAAAATGGGCAGGATGCTCAGAGGATGAGAATACCTGGGAAGCACCGGAGGGGTTGGGAAACGCCAGGGAAGAGGTGGAAAAATTTCATAAGGAAAACCCTGAGATGCCGGGGCCGAACTTGGATGAGTAGTATGAGAAAGGTTTTCCACAAGTGGACAAGTAAACGCTTCTGGTTTTTACCCCTACCAGACGGAGCTTATAAAGGAAAAAGAATGTATTATAATTAGACAAAAAGTATTCGGGATGAAACTTAAGAGGAGGGAGCTCGTGTTAGGGACAGAGGTCCCAGAAGGATAAGGGGGTCAAGTTACCCTACCTTCGCGCACCAACCTCTACAAAAGACTTAGCAACACCCCCCTCCGGCCCCGACGTTGGGACAATAGGTCACCATACGCGGTCTGGAAAGTTGCGTCCCCTCACCAAAGGCTTGAGTAAAGAATGCCCTACTTGCAACACCGTATACGTCGCGGCCGTCCGTCCGACCGGTTCCTGTTCGCAGGATATATGAGAGGAGACCTCAGAGCACCTGATGCAAGTGAAAGCATCCAAATCGGGCGACATCGCATAGAGTTACAGCCACTACAAGATTGAGTGTCGAAAAGTGGCTACAAACTCACAGGACGTATCTACCTTAGTTAGGCTTCCTTGGTCTGCAAAGACGCCCAGTAACGTGTAGGAAAGCACTATGCTCGGAAAGGGAGTCGGGGAACTCCCAAAAGGATTGTTGGCACGAGACCGATAACTATAGTCGCAACCATTGGTTCGATCGATAGGAAAGCGGCGTGTAATGCCGGATAAGACTAAAGGATGCCTCCTGCAGACCAAGTCAAAACGGAGCCAACACTATGAGGATTGGCCATCTTCTATCCTAGCGAATAATTGTCTGCCATGCGAACACATGGAGATTATTCGTAAATCTATTGTAGCAACGGATACATGTTCGTATAGCCATCTACGCGTACGGGCACTACACCCTCCCTATGAGAGAGGCATACGTGGCAATAAGTTGCGCAAACGAGAGTAGAACCATAACGGACGTTCAGGGTCAAGTCGGGCTCCCACTTCAAAGAAGTCAAGCTAGGTGGGCGAGAGATACTTAGTTATAGGGAAAGATTATGTAGCCCGCGAACACCCAGACGCAGAATATAAATATCGAGGTGTCTTCGTAGCTCCTACCTATCATCAAGCAACGGAGAAGAGATCTTAACAATATATACACGTTAAACACATTTATGGTCACAACCATTATTCTTCCATTCTGAGTTTTCGTCTCCCTAGACGTATTCGCCGAAATACCATCAATCGGGCTTAAGATATTCGCTACTTCTTAGAATATTACTACCCCTATAACACTGTCCTAGAACCAGGAAAATTCGACAATGGATTTGACACATGCTAGGACCCGTGCATCCTCTGATTGGTTAGATCAGACCCAATCGATCAATATTGGGCCTAGCACAGCTAGCAAGAATCACCTCATAGTGCTAATCTCTTTCCCCTGCCATGAACTGACCTCTTGGTAGCCTCACTTAAAGGGTTCAAAGTCCAAGTATAGCGGGATCAACTTAAAACGGTCATTAAACTGGCCTAAAATCGTCCGCTGCCCCAGCTATCCCACCAACGAATTCATCATCATCTTAAGAATTCCTAGATGCAGGAGGTGAAGCTGGTCAGGATGCCACAGGCTGTACATATTGCATAAAGGAGATCTCCTAAAAGGATTTTTCTCCACCTGCAGACGAATGGACACTAAGTACTCGGCCTCTTGGCTGTTTTCTCGTTCAAGCGCTTGCTGATAGAACTTTGGATCGCGGTCTCTAGCCCCACCAACTCTAGTACTCAGCTCATGCTGCATCTCAGTCCCGGGAATCTCGCAAATTGGGCAAAGCCCGTTGATTATTCTTGCCAGGATGACATGTTCTTGGTAGTCAGCAATCGGGGCTGCTAGGATCGGATAGCATGGGTGGACCTTGCCCTTAGCGCAATCGCTCTCATCCCCTGGGCCGGCTATATTTAGCTCCGCTACCTGGATTCAATATACGTTCAATCTCTTCATGCCAGTACCTATGGCACTTGCCGTCGTTCGGGTTCTTTTGAGGAATTGGTACGAGAGCAACTAGCGAACATGCCCGTTTAGAGCCCTGCCGTTCGAACTCTTTACTAATGTTACCGATCGGAATATACACCGGTTAAGCCGTCTTGTCTCCGAAGAAGTTTGCAAGGTGCGTCTTGTCGCCAGTGAAAAGCAGGGTGACCACTGTGCCACCTCGGGGCACTAAGTCTTGGGTATCTTACTACGAGTTCGAGTTAGGCATCCTATTATATACTCCTCGGCGGGTACTAGTGAAGAGGTGCTCAGGAGGGAAGCCCATACGGTCTGCGAAAGGTAAATGGCTAAGAAGTAGCCGGATCCAGTGCAGGATGTTGCGCGAGTACAATGTTCCGGACCCACATGGGAACGCGAACCAGCTATGGGGCCCAAAACTGTGTTCTACGCACTCAAACCAAGACCACAGTTCATCTGCGGTCTGGAACAATATGCACCTGTCATCATCCAGTCCATGCTGTAAATACTCATCCATCGATCCTTTTGTTAAGCTGCACCGCAGCATCCACCATGCAAGCTCAAAGTCTTTTGCACTTCGAAATGGGTGCCATGGGTTCCAGTCTGGGTTTAAGTATCTGTGGTAAATTCCACCTGCCGTGCCACAGGATATACTGGCTTCACACACGTGATACTGTGTTTTGCTGGGGTTGGCCAACCAAGTTAGGTGTGTGTCTTCCGGTTCTGGGCTTCTCGGTTCCTGAATGCTATGTGGGTCTCTGCTTTCGAGATCTGTTGGTGGCTACCACCCAGTGACTTCTCAAAGATGTTAGTTTGGGCTGATTGAGTACTTGATTCAGAATAAAACTTAGGGTCCACCCAAGGATTGTCTTCTCCCGGATGCCAATTGCTAGCTGCCCCCCTCTCTTTCGATCAGCAGACCGCTTGGGTACGGCCTGTGTCTCGGCTTTGTCTGTGTTTGCCTTTTTGGGCACTGTTTATGGTGAATTGATAGGCCCTTATGTCTCTTGGCGGGCCTTTCGCAGGCTGGGCAAGTAGGATTCGACGTTATCGCTTTGGAATAATGCTGCCGCTGTGATAGGATCGAGGTGATAGGAGCACAAGCATCAGGAAAATGTCCGAGTGTGGTCCATGGTGGTCCTGAATGCTCATGGTCCACCAAGGGGGGTTGTGGTCCCCGTGGTCCATCTGGTCCACTCCGATGCATGCTGATCCAGACATTTTGAAATTTTACCGAAAATGTGGACCAGGGTCGATCAGGGTTGACCAGAAGGACCAGGGGAACCATAACCCCCCTTCGTGGAGCAGGACTGGTTTTTACATTTTGCTGATGAAAGAGTACGGAATTGGTACAAGTGATATACATTTGTTGTATAGGGGAGGGGCTCTTGTGCAGGGTAATTATAGCTGACTTGTAACAAAACATCTCTCCTAGCCCTTTGTGCTACTACAGCACGTACACGGTGTGCTGCAGAGATGTGCCAAGGCGGGCCAACCCCAGGTGCTCAGCAGTGCACCAGACCCAGATCTTGCAGTACAGACCCTGACATACAGACCCTGCGACAGCCCACCCCGTCGGCAATATACTCTACCGTACTTGATAATCAGTGTTTGTTCAAGTGTACAGAGCGTACTGTTGGCCTTGCAAACACCTCTTGATCTTGAAAATTATAGCTTATCTTGAAAACAGATGTTTGTTCAAGTATGTGAAACGCACTGTTCCCTGGGGATGGGTGAGCCTTGCAAGCTCGGTATCATGAACTCTGTTTGTTGAAAGAGTCCAGAACCGATATATAGAGAACCGCTTTCGCCTCCCAGCCAGATGATCATACACCAGTAACTCTCCAGTACACGACAGCCCATATTAGAATACAAACCCTATTCTACACGCCAATACCTGAACCCTTCATTTCAGTCCTACACCCTATTGCACCCCGGCATTGAGTTACAGTCTTTTCTGATCGAACTCTTTCCTGTGGCCTTACCCTCAACCGCAAATATCAGAACCATTATCAGATACACATTGGTACTACGCAGTCCCCTAATTGGTACACAAATCTCAAGCTTCCAGACTCCAAGCTTCGATCCTTACGATCTTCAGACCGTCTAACATTCTCAACTCAGTGAACAATTGACTTCGCGGAACTAGTAACCCTGCGTACCAAGACTCCCCAGCCAAATTAGATATTTAATTAGGTAAGCAAAATGGTTCCTATTTGCTACCACCGTGGTTACTAAGTGAAATTGTGGGGTAGAACAAAGAGCTTCTGAGAATGGCGCCCTCGGGAGCTGATATTTGTATAAAACTTGGCTATCCCAGGGCCACTGACAAGGGCTATAAAGTATGGGTTTCGAACTTCAAAAGGACCTGGCTTCGTCAGCAGCAACTGGACCTCATCCCCGGACCAGTGGCTGTTGCGGCCCAGGAGAAGACTCTCGAGTGGGAAGCCGGGATCCGAAAAATGTATACCGACTTCCCAACTCGATGGGGTCTGGCAAAATTTGCGAATCCGGGGGATCGTCAGGAGCGTGCTAGGCAAATCCTGATTCTGCAGGCAAAGAAGGTCCACTCTGATATATGAGAGGAGCCAAAAGCGGCTGCTGCACAAGCCGTTGCCAAACGTGCCAAACGCCGTGTCGCGCCCACTGCAACTCCAGCCTCCGCTGCAGCCCCCATAACTGTCACTGCCCCGCGACTACCGGAAACCCCAGGACCTCCAGAAACCCCGTGGCTGCCAGGAGCCCCGCGACTGCCACTGCCCCCGCCAATACTGGAACCCCCTGGACCCCCAGAAACCCCCTGGCTACTAGGAGCCCCGCGACTGCCAGGAAATCCCCAGCTATTAGGAGTCCCGCGATTACCTGGACCCCCCCAGCGGTTAGGAGCCCCTTAACTACCAGCAGCCGCTTGGCTACCTGGAGAGCATTGACTACCAGGAGAGCATTGACTACCAGGACACGGGCCAGGAATGATGATGATGAAGCCGAGTCTCTTGGGAGCCCACCTGCAAAGTGGCCGAGACAAGAGGAGCTGCCTGAGTTGCGGTTTACCGCTTTCAGCGTCCCCTTCCGTGGTCCTGAGAGTACCCGAACCCAGTCTACGACCTGCCCTAGTGTCAACGAGATTCCCTGCCTGGTCCGCTAGGCTCGGGGAAGACCTCCACAACTGAGCACAAAGTCCATGATACTCAAGACGAATATTACCCTACAGGATGATGAGTACATGGACTTCTTTCCCGGCGGGGAGAAGGGTGAAGGGGCGGAACTGGGTATCTTGGACCAAGTATCATGGAACGTGACATTAATGATGGCCCAAGCTAATCGTCCTAACGGGGGCACCTTTGCTGGTCTTCTGGTGGTGGCCATAGATGCAGAAAGCGATGGGAATCATGGGGTCGAGGAAGAGATTGACCCAGACTATACCGGTGAATAGGAGGAGGAGCGGGAGCCTCGAAGGAATAATCGTGCTGAGAATCCGGGGCACCATGGGGAAGGGCCTTCTCAGCCTTCAACTCGGCCTAGGCCTTTCAGAAAGGGCAAAGAGCGGACTATAAATACTGGGGACAATGACGGTGATGGGGACTCGAACCAAGATGGTAACGATCATGATGAGGGTGACAATGATGATACTGACAATGATGATGATGGAGAGGGTGGTAATGATAACTTGTATAGTGGCCCGGGTAAGTGATTGTCCAACGTACTATTATTATCAAACTTCGAGAATCTACGAGCTAATTTATTTTTCCACAATTTGCAGCTAGGGTTCGCCCGCCAATACGATGTCGCCGACCTGACACCCTGATCAGGAATGGGAAAGATAATTCGGACTCCCAACATATTAGTGAAAACCACAGCTTGGATGCCGACGACGATGCAACGGCCACTGCGACTGCGTATCCTACTACCACTAGCGCTGGTGCTCTTCTCAGGCTCTGCAGTGACCAGCTCAACAAGCATTTTGAGCACCAATGCTTTGACGGTGCCTGGAGAAGGTTGGGGGCAGAACTTCGCACACCAGTTGAAGGTGATATCGGGCCCGCATGCCAAGAATCCCAGGAATCCCCTGTGGAAGGTTCCTCCCCCATCAAGTTCGGGGTGTCTGGTTAATTGTGGAGCGTATCCTCACAAACCGTCCCCATGTGGCCCTAATCGCTGACGATATCGGATTGGGCAAGACGCATTGTACTCTAGCCACACTACTCTACCTTAAGCACATCGTTGATGAGGCTGTGGCAGGGAGGCCTTTGGCATCCTTAGAGGGGGAAATCGGTGCAGGAATTGGAAGAGGTTCCGCAGATCTTTGGCAATGATATTGAGGTGTACAGATGACCCTCCATCATCATAGTCCGGGCCAGCCTTGTCCCTGCCTGGGAACGAGCAGTCCAGAGTTTAATCCAACAGACTAGGCTCACCTTAATCAACCACTTTTCGAGATGCCGGCTTACTCATAATGATCTCAACTACAGTTCTGACAACCCCGAGTGCGGCAAAGCCATCCACCTGATATTCTATAGTGCCCACCGAACCCGCTATAACAATTGTGAGCGCTTGCATGGCTGCAATTGGGGGTTTGGGATCTTCGATGAAGATCATAGAGCGAAATCCCAGGTAACACAAACCTTCGACTCCTTAATGAAAATTGATGTCCCCTGTCGGATTCAGCTCACAGGAACCCCAATGCACCATACAGTGGGTGATTGGGTTGTTCAGACCGAGTGGCTGTTCACCCAGATCACTGATCAGGACGAGCTCAATTGTCACAGTCCGCGTCCACTTCACTCCGCAATTGGTGAGGCAAAGCGCGAAAATATAACATTTGAGGAACCCTATGACCAGATCAAAGATATTGCATAGCCGTGGACCATCCGGTGCTGGTGGGAAACAAAGGACGCAAACGGACAACCCCTGGTCCGCATTGCCGACCTTGTCCAGCACGACGTACGGCTACAATACACTGATGATGCCCGCAACCGCAATGGATGGTTCGATTGAGGATAACAAGGGCAACAAGTGGAATACTATCCAGACCATTCTACACGAATGGCGTCTTGCCTGCCTCACCATGGACCTTCCCAAAAATAATATAAGCTCAGATGACTCGGAATCTGTGGATGCAGCAGGGCCCTATCGTCAAAGTTTGGAGCGCAATACCTTCCGCGGCAGACCTGGGTTCAGATGGCTTTCTGATGTTTGCGTTCCTCAGTAGTTGGGCACACCCGAAGGAGGGGTGCAGTATAAGGTGGTGATTTTTGCCCCACTGCCTGGCCAAGCATCCTATGTCAATTGGTTTCTCCGAACCTTCCATGCCGGGCTTAACTCCATCTTGTATCACTCTGGGGTTCGGTCGAGAGACAGTGATAGGCTACTACAAGAGTTCGTTTCGGTTGATAGACCGGCGGCGCTGATCCTGACTCCCGCCCTCAGTGGCACCGGGCTGAACCTAGTTGCAGCGAACCATGTCATAATCATGCAAAGGTTTTGGAACATGAAGGAGCAATGTCAAGCAGTTGCCCGGATTCACCGTATCGGCCAAATGCGGACCCCAAAGGCATGGATCCTGCATTGTGAGTGAGTTGTGGATGATAGGGCCGAAGAACATCAAGGCTGTGGAAGGTTGGAGGTGCGGGTGATGCACAGATTGATTTGGGAGAAATTCTGCTGTATGGAGTTAATTGATGATAGGGCGACCAGAATCCATGAGCTTGACCAGCCACAGTCTGCTAGACAAGCTAGTGCTGCTGTCCCCAGTCCTTCTGGCATTCAGGGTGGTGATGGTGGTGATGATAGGGATGATGGTGCTCCCGGTCCTTCTGGAACCCAGGCTTTCCGGTACATTTAATCTGAATCATCAATTTTCCGGCCAAAGGCTGCTCTCTCTGGTATTCGCTTGTTTCTTTTGTTTGTTTCTCACTTTTCTACTTGGGTTCTACATTTCTTTTCTATCTACAGGACACTATGGTGGCTACCTTGTGTTTCTCCTTTTGTTTGGGGTCTGCATTTGAAGGCGCTTATCGCGGGGCCTCCCTGTTTGTTTTATTTATTCGTTTTTCTTGTTTTCTTTTGGGTTGGCACCACTTTTCGGTCTACAGCACGGTATAGACGATGGTTTCCTTTTTGTTTTGGGGTCCTGTATAGAGGCTTTTGTCGCCTGGCTTCCCTCCGCAGGAGCGTATTCACCTGTTTCATTTCACTTGGTCTTCTGTTTTCTGCTTGGGTTAGCATTGCTTTGCTCTCCGCAGAATGCTATACGTGGTGGGTTCTTTCTTTTGTCTTAGGGTCTTGGTCTCATAGAGCATTAGATTTAGAGTTTACGAAGTCAGTGTCAGCATAGCAGCAGATTGTTTTTTTTTTGCATTGGTCTTTAGGTTTACATTTTATCGATCCCCGGGGTGAAGGGTTTGCATTCGATCTGATGTTAATGGCGGTCTGATTAGCTCCGCTAGTTTCATATCTTTCTCGTCTTTTCGACTGATGTATCTGTAGCTATAACAAAAATTTACTTCCTCATCCACGGACCTAGCTTGAAGTTAACTGTGAGAAGTAGGCAAGCACGAGACACCCTACACCAAGAGGTCATATCATGGTGCCTGAGGTGCTAGGCGATGCAGACCCATGTCACGGACCCTGTTTTTTCTGCTCTAGCGAACCCAGGGCACCTTTCCACCATAACATCCCTCTAAAGCAGAATAGATCTTGAGACTGCCATCAGAAAGGGCCTGCCACAGTACTATCTAGCTGTCACGTATTTGTTTCAGGAGGCAAAGGCACCCAAATACCTTGTCAAGTTGTGTCACCCACGGACCTCACAACCTGCCTATATCTTCAGACCTATACCTCGCACTTTGCACTCCACTCTTCACATCATACGCCTATCCGGCCAATCAAAGCCATGCCGCATGCAGGAGAGAATACTCGGACTAATCAAACCCAAACTCGAGCTTCTCGCTCTACTGGTTCTCACCCTGTTGGCAGGTGACAGGAACGGACCAGGCATGCCTATTCACCCAAACATCCTCCTCGTCATTCCAACCTTGAGCATCCTCCTCATCGTTCCTGACCCAGGCATCCCCCTCATCGTTCAGATGGTGAATCTGATGATGAAGAGGAAGACAATGCTGAATTCTCTATCTGTAAAGTATCCTATGTAGTTTGAGAGGCTTCTCTGTACTGAACTTTACGCTGCCGTAATAGAGCAGCAAGATGTACAGGTTATACCCGGTCTACCTGAACCTTGGAGAGTGGTATTAAACGATGATATCTCCTCTAAGTCCGATATGGTGGAAAAACACCCGCGCAAGCGGACTCACCTAAACCTCGAGATTCCTGCAAATAGCCATGGGAGACTCTTTGTTAGAAGACATTCACCCACTGAGAACAGGTGGTCCACAGGCTGGGGGCAGCAATCTGGAAGGCAGAATGACCTTCACAAGAGGCTCCAGACTGAGCCTGCTTGGTAACAACCCCGCTCTCTCCATGATATGTGCTCAACATCTGAACCGCAGACCCAATCAAACTCCACAAGTGCCATATCACAGGGCCCGCTATGGTGCAAGTTCTGGAAACGAGAGTTTATCCCCGCAGAGGATGTTCTTGTTTATGATGCTGCGAAACGTTATGTACAAGCTAAAGTCTATGCAGGCCAATCTTGGCCTTCCGCGGCCTGCATAGAGCACATGAGCGAGATGGCCTGGGCACTAGCATTGGATGAGAGAAGGTGGGAAAAAGAACAATACTACAGTTCAGGGGATCAGCGGCCCGCTGAGCAGGCACCATCGCTTCTTCCTGATGCAATTTCATTAGAGAGGGTAAGTCCCCTAACCAATCCAAGAATGAGACTTTATTCAATTCACGGGCTAATAGTTGTCTAAGTTGAAACGCCGTGTATCGGCTTGTCATGGGTATCTACTTTCAGAAGCACGGAAAATGGTGGTGGAGTGGTATAAGTTGCCAATCGCGGACCCTGTCGAGTGCCGGACGCTGGTGAATAACCTTCTACAGAATGATTTGTTTCTAAGCCAGACAGTGGATCTCAGAGAGGGTCCTCGGACTAGGTAGTTGACAGTAGAGGAGATTGTAAAACTAGGATGTGCCTACATTGTCGCCAACGAGCGCAGTCTGGGCTGCAAGCCGTATACGCAGAGGTACTTCAGCCCTGCACATTGGCCCACAGTTCTTCTCGTATGCACTGCCCTTCGCTGCTCCTTAATGGACTACGAAGATACAGGGCATAAGTGCTTAGCGGTGGGGAATTTCTCACAGGCTGTGTTTGGTAGTCAGTAAGTCATTTGTTAGGGTGAACAAGGCAGCTAATAGGTTAACAGACTACTACAAGAGGTACTTTCAAACATATCAAAAGGTGGGTCCGCAGACTGCCCCCCCTAGATATACACCCATCCGGTCAATTATGCTAACTCAATTAGGGGTTAGATGGCCGAGGCGGGGAAGAAAGCGACAATCCAAGAAGTAAACAGGTGTGTGCAAAAGATCCGGTCACATCACGAGACAGAAGAAATCGAGACTGCCTGGTACAAGGATGATATGTGGGATGATCAGCATGACCTCATTGAGAGCGACGACAATACCTAGCCATGGTTTGCACACCCTGTCTCGTAGTCTGGAGGTGAATGGTAGTCCGGAGGCGAACGGTAGTCTGGAGGAGAATAGGGGTTGGAAGCAGAATGGTGCTCCGCAGGGGAAATGGTGGTCCAGAAAGGAACTGCAAGCGCAGCTGAATTGAAGCGGGGCTTCAATTCGACCGCACTAGTATTTTGTGGATTGATGGCGGCTCTTTTTTCACTGTAATTAATATGTTTGTTACTTGGCATTGATGGTGACCACAGCGACATAAACTAGACTTTTTTGTATTGGGTAGATCAACCGGGGGGGGGGGGGGATTTTC
>Ga0307507_10010965_pt1 | contig 11544 bp, 10 predicted proteins | sample 7_EM_MG_FD_207223 | JGI IMG/M metagenome (GOLD analysis project Ga0307507, IMG submission 207223) | Populus trichocarpa ectomycorrhiza microbial communities from riparian zone in the Pacific Northwest, United States - 7_EM | ecosystem: Host-associated > Plants > Roots > Unclassified | place...
TGCGCAAGTTGCGCCCAGTGATAATTAGTTTAAGTGGTTGCGTCCTGATTCGCGGTTGACGTTATGTGCGCTAGGTGCGCCAGACGCAGTGGGCGCACCAGGTGCCAAGGATTATTTTTGCTGATGATGGATAGTGAATCATAGGATTGATCTGCGGACGTTTAATGATATATACTAATTATATTAAATTATTCTACAGGATTATGTACAGTATTTATACGGCCTCAAATAGGCCGCGTGAGTAGTACAGGATAAATCTGCGGACGTTTAATGCAATATATGTGCAGCCGGCTTCAACTCAGCTGCTTGAATACGAGAGGATTAACCTGCGGACATTTAATGAGAATATGAAACTAGTGAACGCTACGGAGCCCACGGGTGAGGAGCATGTTTTATAAGAACAAATCTAGACGAGGTAGGTTTGGCCTCAGTGGATCGTAACAACAAGGCTATTCTTCATACTACGGTACGTATGCCTATAAAATGGCTGTGGGGGGCGGACCACGAATGAAGCATTCTGGGATGCCATCGGACGGATCCAGGCCACTGGAAGTGGGGGAGTCGCGAGGGAGGCACACAATATGGACAATTTGGTAGGGGTATGCCAGACGCCAGAGGTGAACTTGAAAAGGTAAGGTGGTGGACAGTGGTGCGACGGAATGGACCGCCACAAGCGCGCAGAGCGCTTGGGGAAGGAGAAATGGCCGTCGGTATGCACCAGACGCAAGACATGATACGCAAAGAACACCCGGCCGGCCAGGGCACAGAGGATGCATGGGGTGGAGCCGGCTCGTCCAGGCGCGGGCGTTATGCGTCCGGAGTGAAAGTTGTTTTTACTGATGAATGGTTATCTGGGAAAGAATATGCAATGAATCCGGCAAACCCGGAGGAGGAGAATGATATGAAACAAAGTTGGGATGCCCAAGCAAGCCAAGTGTTAGGCATGCCAAGAGATCCAATCCACAAAATTCACGCATAGACCCCTGTATACCAACCAGCCGGAATACAAGCACTCAGATACATACACCTCGGTCTAGCTTAAGATGATAGTCATGTGCCTCAGACTATATGGTCACGTGTTCGATTCACCGCCATGTCATAATTATTATTAGTTAACATATAATTCTGCGACAAGTCATAAACAACGGTGATAATAGGGCAAAGACGGCCCAGGGATTTAGGTATGCATTCCCATTTTACAATGCCCACAGAGTAGAAACAAGAGTTCCCTAAGATAATCGACAGAATCAGAATATACACTTCAAGTAACAATATTGTATGAAGATTCCAGAAGACACATAGCGGAGACCTCTGGGCCAACTCAGAACCAGTCAGTATGAATACAGAATACTACGCTCGAATCACTATTGGAACGATCGCTGGCACAACCTGCTTCGGAAAGCTGATGTGCGAACAGTCAGTAACGGGCTCTCACCCATCGAAAGGTCTGATGACTTTGAAGATTAGCCGCTTCATATATGGTTCAGTAAAGAGATGTTATTACATTGGCATTAGTCGGCTACGTGTTCCCTAGACTAGTCTATTATCCACGGGACCACCACACCCTTACGATAGGGCTGTAATCTACATCTTCATAATGTGAGCATGGAGTCCAACAGTTGTCAGGGTCAGGAGATGTTCGCACTTACGAGTTCAGAAAGCTTTGTTCGTTCGATACTTAGTTAGTATGGTTAGCAACATGTAGCCCACGAACGCTCAGACGTGGAATATAAATATCGAAGTGCCTCCCTCGCTTAAATAGAATCATCATGCACCGGAGAAGAGATCTTATCAATATAAAAAGTCATTACACAAATCTTTGCCACTCTATTACTTTTTATCTCTCCCACACGAGTAACTTAGTTACACTTCATTATGAGCCCTCCTAGACAAGATTCTCTGTTTACCAATACGCTCGAGTTCAGGCCTAGTTCAGTAAATGAGTTACCACACTGGCTACTCCTAACACGAAGATATACACTTCTAGTCGTAGCCGGAGGCATTAGTGATGAGAGATACAATAAGGGCAGACTAGGGACACCAGACAAAGAACTATATTATCAGGGAAGGTGCCGACACGAAGATCAAGATCTGGCTTCCTGGATGAATCCGTTCGGCAAAGGTTGGAAATCCTAAGATGCGCTGCGTGAATCAGGCTGGGAAATATAAATGTGTTGGGCAAATGAGAGATGGCTATGTAGATAACAGGCATTGGGCGAAGGGAAAGGGTTAAGGGAGAAGATGCATGGCACCAGGAAAAGGGAGCAGACTGCGGACGGATCCGGAAGGAAAAGACAAAAATGGGAGGTTATGGGGTGAAGTGGAAAGGGTGAGGAGGAAGATTCATGGCATCGGGTGGGGGAGCAGTCTCCAGACGGATCTGCAAAGAGAAGAGCAAAAATGGGAGGTTATGGGGTGAAGGGAAAACAGTAAGGAGCAAGATGAATGGCGTAGGGGGAAGGGAGCGGACTGCGGACGGATCCGCAAAGAAAATACAAAAAGGGGGGGTATGGGGTGAAGACATGCTGCGAGAGTGCAAAAATCAAAAGGGATCTGGAAGACAGAAGAAAGCAGGATATGACATCAATGAACATCTAGGGTTCAGCGAAGATGGAGGGTGCAGGAGGGTTGGAGTCCGGTGGCGTCTGGGACGCTCTGACACAGAGAGTCGGCGTTCGGACGAAATGAGTACCCAACAGCCCATCCAGAATCACGATTTGCGTCCTGTGCCCCCGGTGCGTTGGTTGCACCAGGTGCACCAGGCGCAAAGTGAAATTTTTGCTGATGTACCATCACACCTCATCCAGTATTACCTCACCCCCTTGCACTCACCAGGCTTTGTTCTAACTGTGTGTCTACCTACAACAACTTGAGTTTTATAATTTGGCCCCCCATCCCCCTGATGCCTCATGAGAGATAGGGGTCAAATCCGGACTTTTGCTAATGGAAGGCACAACAGAGACATCCTCTAGGTGAAAATCATACTATGAGAAGGTCTGAAGTTATGCTTGTTGAGGTTGGAAAAATAGATAGCTGGTTGGGCTTGACTAGGAGGCAACTGTGTGACTTGATCGCACTCTGGCACTAGTTAATTTTAATTTTAATTTTTATAGTTATTCTTACTGGTAGCTAGATGGCTTGATTTCATTTGGCCCATGGGGTCATGGGCATAACGAAGTGAGGGCGTGCTGTCGGGGGTGGCAGCCGACATTCCGTCTGGTGCTGGAATGTTCGTCTACTTGTGTACTTGTTTTTTTTTTTGTTGTCAAGCAGATGTTTGTTCCTAGTTAAAAAGGGCACACTACGAGCATTGAGGAGGAGGAAGACGAAGCCTGCTATTCACCAGAGAATTGACATAGTTTCCTTCTGGTTTTCTCACTTCGTTTCTTCTCCTTTTTCGAGCTATTGTGATTCGAATAATCCTTGGTGCCAATTCCCACAAAAGAACGCCCATCATCAGAGAGCATAAGTCAATGCCTAACAGATGGTACACATATCCCAGCCTTTTTACCTCCATCTAAAAAGGCTCCGTATCATAACCGGAAGGGTATTATTACCCAAAATGTCCTCGCCATTTGCACTCTGAATATGGCATTTTTCTATGTCCTCCCCAGTTGGGAAGGGTTAGCCCATGATGCCCGAGTACTAAAGTATGCGTTTGAAAATGACCCTTCTTTTCCCTCTCCTTCACCTACCTCAGTGTATCTAGCAGATGCTGGGTATAGTCTCAAACCAGGCATTCTTGTTCCGTGTAAGAAAGTTCGTTACCACCTGCGAGAGCGAGCACAGGCTAGTCTACAACCAAAAACAAAAGAAGAGCTATTTCATCTGCGTCATGCCCAACTACGAAATGTCATTGAAGATATCTTTGGTGTCCTCAAAACACGATTTAGGATCCTAGATACACCACCCCAGTATCATTTTGATATACAGCGAAAGCTCATACTAGTTCTTTGTGCCTTACACAAGTTTATTCGCATTCTAGCTAATGGACAAGAAGATCAATTTTATGCTGAAGCTGACCAGAACCTTCAACACTCTCAGTCGCAAGATACTCCAGCAGGTACAGAGGGACTATGCAATTCAGAGATTGATCCAATTTGGCCATGTGGGCGAAGGGTCTATCAGAGTTCGGCAGCAAATCACCGAAGCTTGGTGCAAGAACGCGAGGAGATGGCAGAGCGTATGTGGAAACAATATCAATATTATCTGTCCACACTGATAGCCCCCACTCCCGGCTAAGTGGTAAAATTCCCTCTTATTTGTGTGTTGTTTCTCGCACTAACTCATTATTTGTATTCTCGATCGTACATTCATTCCTTCTCGAAGTCAGCAGCTAGTAGACCACCATATATTGTACCAGTCAGTCCTTACTGAAATACACATTGCAATCATGTGCCTCAAATCATTTCCCCATCCAGCTTCAACAATATCTGAAAGAGAACTCACAGCTTCCACTTTCTTCTATCATTCTAATTTCCACGATCCGCCACACTTCCCTGTTATTTCCGTCTTTTTACTACTCTTTATTCTATCCACCACCATCTCTTCTTGATTCTGGTCGTCCACCACTATCGTCTGCTATTTTTTGTTATCCTCTGTTGTTTTACTCTGTTATCCACTGCCCCTTGCAGTGCTCATCCATCTTCAGCCCTCCTTGTTAGCTACCCATCTATACAGTGTTCGCAATGGGGCAGTCCGTCCTTCCTGAACCTGCACAAGGAGGGACAGCCGTTTGTCATCTCGTCTGGTTATTTTCTAAGGTTGTCTGGCAAGTAAAAATCAAAGAAGAGGATTAAGGGTATTTTGCCGTCTCGTCCGGTCCTTTCTGGAACTTGCCCAACACATCCAAGTGAAGGACTATTCCCTTGCTGTCCCCCACTGTCTCCTGCTGTCCCCAACTATCCCTAGGTGTCCCATGCCGTCCCCCGCCGTCCTGCCGTCCCCCGCCGTCTCCAGCAGTTTCCTGTTGTTTTTCCCAGTTTTCGGCTATCCTCCGCCATCCTCCGAGTCCACCACCCCCGGCCATGCCTTACCGTCTTCTACCAGAATATGTCTCAGAACGTGGGGCTTGTCGTACTTCCTAATGACAGCGGTCGTGGAAATTTAAGGACGAGGAGGGACGGCAATTGGTCATCCCGTCCAGTAATTTGCTCAAGTTGCCCCAACAATTAGGAATGAAAAGCAAGAACGAACTATCCTTTGCCATCCCGTCTCGTCCTGGGCGGTTGGTATTCCCCCCCGCCGGGCTTGACAGGGGCTCCAGAGAGCTGCGAATACTCGGTCTATCGGGCATAGGACTATACAATTGCGCGGATGGTTGCATCTTCAGATTTGCTGTTATACAGGTTTGCAGTCCATCCGGTTTGTAGCTATATGGCTAGGAGACACAGTGCTATAGGCTATGTGGCTTGGGGCTTCCCGATGGTTAAGGCTTCGTTGTTTTCACACCCTATGCTCGTAGGCATAGAGGATTGGTTTCATGTTTGAGATACCTTTTGTCAAAAGAATATGGATTATGGTCTGTAGAGAGTACCATAGGATTCTTATTCTTTCTATGCTACCAGCAGCATCCTATATGTACCCAAAGCCTCCATACAGAAAAATGCTTGAGGCATCGTCACTCTCTTTTCTTTCTCTGTTTCCGACACCTGTTGAGTGTTGAAAGCGACTATGTCGCATGTATTATCTTAGCTCATCAAAATTTTCACACCAAGCTATATGCTAGACGGTAAATTAGGTAAACACCCACCCATCCATTTCCTCTACACACCTTGCACCGTCTAGCCCTCCTTAACGGTCGGCACCGTCTCCGGTTGCTAGACGGCCGTCTATAGGTAAACGGCCCCTTAGTGGGAATGCGGTGAACTAACGAATAGATGGATAGAAAGAGAGGAATGAAAGGTGAGAAATAAATAGTGAATAAATTTAGTACACATCAACCTCACCACCGTGGGAAAAGATATGTCCAGAAGAACAGAGCTAGGTTGGTTAAAAAATGCAAGTGCAACGGCGTTCAATGTTCCAGCATTAATGAAATAGAGTTAATAGAATGTAGGAGATGAGATAGGTAAGTCACTATTGTGCCTCTAGTACCTCCTACCTTCGTTTATGAAAGAGAAGAGGGTTGAGAAATCAAAAATGAAGAGGGAAACAGAAAATGTGGGCCTGGTTCCCCAAAGTCAAATTGAACAAGAGAAAATGATAACTCCAATGCTTATAAAAATCAAAAGAGTAAAGGGAAAAAACGCCAACAATGATAATAGATAATCACAGAAGACACGCCCCGCCCTATCATAACACAGCTCGCCATTGAACAGAAAACAGAATATACAAGAAGCGAAATGGTAAGTATCAAAGGAAGAAGGGGAAAATGTCAGGGAAGAAATTGAGAAAGGAGGAGATTGGGAAAAGGTGAAAAAAAGGAAGAAACAAAAGATGACTTTATTCATCTCCCCTGCCACTGACTCTAGAAACCCACAAGTGTGTAGGCCCCTCGGTACCCATTTTCTTGTCTCTTCGTCTCCAGGCTCTATGCAGCTTCATTCCCATTTCGTGGAGCTCCTTCTCGACGTCCGCAAGATCCTGAATGAGCTGGTCCCTTCTGGCTTGCATCTCTCGTCTAGCAACAGGGTTGTGAGTGCTGGGGTTTGGCGGAAGGACTTGCTCGAGGTCGTGAATCTCGCGGCGAAGTGCGGCACGACGCATGGTGAGCTGGTCCTGCTCAAATTCGAGCTGTGAGAGATGATCCTTAGGTTCCTGAGGTTCATCCTTGGGAGCAGATGCGGGACGGTGGAGCGGATGAATTTCATGTGGGGGAAGCGGGGTCGAGACAGCACGGATGGAATCCGTGCGAGGCGTGGGAATGTATTGCGCGGGAATAGAAGGCATTGCAGGAGAATCGTTAAGGGACATTTCGGTGGGATGAGTAAGGGGCGCAAAGGTGGATTGACGGATGTGAAGTTTGGCGGGATCTTTGTACCGGGAGGCTTGAGTAGCAACGGTAGAAATTGTGTTCGACCGTTGATGAAGCCCCTCACGCTCACGACTGTCCAGCCAATCATCGATCGAAACGAAATTCGGTGGTTTCACTGCAGCAATCTGGATCGGCGATTCCGCTCCCAAATCCGAATCATGTCTCCTGCGACCAGCCACCTTTCCCTTGACAACGTTTCCCAACCCAAATCCTCGGCCACGGGAAGGAGCGTGCTGAGATGAAGATGAAAAATCCATGGTAGCGGCTTTATCCAAACCAGGTGCCACGAAGGTGTCCGATGGATGTGTCGAATTAGCACTGCTAAAACTCGACGGCGCGGGTTTGCGCGCAACATTGAGTTTTCGCAGAGGGGCGTTCATAGTGTGATTAGGGATATTAGGTTGTTTGATAGAATCCGGCTTGATAGTACGGTTTGAATTTAAAGCCGAAGAACCAGGTGGAGAAGGATATCGAAGAGTGTTTATCCTAAGTGGCGGAGGAGGAGCAAGATCATCATCTTCATAGAAGCTTTGATGGCTACCAGCATTTCTATATTGCACTCCAAAAAACCTGGGGTTAGTTTCAGAATAATGAAGCATAGGACAAGCATGAACAAATGAGAGGACCGCGCCTTGTTACAACCGCATAGAGTAATTTATAAACAGCAGTTGGGAGAGGTATAAAGTAAATTAGGGACTTACAACGATAGAGTCGGTTTCTCCGGCGGTCCTTTAAAAACCGACTCGCCAGAGCTCCTGAGAGCACTGCTACCACCTAAATATTCCGGGAAGCCAACAATCTGCGAGCGTGGTAAACCAGACAAAGTTTCGTTGGTGCTCTCCATAAGAACAGGGTAGCCAATGGCTGGTTCCTTTGGTCGCGTGTAAATGGGTAAACGATTAAACATCGTTGTGAAACTGATAGACATCGTCATGGGGAAAGGAAGTTAACAAAAATTAGCCCTCCTGAACCCTTGATATCTAATTGCTCTTTAATTGCCCTTGGACGGCTCCCCTCTCTCTTTTGGGTGTTTACTACCCCCACGTTTCCTGACCTGATCTAGGTGGCGGTGGCGGATATTTACAGCTGTTGTGCTGATGCTAGCTGTCCGCTTTGCTGCTGTCTGTCGACGTCTGCTGTGTACGGGTGACACAAAACAAGCAAAAGCAGAGGCGAAGGGCAACGCAGGGGAAGTCTTGAAAACTTCGTAGAGGTAGAAATAGAGTCGAAAATGGCAGAGGTAAGTTCGGATGTAATCCGAATCAACAAAGGGAGTGGCAAGAAATGATCAAAAGGAGGGACCGATGATGAGGCTATGTAGAGGTAACGAAATACTTTCTCCCCCTTTCCCGAAAAAATGAAAAAATCCCAAGAGAGAGAGAGAGGTGGCCGTCCGTAGCCAGAAGAAGTCTTCCCCTACAAAAAAAATCACGAATGTGTAGAAGGGAAAAATAGTAAATAAACAGATGGGGGGGATGGCTTACACAGGATGTGATATATCTATCAAGAATGATCAGCTACAAGGGGTCGTCTCTCCTTCGTCTCCCCTTTGAAGATGCCTAGAAAAGAACTAAGAGCTGCCTATGGAGAGGCTCTCTGGGCAAACCTTGGGTCCTAAAAACGGTGAAATGTGAATCGCCAAACGCACCGATAACCGCTTAGCTTGGGCGAATAAATCAACCGATGGCGAAGGGGTTGCGACACCAGCGGAAGTTTCCTGTCTCGGTGTGAATTTAGCTGCCGGGCAAAGCACAGCAAAACACCTCGAGCAGCAGGTGTAAGGTATTCCGGCGTCGATGCGTAATGAAAGCTTAATTTCCCTTTAAACCCTTCAAAGGAGGTGCTCGAGTACAGTTGTCGAACTACTCGGAATGCGTTCCGGGGAGTATAGTAAAGGGGGTTCCTAAACGAAGGCTCGCCGTCGATGAATTCTCAAAGTCGAAACAATAATAAATAAATAAATAAATATAAAAAAAAAGCCACCAGCCTTGTGGATATGCGCAGTGCGTGTCTAACTTTCTATCACGATGCTCGTGATCAACTGGGACTGGCAATGCTCAGGAATGTGTTTGTTTGCTGCCGACAGCGTTCCACGGACAATCGGAGGATTTTGGCTCTTTTCTCTCCCTGATTTCGCGGGTTTCGATCTTCTACCGACCACAGCGTATTTGCCCTCCCAAACCTTCACTTGTTCTTAGGGCTACCTCAGGGCATAGTACGTACCCCTGGAAGAATGGAGAAGTAGTGCTATATATAGCAACACTAGAGTCAAAAAAAGCCGTTACCAAGGCCCAGGCTGCAGAAGAAGTCTGCCCGAGAGAAGAAAATCACTACCAGTATGCAGATAGTGAGGGTGCAAATTCCCGGCCTATGTGCCTGCGACCAGCATGCACGGTGCTGGAAGCGCGCGGATGGATAGAGTGAGATTTGGGAGTGAGAGTGGGAAGGGAGAGCTGGGGAATGGAGGAGTAGGGAAAAACAAGAAAGGTAGGTGAGTTTCGGCTTCCCTTTGACGGGGAAGATGAGAGAACACAAATGGGTCAGGTGCTTTGCTTTGCTCTCAGATTTGGTCTGTACTTGCACGCACCATCGACCACCGGTATGGTATGCTAAAGCGACAGGTTAAGAGTGAGAATCAATCGCTAGAAAAGAAAAGAAAAGAAAAGAAAGGGGAGAAGAGGGGACACAGAGAGGCTGAGTCCATTGAAATGCCTTTGCGCCGCCATGCTTTCGAGAGTTCTTCTCTCTGCTGACTGAGACGGTGAATTCTATTGCAAGTTAGTGGTATCATTCGTCCAGTCAAACTGCAGGCTAAGGTTGAGGCAAAAAATTGATGACATCTGCACCGAAGGGGGGGAAGCTACCGGTATTGCTTTCTTACCGGTAGTAACGGTATCATATGTTCGGCGGCTGCGCATAAGAGCAAAGCTAAGCTACGAAACATCCCGTCCACTGATAATACCGTTAGTAGACTACCGTATGGGGACAATTACTACTCGTGGCGGGATTACCGGTATTGTAAGTTGTGAGCCAAGAGAGCATGGATTTGTGGGATGCACTCTACTGCTGCTGCTGCCAAAAGCATCGGTTGCCCAAAGGATAGGTAGGATAGGGTCAATCAGTCACTATAAACTAATCGCCAAATTCAGAACTTTGATATCTTCCCTTGGTCTGTTGATATCTTGTATTTCTTAATATTTCTCAACTCGATCTTGCCGCGAGCACAATGGCGATATTATTATTTTGTACTATTTTTTCTCCCCTTTCCCCCCTGCAAGGCATTTCCCTCCCGAACCAACTCTCGCCATACCGGTATTCTTCTATCCTCGGCAACATAGAATCTAAGGCACGGCACTAACTTAGACACCGTTTCAAATAGTAACCACCCAACAATACCTACAAAGGACGTAAAGTGTTGGGCTAGACTCGGCATTATGGAAGAACAAAGGGGCAATGAACTACAAGTACAGTAGTTAAGAGGATTATTCACCTATGAAATAAAATTTCCTGGGAGGCCGAAGGGACCCAATTCGATATCCTGAATTGTAGTTTTACAAGCCTTTGTTATGATTGATGATCTCGATATCATACCATGTCATTTATTTGCTACCGTATCCAATTTTGGGGACATTTGAAGCCTACCCTTTTCCTTTTAAGCTTTCTAGGTAATACCATAGCGTGCTTGCACCCTCCCATACTAAATCTCTACGAATATAATAAATCCTCTGATTTAACAAAATTTAATATACAGTATGCACGCATATCATATATAGTATGATACGGTACAGTACATCCCGGCGAAATACAAGTAGAATATCATAGATCCGGCCATCATCCCGATCTCTACTCGTAGAATTTAAGGATCGCTGCAAATTATTATTATTATTGTTATTGTTATTACTATCATATCGCCAAATCTGCGAGATCCCTCCCTTTTCAACTCTTCTTTATTACTTATATTATGGAGAGTGAGTGGATGGATGCCTTTAACACCGGACCTATCTACCGGTAGGCGAGTGAGTAGGGTAGGACAGTCATCTGTCAAGTTATGGGATTTGTATGGGTCGTATTATATAAGCCTCTGGAGAAAGTGGTTCGTACTAGTACAGGTAGGGTAGGATAGGGTAAGGGTTTAATATTTCCGTCTTCCGTTGGCCCTCGGTTGTAACAGAAAACGGTAAGGATCAGCGAATGAACTTACTCCAGGCCAGGCTAGACGCCAACTACCGCACAATAGTATGTCAAAGAACGTCACGGCAAATGTCATCATTGCCTTCCTTCCTTCAAGCTTAGACTAAGTTAGGGCTATCATACCTACCTACCAACTTCAAACCATCCATACCATCCCATCCCATCCTTACTCAATTCACCACAGCTTCACTCACCACAACAACAACGACCAAACTTTTTACAAAAAAATAAGAAACAAACAATGCCACACCAACCCCCCCCACCACCCCTTGAGGAGACCCAAGCGTTCGTTTCCCCATTCCCCCATTCCCCCATTCCCCCATTCCCCCATTCCCCCACCTCCCCCCCCCTTCAAAAGCTAACATCAACCCACCCCT
>Ga0307507_10010966_pt1 | contig 11544 bp, 6 predicted proteins | sample 7_EM_MG_FD_207223 | JGI IMG/M metagenome (GOLD analysis project Ga0307507, IMG submission 207223) | Populus trichocarpa ectomycorrhiza microbial communities from riparian zone in the Pacific Northwest, United States - 7_EM | ecosystem: Host-associated > Plants > Roots > Unclassified | place...
CAGTGCGGCCATTCGCCGGCGCTGCCGCGCCCCTGAATCGTTCCCTTTCCGTTCAGGTTAGAACGATGGCATACGGTTGTCCATCACCCCCGGGAGCCCGTTCAACTGGTTATTCCCGGAACCCTCGGAGATCCCCCGCTGGCCGGGAATCTCCAAAGCAGCGCAAGGCGCAGCTCCCCGCCACATGCACTTTTGGTCGGCGCCCGAACGCCACCGCCCGTCGATCGACCGCGCGATCTGCGCCGCAAGCTGCGGCAACAGGCTGGCCCAGGTTACTTCACAGGCAGGCTTCGCACCCCGATCATGCGCTGGCCTTCTCTGCCCCCATTCTGTCCAGCACAGGTTTCGCGGTCATGCCAGACAATCCCTCGCGCCATCGCCGGGACAACGACAGCGCGCACCGCTCAACCGGGAAAAACAACAGTGCCGCGGCAAAGGCAATGCTGATCCCGGCGACGATCGCGCACAGGCGCGCCAGTTCGAGCCCGATTAGTCCGTTCAACCGCAAGAAGATCAGGGCTGCCGGGCCGATCACGATCGGCCAATGCACCAAGTAGATCGGAAACGACAGCCGCGATAGTTTGACCAACCGCGGCCACGACAGCGCCGACCGCGCCCATTGCAGATGGATCAACCCGGTCAGCAGGATGATCGCTCCGAGCGCCTTCTGATGCCGCGCCGCGGATTGGCCCGGAAACAGCCAGAACGCGGGTTCGTCGCACAATGCGCGCAACCATTCGAATTGCCACACGTCTGCCCGCACACAGAGGAAAACACCGAGCGCGACTGCCATGACAGGCAGGACGGAGCTTTGCGGTGCAGGTCTTTCGGCACGGCGCCAGTTCGCCAGCAGATGACCGATGACAAAGCACAAATACGCGCTGCGGATTGTAAAGATCGTCGCCAGGACTACTGCCGCCCACCATACGGTCCGTGCTTGTCGCGCACACGCGCACAACAGAAGGACCGCCAGGGAGCCATAGAATTCGATGCTGAGCGTCCATAGCGGCGGAGCGAACGACTGACCGATGGACTGTTGCCAGGGCGAGAGAAATGCGACGCCGGAATATTCGCGATAGCCGAGGAAGAGAGCATTGCCGATGCCATCCCGCACAATGGAGAGCATCGACAATTCAGTAACGCGCCAGCTCGCGAGCCATTCCGAGCCGGAAATGGCGCCCGCCTCGACGTTCGGCCTGCCAAAGATAGCGATCAACGCCGCGCTTGCGAGCACGGCTGCAAGGGCAGGCAAGCCGAGACGGACCGCCCGTGCCGCGATGAGCGCAAGTGGATGGTTCAGATGGCCTTCGAACGAGCGGCTTAGGACATATCCGCTGAGAACAAAGAAAATATAGACCGCCGAGTGTCCGTCATAGAGAAAATACAGCGGGGACAGATGGACGTACCAGCCGAGGCTGTGGCTAACAGATTCGGACACGAGATCCGGCCAGAACGCGCCGAGGAAGTGCAGCAGCAACACCTGGGCAGCGGCGAGGCCCCTGATCGACTCCATAAAGGCGATGCGTCGAGGCTTGGCTGAGTGTGACGGTACGAGCGTTCCCGTCACCATGCCGACCTATGCCGCAGCAGGGCAAGAAGCCCGCTTGGGTTAATCGCCGCCAGGACCATAAACACAAGTAACCGGAAGATCAGCCGACGCATGCCTACCACCCTCAGGTAGACACCGTACTTTTGCGGGGTTAATGGTATCCAAATAGTGAGGCAGGGGACCCAAAAAAGGACCCGCTGTCATCCCTGTCTGCGGCAAGGACCGGCAGGTCGCTGCCGTGACGTCATTTGATAGCCGGTCATCCGCATCTGGCTGCGCGCCGACGAGTCCACGCCTCAATTCCGTGCCACATGCACCCCGGGCCTGCGCCCGAACGTCCATTTCCCGTCGATCGACCGCTCGATCTGCGCCGCGAGTTGCAGCAACAGACCATCATTGGCCTGTCGGGCCTGGGCCTGGATGCCGAGCGGCAGCCCGTTGTCGTGTTCGGCAAGCGGCAGCGAGATCGCCGGAATGCCACAGAGATTGGCGAGCGGCGTATAGGCGAAATTGCGCCACAGGTTGGCGAACCAGTCGAGCACGGACGGATTGTCGCTGATGGTGAGATATTCCGTCGTGCCGACTTTCGGCGTCGGCAGCGCGGTGATCGGCGTCAGGATGATGTCCCAGTCTTCGAAGAACGCGCCGAAGCCGCGTGAGGTGGTGTTGAAGACCGCCTGCATCCTGGCGCGTTCCGCAAAACTGGTGTGGCGGCCCGCTTCCCAGATACGGATATTGACCGGCTCGATCAGCTCGGCCGGCGGCTGCTCCAATCCGCGCGCGGCCAGGAGATTGCCGATCGTCTGGGCGAAATTGCTGATGTAGCAGGTCGTTTGTGCTGCGAACGCGGCGCGATAGTCGACGGCCGGCAACGCCCAATCCACGTGGTGACCGAGACCTGCGAGGAGACGGCCGACCCGCTCGAGCTCGGTTGCGATGTGCGGCGTGGCGCGATAGTCGCCCCATTCGTGCGACAGCGCGATGCGCAAGCGGGACGGATCGCGTTGGATCAGCGCGGTGTAAGGTTCGGGTGGCGACCAGAACGGCATGAATTCGCCCGGCGCCCCGCCGCGACAGGCATCGACGAACGCCGCGGTGTCGCGCACCGAGCGCGACTGGCAGCCCTGGATCGAGACCAGCCCGCTCAAGTCGGACAGATGCGGCGCGATCGAGAACACACCGCGGGAAACCTTGAGGCCGATATTGCCGTTGACCCCGGCCGGGATCCGGATCGAGCCTCCGCCATCGGTGGCATGCGCGATCGGCACCGCGCCAGCCGCGACCATCGCCGCACTGCCCGCGGACGAGCCGCAGGTGGTGTAGTCCGTATTCCATGGATTGCGCGTGACGTAGACGGCGGGATTTTCGGCGGAACTGCAGACGCCGAATTCCGGCGTCGTCGTACGCCCGATAAGATTGAGCCCGGCCTGGCGCATCTTCGAGGTGAGATGCGTATCGGCCGACGCGCGATTGCCGCGCATCAAGAGCGAGCCCATTTCCTGCAAGCGGCCCTTCATCGTCGGGCCGAGATCCTTCATCAGGAACGGCAGGCCAGCAAAGGGTCCGTCGCGGTTCACCGCATTCGCTCCGGGCGATTCGATCGCGTCGTCGAACAGCTCGACGACAGCCGAGAGCGCCGGATTGACCCTGCCGACACCGGCGGCCGCCTGAGCCGCCAACTCCGTCGCGGTCAGCTCGCCCGCCCTGACGCGTTCCGCCAAGGCCACGCCGTCGTGGCGTGCCCACTCATCCCAGCTCAAAGGCAACATCATTGCAGTCACCGGTTCTGATCGACTTCCCTCATATCGCGCCAAAGGACGAGCGAGCCGATTCCAAAGATTGTGTCAACATCTCTGTCGTATCCGTCGATGGCGCTGACAGTGACGTGATACCCACACTTCGAACTGGTGTTCCGTCCGCAGCCGCCACTTTTCGATCTGAAATCGCAGAGCCGAACTCACCGCTTGTGGTTCGCCAACTTCAGAGCGGAGGCACTGTGATGGCGACTTTATGGGCAAGCTCTGTATAATACAGACGGGTCAGGGAACGACCAAGGGACCAGCAGCATGACTACCACTTCGATGAGCCGAATGGTCGTACCCGCCGTGGCGCTGGTTGCGGCCATTGGAATAGCCCTGGTCTTCGGGATTCAGCACATCCGCCGCGAGCCGGCGGTTGAGGCCAAGGCCGTAACCGCGGTACCCGCGGCCTCAAAACCGGCATCGAACGCGCCAGATCAAGCTCCGTCCGCGCTCGCAACGGTGCAAGAGCAAGCGAAGGCCGTGGCGGCGGCGTTGGCGATATCGCCCCCGCTGCCGGACCGCGCAGACGGCGTCCCGGCGTTCGACGTCGCGCGAATCGAGCCGACAGGAGACGCGGTGGTCGCGGGCCGCGCGGCGCCGGGCGCGACGGTGGAACTGCTCCGTAACGGCGAGGTTCATGATCACGCGGTCGCAGATCAATCCGGACAATTCGTCATGGTGACGCCCCGCCTTCCCCCAGGCACCTACGACCTGACGCTGCGCTCCAAGGCGCCGGACGGCCATGAAGCCACGTCCAAACAGAGCGTGGCGGTGGCGCTTGATCCGTCTCCGAACGAAAAGCCGGTCGTGGCGCTGATGACGCCGGACAAGCCCTCCGTCGTGCTGTCGCAGCCGGCCGCGCCAAAACCGATGGCCGGGACGGTGGCGATCGAGGCGGTCGAGATGGAACCAGGTGGCAAATTCCATGTGAGCGGCCGCGCGCGCCCCGGTGCCGAAGTGAGGCTTTATCTCAACGACAGCTTTATTGCGTCGGTAACGGCCGGCCCGGATGAACGTTTCGCGGTCACAATCAACGAAGGGATCTCGCCCGGCAGCTACCGGGTCAGGCTGGACGAGCTGGGATCGAATTCCGGCACGGTCCGCGCCCGCGCCGAGGTGCCCTTCAACGTTCCCGAGACTGCGGTGACCGCGTCCGTGCAGGCCACGACGCCCAAGCGGCCCGACGTGGTCGGCCCCGCCGCTTCGCAGCCTACCCAACTGGCCGCGGCCACGCCCACGACCATTCCGCCGGACAACGGCCAGCCCTCCGCCGTGGTGGTGCCGAAGATTGCGACCACCACCGTCTCCCGCGGCGATAGCCTCTGGCGCATCAGCCGCCTGACCTATGGCGTGGGCACGCGTTTCGCGGTCGTCTATAGGGCGAACCGGGAGCAGATCCGCAATCCCAACTTGATCTATCCCGGCCAGGTCTTTGTTCTTCCGAGGCGATGACGCGAGGCAAGGCGGGCGGCACCACGTCCGGGCCTCGGCGTTGCGAGTTTCGACATTGCCCTAACCGTTTGCTCCATCGTCCTTGGATGTCGCGACCTTGCCGGCAGCCACGCGGCGCGAAGATTCGGCATCCTTGCCGGCCGCGAGGTCACGCGCTTGCGCGATCCATTTCTCGCGGTCGATGCGCCCGGCAAACGCCAGGTAACTGCCGACCCATTTGACGTTGTCCTCGCTCCAGGCCGCGATCTGCGCGAAGTGCCAGATTCCGAGCGCATGCAGCCGGCGCTCATTCTGCGGACCGATGCCGCGGATCTTCTTGAGGTTGTCTGGCTGCCCGAGCGCGCTGGCCAGACCGTAGGGCCGCCGGCCGGCATGCTTGTCTTCTCCCTCGACGGGAGCCGCCTGCTCCGGAAGACTGTTGACCAGCATCTCGGCGGAGGCCTGATCGAGCGGCTCGTCCGCAGCCTCGTCGACGACAAGGCTGCCGGATTTCACGGCCCTCGCATGCTCCGTCTCGCCGCCGGAGGCGAGCAGCCTGGCTTGCGCGATCCAGTGTTCACGCTCGATCCGTCCGGGAAACGCCATGTGGTGGCCGACCCAGATCGCTTCATCCGGCGTCCACACCGCGATCTGGCGAAACTGATAGATCCCCAGCGCATTGCAGGCCTTCTCATTCCCGGGACCAATGCCTTTGATCCATTTGAGATCATCGGCATCACCCTGTGCCGGCGCAGCAATACCCGCAGGCTTGCTGCCGGGATGCGACGTTCCCGTCTCTGCGACAACCGCCGTCGCAGCAACGCCGGGGCCGTTCGCCATCATGGCCGCGGCCTCGCGTGCTGCCGCCGTTATCCTCGTCCTCGCTTCAGCGGCAAGGCTGGCTTCTGCGCCTGCCTTGGCAGCAGCGCCTGTGCGCGCCTTCTTGGTGATTTTCGCCTCGGCAGCGACGCGCGCCTCTTCCGCGGCCTTGGCGGCTGCGGCCATGCGGGCCTCCTCGGCAGCCTTCGCTTCGGCGGCAAGGCGCGCCTCTTCCGCGACCTTGGCAGCTGTGGCAATGCGGGCCTCGTCGGCAGTCTTCGCTTCGGCGACAACACGCGCGTCCTCCGCGGCCTTGGTTGCGGCTGCGATGCGCGCCTCCTCGGCAGCTTTCGCTTCAGCGGCAGCACGCGCGACCTTCGTGGCCTTGACCGCTGCGGCGAGACGCACCTCCTCGGCCGCCTTCGCCTCAGCGCCAATACGCGCGTCAGCCGCGGCCTTGGCCGCGGCAGCCAGACGCGCCTCCTCGGCCCCTTTGGCCTCAGCGGCAACGCGCGCTGCTTCGGCGGCCTTGGCGGCAGTTGCGATGCGCGTCACCTCAGCGACCTTCGCTTCAACGGCAAGACGGGCTTCTTCCGCCGCCCTGGCGGCTGCAGCGAGACGTGCTGCCTCGGCCGCCTTCGCTTCGGCCGCAATCCGCTCTTCGTCCGCGGCCTTGGCGGCCGCGACGACGCGCGTCACCTCGGCGGCTTTGGCTTCGACGGCAAGACGGGCGTCCTCGATGGTGCCGGCTGACGCCACAGCTTCGTCCTGGGCGGACTTGACGGCCGCGCGCGCGCGCCGGACCAGCGCCGCGCTGTCTGGCAGCGCATTGCCGACAAGCGCCGTGCGCGGGCTGCCCGTGGCGGATGTCACGCCGCACAGCAAAGCGCCCAGCAATCCGCCGACTGCATACCAGAACGAGAGCAACAGAAGCGTCTCGAGATAAAGGCCCGGGCGCTGCGGCAGCCAATGCAGGACAGCGACAACCAAGCCGATCAGGAATGCCACCGCACCCCAGCGCAGCACCTGGCTGCTCCCTGCCTGCGCGCCGAACCGCCGCCGCAGCCAGTAACCGATAGCGCCGCCGACCAGCAGCGCCACAACAAACCACATCCAATAGGTCGCGAGGAGATATTGCATGACACTTCCAATCCTACTTGACTTCAAACTCGATACGTCGATTTTGGGCCCGTCCCTCTTCGGTATCGTTCGAAGCGATCGGATGCAGCTTGCCGTATCCGACGGCAGTCATGCGCTCGGCGGCTATTCCCGCCCTGGTCAGATAGTCGGCCACCGCCTCGGCGCGCCGGCGCGACAGCTCCATATTCGTGTCATCGCCGCCGGCCGAATCCGTATGCCCCGATATTTCGAGCTGGGCCTCAGGGCATCGCATCGCGATCGCCGTCAGATTGTCGAGCACCGCATCGGAGTCATGCTGTATCGACGCCTGCCCGGTCTCGAACAGGATCCTGCCCTGGCCCAGGATGTCGGCGAACGCTGGCTGACAGGCCTCGGCGGCGAGCGGCGGCCCCGCCGCCGCCACAGCGATGGCCGCCTGCGCCGTGTAGCCGGCGGGAACGGCGGCTGACAGCTCCGCCGGAATATCGGCCGCCGCCTTGGCATGGAGCGCGTCTCCCTTCACGCTGATCTCCGTATCGGTCACGGTGCCGACGCCGGATTCGAGGCGAGACAATTGCAGCAGCATGGCGGACGTAGCCGCGACGAAATCCTTGGGCGCGCCCTTGCCGGGCGCAAGTTCGTCCCTCACTTTGGAACTGAAGAATCGCCACTGCGCGGCGGCGATCAGTTCTTGATGCGCCTGTTCATCCGGATAATGGCCGCCCAGCCTGACCGTGCCCTCGCGCTTGCTCGCATTGAAAATGTAGGGCGAGATTTCGTCCGATGTGATCACCACCTTCGCGACAGTGGCACCGGCCGGCAATTGCCGGGTCGCGGCAAGAGCCGCTCGATAGATTGCCGTGGTCGATGCCCGGCCCGCAATGGAATAGGCATTGTCAGAGAGCAAAATCCAGGAGTCCGCGAGCTTTCCTGCCTCGGTCAAGCCATAGGTCACGATGGCCTCAAATCCGTCGGGCGCGCCCCGTGCGTAGGTCATGTCATCGACAACGGTGGCGCCCGGCGCGGAGGCTTTCGCAGCCCGGAGAAGTCTGGTGCGTATGGCAGGATCCGGCACATTGCCGAAAAGAACGAGTCGATCGCCGTCGCGCTTGCCCTCGAAGCCATAGGGCTCGGCAACGGGCACCAGCGTGATGGCGCTCTCCGCCAGCCGTATCCCGGGGGTATCGCGGACGGCCTTCAGCGCAACCTCGCTGCCTTGGGTGCTGAACGCCAGGCCGCCGACAATCGCATCGCGCCCGGCGACGCTGACCGAAGGCTTGCCAATGACCGTGCCGACCGCAGCGACGGCGCGCGTTGCGAGTTCCATCTCCACGCGCTCCGTCATCAAGAGGTTGGTGACAAGCCAGACGATCAGCAGTGGCACAACTGCCAACCACGAAGTCTTTCCGAACGACATCCAGTCCCTCCCCCATCGAAAGCTGCAATCACGCCTCCTGGCGCGGGAACCTTCTCAGGCTGTTCCGAGTGTCTCAAATATGCGCGAATCAAAATATGAGTGCCGTGATCGGCAAAATCCGATCGCATCATGATCTCGACGCTCATGCAGGGCGGCCGGCGTCTTCGCCATGCTGTCGTCATGCCCAAAATCAGCCCGAAACGGCGGCGGCCCTCAGGGCCTGAAGCATCTGGGTGGATAGGCAAAGCCTATTACAAGAGCTCACACAGGAAAAACAAAATGTAATTGGCCACCGAGAATCTTTGCCGGAGGTGTTTCGCGGCATCAGTCGGCGCCTGCGCTCGCAAGCGTCGTTTTTATGTTCAAGAGGCGCACGAGCCTGTTTCCTTCGCGTCCCAGCCCTGCCGCAGACTTCCGCGCCCGATGCCGCCGCGCAATGCATTCGCCGTCGCTCCAGGCAGCGGTGGACATCTGACGCGTGTCAAAGAGCTATCACCCCGTCGTCATCGCGCATTCACGGAGCGATTCCAATTTGCCCGCGGCTTGGCAAACTGGGGACAAGGCATCATGGCACTCAAACTATGGGACTCACTTGAATGGTTGCGTCGGCTCAAGCGTCAGGCGACGGCGCTGGCCCTGCCGGTCATCCTGCTCGCCGCGCTGGCGCCAGCCGCTGCGCACGACGATGGGGACGACCGCGACGATGACGACGCCTACGCGATCGGCTTGTGGGGCGACCTTCCCTATTCGCCGGCGCAGGCCACCACGGGTGTTCCGAACCTGATCGCCGATATGAACGCGCACCGCCTCAAGTTCACGGTGCATGACGGCGACCTCAAAGCGGGCTCGAATTCGGCCTGTGACGAGGCGCTGTATCAACAGTCGCTGGGTTATCTCAACGCGTTGCGCGCGCCGGCCATGTTCACGCCGGGCGACAATGACTGGACCGATTGCGACCGTGCCTCCAACGGCGGTTACAACTCGCGCGAACGGCTCGATCGCGAGCGCCAGCTATTCTTCTCGACACCGTTTTCATTCGGTCGGCGACCGATGCGCCAGGAGGTCCAGACGGCGACGCGCTGTCTCGGCGTCAACGGTCCGGTCGCCTGCGTCGAAAACCGCCGCTGGACGGTTGGCGGGGTGACCTATGCAACGCTGAACGTGCCCGGCTCCTGCAATAACCTCTGCGACACCGCGCCCGATCCGGCGGAATTCGCCGCACGCAATGCCGCGAACATTGTTTGGCTGCACGAAACCTTCCTCACGGCGCAGCAGCACAATTCGGCCGCCGTGATGCTGATCTCGCAGGCCGATCCCGGCTGGGATCTGTCCGACCCGACGCGGGCGCCGCTGCGCGATCCGAAGACCCTGGTTGAGACCGATAGGCAACCCGACGGCTATGTCGATTACCTGAAGGCGCTGCGGGACGACGTGATCGCCTTCCGCAAACCGGTGGCCTATGTCCACGGCGACTCGCACTATTTCCGTGTCGATCAGCCGTTCCTGGATTCCACGGGCAAGCGGCTGGAGAATTTCACCCGCGTCGAAACCTTCGGCGACAATCAGGGCAACGGCAACAACGACGTCCGCTGGGTGATGGTGACCGTCGATCGGCGTAGCCGCGACGTGTTTTCCTATCAGGCGGTCAACGTGCCGGCGAACCGGACCGCCGTTCCCGCCCCGTGACAATGCTGAAGAGGATCGGCTCCGGACTGACGTCAAAACGCCGAGCAGGACAGCCATTGGCGGCGTGCAGCACATGCACGCCGCTCTTCCTGCTGCGACGTCGAACCATCGCAAACGGGAGGTCCGGAAATCCTCATCGGTTGCTTGCGGGACCGTCTCGTTCACTATATGTTCCCCGAGCCCGACGCACACCGAATCGATGTTTCCAGCCAACCTGTTATGCCCCATCAGATCGTCATCACGGAGAAGACCAGCCAGGCCAAGGATGTTCGGGCCGCCGTTGGCTCCCGCTACGGAGATATCCTGCCCGCCGAAGGCCATCTGTTCGACCTTCTCGAACCGGAGGATGTCGTGCCGGCGTGGAAACGCTGGTCGCCGATCATTCTACGGCCCGAAGGCCTTTACGACACGCGGCCGGCACAGGGCGGCAACAAGGCTGCCAAGCTGAAGGCGATCCGCGAGGCCCTTCGCACCGCCACGCGGGTCTGGCTCGCCACCGATTGCGATCGCGAAGGTCAGCTCATCGGGCAGGAGATTCTCGAGCACTACAAATATCGCGGCGAGGTCATGCGGGTGCTGTTCACCGCGCAGGACTCCCAAACCATCCGTGACGCATTCGGCCGGGCCAAACCGAATGCCGAATATGCAAGCCTCTACGCCGCAGCCGTCGCACGTCGGCAGGCCGACCAGATCTACAACCTGTCACTGACCCGGACTGCGACCGTCATCCTGGGGCGAGGCACGCGCAGAGTGATCGGGGTTGGGCGCGTGAAGACGCCGACCTTGGCCATCGTATGCAAACGCGAGCTGGAAATCCGGAACTTCGTGCCGGAGGCCTATTTCGAGGTTGTCGCCATGGCTAAGGTGGCGGGCGGCGAATTCCTGATGCGGCACGGACCGAAAGAGCGGATCGTGCGGCGCGAGGTCGCGGAGGACGTCGTCAAGGCAGCCGTTGGCTTCGAGGGTGTGCTCGCCGTGCGGGTCGAGGACAAGCGGCAGGGCCCACCCAAACTGCATGATCTGCCGTCGCTGCAAAAACTCTGCAGCTCGCGGTTCGGCTGGCCGGCCAGCAAGACGCTCGAGGTGGCGCAGCAGCTCTATGATGGCGCCGGCAAGAAGATCATCACCTATCCGCGCGCCGAGGTGCGCTATCTGCCGCAGAGCCAGATCGCGGACGTGCCGCGGATGGTGGCCGGACTGCGGGCCGGCCAATCCTTCGGCGCAATCCCCCTGCCCGACCCACCGATTATCCGCAGGGGTGCGAGCGGCGCCTTCCACGACAAGGGGCTGGAGGGGGCGAGCCATCACGCCGTCATTCCCAACGTCAACACGATAGACAGACTGGCGGAGGTCTGGCCTCGCCTGTCGCCCGATGAAAAGAGACTGTTCGACGTCATCGCGCGGGCCTATCTCGCCGCCTTGATGCCCGACTTCCGTTACCGGCAGACCACCGCAACGCTCGACGTGCGCGGCTTCGAATTCCGCGCTAGCGGCCGTCAGCCCATCGATATGGGCTGGCGCGCGGCATTCCCGGATTGGCAACCCGCCGACGAAAAGGGCGAACCGGCGCAATTGCTGCCGCCGCTCCACGACGGCGAAACCGCGCACCTGCAGGACCCCAGGATCGAGGACAAGGAGACCCGGCCGCCGCCGCGCTACAACGAGGGAACTCTGATCGAGGCGATGCAGAATGCCTGGCGCTTTGTCGACGATGAACCGCT
>Ga0307507_10010968_pt1 | contig 11542 bp, 5 predicted proteins | sample 7_EM_MG_FD_207223 | JGI IMG/M metagenome (GOLD analysis project Ga0307507, IMG submission 207223) | Populus trichocarpa ectomycorrhiza microbial communities from riparian zone in the Pacific Northwest, United States - 7_EM | ecosystem: Host-associated > Plants > Roots > Unclassified | place...
GAACCAAAGCTTGAACGAATGCAACGTGTGCTTGAACAAATGCTGTATTACGAAGATATCAAGGTGAGGAGCAAGAGATGGTGGTGAGGCCACGTCTAAATACACAAGCCAAGCCATAAGCGAACCCTTGACTAGGTGACGCGCCCCAGCGCCGTTATATATAATGCCTTAAGTACTATTCCAATGTCTAGTTTAGTCTCTCTGTTTAACTGTCTGTTTGTAGGTAATATACTATTAATATTGCTACTTAAACCCCTTATTCTACTAAGAATACCTCCTAAAATACTGCTATAAATCTTAGATCTCTATCTAATATAATTTTTATTAGTACTCTATGTCTTACAAACACTTCCTTAATATAAATTCTAGCTATATCTTCCGCTAAGATTTTTTTCTATGCATGCTATAAAGTAGCCCTACTTAGTTAACTTGTCTACTATTATAAGGATTATATTGTAATCCTATCTAGTAATAGGGTCCTTTAACTTTAGTAACTTTATAATAAAGTCCTATAATATAACCTCCTATAGTCTCTCTGGTATCTTAATAGGTTATAGCCCTCTATATAGCTTATATCTTATTAGTTTATTTCTCTAGCAATCTAGACACTCCTTTATAACTTATCTTACTAGTTCCTAGATTCCTTAAATAATATACTCCTTTTAAAGTCTTAATACTAAGCCTATAGCTCTATTATGTCCTTATATTATTCCCTTATAAAATTTACTAATAAACTCCTTTACTATTGCTCTTGGCATATATGTAGTTTCTTAGTTCTTATACTACTCTAAGTCTAAATCCTTACTCTATACTTCTTAGATCTTTTATACCTAATCACTTTCTGGTGCTTTATAGGTCCTTTTTTCAGTTATAGCCGCTAGTTTTAGATAATTATACCTAATTAGTCCGTCTTTGTCTTTGCGTAATATAGCGCCTAACAGTTTTTTGTTACTTTACAACTCTACCTTTCTGCTAAGTGCATCTGCCCTTGCGTTTTTAGTACCCTTAGTATACTAAATTTTAAAATAATATTCTATAAGCATTTCCGCCTATCTAACCTGTCTATAATTAAGTTCTTTTATTGTTAGGAACCCTATTAGGTTTTTATAGTCCGTTTTAACTATAAATGGTTTCTCTATGACTTATAAGAATGCTCTCCAATCTTTAAGTGCTATAACTATACCTAATAACTCCTTATTATAGATGTTATAGTTTAGTTCTAGTAGTATTATCTTTTAACTATAGTATGCTACTAGATGCCATGCATCCTAATGCTTTTATAGCAAGCATACTTCTAGTACAAAGTCTAATACGTCCGTTTCGACCACTATCTCTAGCTATAGTTAATAGATTTTAAGGATTAGTTCCTAGGTAAACAACTTCTTAAGCTCTTTAAACAACTTCCTTTGCTTATTGCCCTATACCCATAGTTCCTCCTTTTTTATAAGTCTTGTAAATAGCTTAATATTCTTTAACTATTGTGCTATAAACCTCCTATAGTAATTGTAAAACCCTAGAAATAATCTTAACTATATAGCGTTCTCTAGTTCTTGCCAATTTACTATAGCCTCTACTTTCTTTAAATCTATACTAATCTTTCCTGGTTTAATAATAAATCCTATAAAATTGGTCTTCCTGGTAAAGAACTCGCATTTCTTAATTACTACTAGCATCTTTTCTTCTTCTAGTCTCTTTAAGACCCATTTAACGTGTTCTCCATATTCTTCCTTACTTATTAAGTAGATAATAATGTCGTTAAGGTATACTATAATAAACTTATTAAGGTGTTCTTCTAACACACTATTAATTCTTTTCTAAAACGTTACTAGTATATTTATACAGTCCGAACTGCATTACTAATGGCTTATATAGTCCTTCCTTTAACCTAAAGGCTGCCTTCTATTTGTTACCTTCCTTAATCCTAATCTAATAGTATACCTATCTTAGATATATCTTTATAAAGATTTACGCATTGCCTATTCTATCTTAGATTTCGCTAATTAAGGGTAAAGAATATCTATCCTTTTATATGATGCTATTTAACTATCTATAGTTAATGCACATCCTAAGTTTTCTGTTTTTCTTTAGTATAAACAATACTAGATATCCTACTAATAACTGCGATGGTCTAATATAACCCTTTTATAGGTTTTCCTAAATAAACTTCTTAAGCGCTACTAACTTAGTTTTAGTAAGCTTATAGATTAGAAAGAATCTTAGACTTGTTCCTAGTTCTAATTCTATTTTATAATCCTATACTATATACTCTAACAGCTTTTTACTTTCTGGGCTCTATAACTTTTTACTATACTTATGGTATCTCTTTAGTATATAACTTAAGCCTTGCTTAGTCTCTTTATATATCGCTCTGACTTAATACTATACCATCTTAGTTTGTTATTATATCTTACATTATTATATATCTCTAATATTAACCTAACCTATAACCCAATTAATCTTTAGATTATATTCCTATAACCAAGGTATTCCTAGTATTACCTTGTCCTTTCCCAATGGTAGGATATTAAAAGATATCTTAACTTGTCTTCCTTTGACAGTTATCTAAATTAGTCCTATTTTAAGATTAATAATACCTCCTCTATAGGCTATTAGATCTCCTAAAATTGTTATTAATAGATACAGGTGTTCTTTCTATCTATATGGTAACCCCATCCTTTTAACTGCTGTTAGTGATATATGGTTTCTTATTACTCCACTATCTACTAATGCTTTAAACTTCTAATCTTACCAACTAATTTTTAAATTTAGGTGTTGTTCTATAATTCCTTTAAGGGTCTAAAGCTCTACTACTAGCTCCCTCTAGTCCTATAAGCCTCCACTTTTCCTAACTATTAGCTATTACTCTTTAACTATACTTGGTCTTTCTATAGCTAATACTTAGTTCGCTTTTTATCTTTAATATACTATAAATAAATGTTTTCTGGGCACTCCTACCACTATTGTCCTTTTAGGCATTCTTCCAAAAGGAATCTTCCTAGTTAAAGTGTTAAGTCTTTTAGCTCTTAAACTTCTACTAGGTGCTAACTATATATATACTTAGCGTCCCTATACCTCTTTTCGTCTATTATCCAATATATTTTTATTAGATACTTGCAGTACTTATCTTTAGGTATTCTGTGCATGTTGTATATATTATCTATATATACAATCTATGCTAACGTGTAATACGCTAGGTGCTTTAGGTTAACTCTTAGCTTATCCTTATCCTTAAGTTTAAACCTCTCCCACGTTAATCTAAACGTTACTATATTATTTGGGAGGAACACCAAAAGCGAGATCCGACCTATACTGTCCTATAGGGGTTCCTTTCCGTCTTATCTTGTCCGTACGGTCAAGCTAAGAGTGAGGATCTTGTCTGTTACTAATGCAGCGGCGTTACGTCGTAGCTAGAGGGCGCTTTTAAATGCGTTGTCCTTAACGCCATTAGAACAGCAGAGTTTTCGCGGGTCTTGGCGCTCGTTAACAACACAAGGCAACTCATTAAGAACAGAGGAATAGTCTTAAAAACTACCTAACGTCTCTCTACCTAGGCACCAACCTAGGGCCACAAGCCAGCGCTTGCATTTGCTGGTGGAAGCAATAGGAATCTAAGGAGACAATAGGGCACCTCTGTACTTGTTCCGCTCTAAAACTATACCTATAGTAAGGGTATAGGAAGAATCTTAATACCATTAACCACATTTAGCAACGTTAATCCTCCCTTTTTATATAGCGGCGTTAACCTTTCTCTAGGCGGCAACGTTAATCTAGAATAGACTAAAAAAGAGCTAGGGGCACCCTTCTCTAGGCGGCAACGTTAATCCAGAACAGACTAAGAAAGAGCTAGGACAAACCTATATAGGTAGGCTAAAATGGACTTAGATGTAGGTATTAGTAATAGGAGGATAATAAGTTTAGTTAGTAGGCGGCTAAGGGACGGTAGCTGCGCGGCGTTAAGTTATTATGGGCCTACGCCTATAAGACACGGTCAGCCTATTATTATAAGAGCGTTACAGGTAACGCGAAGCAGCAATAGCTATAGGGCGTAGTATACAATGGCAGCAATAGATAACTCTAGGAACTTTACCCCTTTACTAGGCTCTAACTCCTAGTGGACCTATCTTAAAGAAAGGATTAACACCTTATTAATGACACTGTCTATATAGCCCAAAAGGACAAATGCGCGTGTCAGTCTATTTAGGCAGGGGTAGGCTGTAAGGATAGGCTTATGGAGCAAATTAGGTACACACGGGTAGGAGCTAGCTTTGTCCACCAGTTACTGCGTAACCGTGGCAAGGAACTGGGCAAGCAGTTTAGGCAAACTTGCTGTGTATAGTAGTCTTACAATGCATATGTATTCTGGGTGCGGACAGGACCTGGTAGTGGTTGTGGGCGTTAAGGGCGGTGGTGAGAAATTTTCGGATGGTGAGATCTTGAAAACCACTACTGTTGGCCCTCTACAATACAACAACTACTATACTGTTCTATCCAGGGCACCTGTACGATCTAACATGGATAAGCAGTTTTCGATAACATCCCCAAAACCCCAATGGAAAGCATTAACAACCTCACATTGACAAACGAGCGAACGAACGAACGAAACGAGCAAATATACGGCCCCTCCTAACCCCTAGGGCGATCGCCCGCGGAGCATGCGGTCACTCGCCGTACTACCGTAATACTACTGAAAGGCAGCTGGATAACCCCGTACGGTTTTCCTTGTCTCCTCTCGACGGAGTGGTGCCCTTAGAGAGGGCCTAGTGACTGGGGCCTAGGCACAAAAGATATCCAAATACACACATATCCCGCTTTCATCTTTCAGTATTAGGATAGTAGAACGGATGAATCCCCCTTACGCCTTTAATAGGCCTTAGGGGGGGGGAGGCAAGGCGTATATGGCAATAGTCAATAAGAGATAGCATATAGGGGATGGTTAAGATACGGGACACAACTATATACGGCAATTAATTAGCAAGGCCTAGCTAGGACGTAGTAAACCCTAGCTTTAGATAAGCTAGAGAAGGAAGCAGTGGTTCCCAAGGAGTTCAAAATATCTAAGGAGGAGGACGTGGCTGTAGGCCTGCAGGGCCGCACTACGTGCAAACATGGCAATTCGGGGTTTTTTATCCGACTGAGGTGGCTTATAGGGTTTTTCCTTCCCCCAACTGCAGGGTTTTCTTTATATAAATTACAAGTTTTCCCCCTGTGACGGAGTAGTCTGCGTGGGCCAGTAGGATCCGTATCAGACGTTAATCAAAGAGTTACTACTACTATATTATTTGCTAGTACTAATACCTGCACTATTTCTTTTTAGTTTACAGCTTATTCTTTTAAGTTCTTTAACGTTATTACTAATGCCCCTTTTATATAGCTTATCTATTTCTTAGATATTGCTTAGTCTAGTATAACTTTCTTATCTAGCTATATACAGAAATCTTCCTACTTGTTGTTTCCGCGCTACTAGTATGGTGGTATAGACTGGACGTCGCCTACTGTCTTGGCATTTTCCTATATTTATGGAGCCTTCGGCTTCCCTCCTTCTTAATTATCACCAACCTACCAGTTACCAAAAATACATTCTTTTCTTTCTTTCTTACTAACTGCTTTCTACTAATTTATTCTGATTAATTACGACCGACTAACTAACCAACTAACCGACTAATAAACAGATAGATAGACAGCACCTTAACTTTCCTATCTAAGAGACACCGTACCCTTCTACATATTATTTGGCATTCTACGTGGGGACGACAGCAAGCTCTTTAGATTAGAAGTCTGGCACTCTATAATATAACTATATATACAGGAGACGTATAGGAATATATTACGACTATAGAAGAACGACTAGGTAGAAAGACAAGAGGGCAGAACTAAAGAACCAGGTAGTATTAGACAGCGAGGGGAACCAGGCAGACCCTAAATAGAAAGACTACGGAAAAAGATAGGACGGCTAGACTTAACGCATAGGCTAAAAGAGTGGCAATAAGAGGCAAAATGGTGTAGGTCAAAAGGTCTTAGGAGTTGGGTTCGGTGCCTGTATTTAGAAGTTTGGCGTCAAGCAAACCAGCGAGCCTATTAGACGACGTTAACCGGTGGTCGGAGTTACCTAATATCTCGCTACCTGCGCGCACAAGCATAGCCAGAACGTTATTAAAGATGCAGAGATAACAAGCCAAGGGCTAATTAATTAGATGGAAACGAGATCTAAGACATTTGGTGGTAAAGGAAGTAAGCACTGCCCTTTAGGAATAGAAGAGAGAATACTAAGCAAGGTTGCAAGCATATAAGATTAGATCTATTCTTAAAAGCTTCCTATTCTGGCTTAGCTTTATCTTCTTTTAAGTAATCCAGATTATATTAGCAGCGGCTTAAAAGGCGTTCTATAAAGAGGTAGATGTAAATAGAAGCAAGAGGCTTAGTAGTACCCTACTGCGCGGAACGACAGGCTAAAATAGATGGACGTATTAAGACCTAGTAGTAGTAGAAGATAATAACTCCGTGCTCTCCCAGGGAGACCCCCCCTTAGGCATTAAGAAGCAGGCGCCTTCCGTTAGGGATATAGCTATATAAGTAGACCAGCCGAAGTATGTACCTATTAAGGTCCCACTAGGACAGTTATCTAGGACATCCTCTATTAAGACTATAGCTATGCAAGCAGACCTACTATAGTGTTTACCTATAACCCCTAGGACTAATAACCCCTAGTAGATAAAAGATAAGAACCGTAAGGATCACCTACAGGCCCCTAAGGAAGCTCTAGATATACGTAACTAGTAGTTAACGGCTCAAAATAAGATCTACGTTATAGTTCAGCCTATGCCAGCCCTAGGAACTATTGGAACTCCTTACTTTACGGGACAGAATATATTACAGTTTATTAAGCAGTATAAACGGCTATGCACCTGATATTATATAATAAGTAAGGAGAAGCACTAGGGCCTTTTAGAGTACTGCAATTACTAGATAGGGATATGGATCCGAAGCCTGCCTAAGTTTATAATTGGCAACTAGACGGAACTTATAAGAAAGCTTAGGACCAAATATTAAGCTAAGGACTACTACTAACGCATAGAGTTAAGGGACTTTATTAAGGCATTTATTAGGAAGTTGGTAGAGCAGCCAGGAGATCTACGTCACTATATGCAAGATTTCACCAGTATTTTAGTAAGAGCGGTAGCTATAGGAAACCTTACTAAGAAAGAGAAGGGGTAGTGGTTTATGCAAGGACTTCCTATTAAATACTATAGGCATATAATAGAAAAGATAGGAGCTGTAGCAGACGAGCCTAGTGCCCTTATATTTAAAAGACTAAAGGAAGCCATAGAGTTAAGAATAATAGCTACAGAGAACGTTAAGCGAATAGCTATTCTTCCAGAAGAAGATATCCTAAATATCCAGCTTATATAAGAGCTATAGCAGTAAAGGAATAAGCTTAACCGCTAAAGGAAAGGAAGACTTCTAGACCCAAGGAAGTATATAACGCTATTAAATTAGGCTGTAGTTTAAAGCCCGGCATAAGGATATAGCTCAGCACTAGAATATAAAGACTGGCAGAACAGCACCTAAGCTCCCTTTATTCCGCAAGACTGTCAATCTCTATAAGACTATTAACCTTCACAAAACTCCTAATATTCGCAAAATCCTTAATATCCGCAAGATTCTACTACCTTTAGATGGCTATAATAGGATGTATAGGGTTAGCAAGGCATATAAAAATAAGGCCGGCAGACCTATTCTAGATGTGAAGGAAGTTACCGTTTTACTAAGCATAAGTGTTAAGACTTAAAGGATCTTATCTAGTAAGGATTTATACATCTGTTTAATAAAGGAAGACTAGTAGCTAGGACGCGCGGTTAACCTAAGCTAGTACTACCGTGGCTTGGCAATAAAGGACGATTAAAGGGTATTAAGGACTGGCTTTATACGTACTAGGGAACAGACCTAGATAGGCTAAAGGAAAAATAGATGCGGTAATAGGCCCCTATAGGACAAATGGATTTTACTGCTTTCCATAATGGAGTAGTACTAAAGAATAATAACAAAACACGTATGAACTGGGAGGACTACTATTAAGTACGGCCCATGGACTTAGTAGTAGCACCTAGCTAGCAACGTCTGTAGACTTACCCAACTCTTAAAGACAGTTGTATAACCAGGACAATAGTTAAGCCGTAGGAAAATATATAACTGGGAGATTATATTCAGATTATGTTATGGCCTATGGATAAGACGGCTAAAGCTAGGAAGAATAAATTGTCTAATCCTTAGAGACGGTCTTGGAGACGGACGCTTAACTAGGTTAGTTATTAACTACAGGCTCCGCAGCAGGCTCTGCAGTAGGTATAGGATATTTAACTAGGGGATAGTCAAGTTCTAAGGTAGGGGAGGGGAAGCAGGTAACGTATAAAAGATTTCTATTTATCTGCTAAATTACTATATTTCCTAAAGCTTCTTTCTTATTTACTTTCTTAATTGTAACGCGTTAGTGCGTTAAACGCAAGGACCTACTGCAAAGATATTAGCTTAGCTTACTGCCTATTACCAAGCTAATAGCAATTTTCTATACCCAGCACAGAAAATCCTAATTAGTCCATTCAGCAATAGAGCCGGTAGAACTCTATACCGCCCCTAGAATTTAATAATACACCAGCTGCATAATAAGAACAGTATAAGGAGCCTTAATTAATTGCATAGATGTAGAGCCGATTATATAATGTAGAGCCAGATATAGAGCTATACGTAAAACCTTAACTAAATGACTATATAGAAGCCTTAATTGAACAACTGCACAAAAGCTATAGTTAGTTAAAGAGTTAAATTAAAGCCTAAGCCTTAATACTAGCACGTCACCATCACTAAATTAAGTTAGTTAAATGTCGTTAAATTAGAGCCTTTAACTGGGCCGACCTTATTCCTTAATTAAATAACAGCTAATTACAGCTCCGCAACCACCACTTGAATTTAGTACTGCGCTAGCTACATAACAAGAACAGACACTGTGGTAAGGAAGGGACCTACACAAGGGCGGCAGCATAATATTGGAAATTAAGTAGTGCGGAAATGGTAAAGCAGTATATAAAGAGGTGTTTATAAAGATGCTCTACAAGAGATTGTATAGAGGGCATAGCTGACCATATTAAGCCTAAACTATCCTTATATAACTAAAGACGGAAATAAGCCGTATCTAGCCAAGCTAGTAAAGGACCTTGTTAAGGGTTATAAGGGGAATAGGAATTAGACGTATAGAAACTAGCGCTTTTCCTTAGAGGTCGTCTTAATAAAGGACTGTGTTATGGACATAAGGGCAAGGGATATGCGATGGAGGTAGTTACAATAACCAAAAAGCTGCCACCAGATAGTTCCAAAGGACGACTTAGACAAAGTATAGAGTCAGTAGGATAATAACAAAGAGACATAAAGCAGAAGACAATCCTAAGGAGGCTCTTAAGCCGGAAGAAGATTAAGGATACGCAAGTATACTACTAGTAGTGGGGGTAAGGAAGCAGCCGCAAAAGCTTAAGAACGCGCCAAAGAAGCTAAGGGCAAAGATAGTCTAAAAAGGGAAGAAAGCGGCTACAAAAGACATCCTAAAAAAGTACCCGGCCCGTGAAAATGGTCTACTTAAAACTGCTGTTTATGCTCATAAGGAAGGAAGTCTTAAGACAGGTCTCTAGATTGGACGTCTAGTGGACACTAAGAGCCTTTAATTAACTACGGATGCAGAGCTTTAACTGAACAACTGCACAGCCAGAGTCCTAATTAACTGTCCACAGATACAGAGCCTACGGATATAGAGCCTTAATAGAACGTCAACGGATTTAAAAGCTTTAATTAAGCATACAACAATATAGAGCCTAGGTCGTACATATAACAGAAGACGCCTTAAGTCAATCTAGAGCCTTAGTTAAATCTTAATCAGTCGGACGCCACCTCTATATTTAAATCGGATCAACCAAAGCTTTTAGTCAGGCCGACCTGATACCCTATTTAAACGTCAGTTAATTATATATTATTACAGTTAAATCAAATCAGTCACCGTCGCTATTAAATATCTTTGATCAGCAGTCAAAGATTCTATAATAGCAGACAGATAGGCACTAGGCTTAACCAGGAAATCAGTATACGGCAGACAGAACGTTAAAACACGGCCAATCAACACCTCTACAAGAGTCTCTTCCTTAACCCCCCTTATTAATCAATTGCCGCCCGTCTTAACGCTTACGAAAGTTAACTAAAACAATCTTTCCTATAGATATAGATACGGAGCTTTACACGGAGTCTATGGATATAGAGCATACAGGTGCAGAGCCTTAATTAGACAATAATACGGCAGCTTAACTGGACGCCTATATATACAAAGCCTTAATCAAACGATAGATGCGGAGTCTTAACCGATTGCACGTCTACACAGAGGTGTTAATCAATTGTCTATAGATGCAAAGCCTCAGTTATACATACAGCGGAAGACACCTTAAGTTAAGCCAAGACCTTATCAAATCTTAATCAGTTAAACGCCGTCTCTATATTTAAATTAGGATAATTAGAGCCTTTAACCGGGCTAACTTTCTACCTTAATTAAACAACCAAACAATTAGTTGCAGCACATCATCGCTAACTAGTTGGACAGTCTTCGGCCAGCAGTCAAAGCAGGCATATAGATATATACGCAGAATATGCAATGCAGAGCTACTAATGCACAGCCAGATGTACGGCTTTGATATTAAACAACCAACTAAATAATTAAACCAAGCCAGAGCCTCTGCTACCTTGGTCGACTGCTCTACTACCGCCACTACTACTGCCACTATTCCGTCCAGCTATTTCGTCCCTACTATCTTAACTAACTACTCTATCTCTACTACTCTATCTAACTATGCCAGATCTATACCGCTGCAAGATCTGCTAGATAACTATTCCAACTAACCTGTTTTAGGCCTAATACTATTTTAACTGTTCTGCTGTTGCTCTCCTGGCCGCCATACTATACCATTTTAATCGCCCCACCACCATCCAACTAGCCGCCACTAACCAACCGCTACTAACCGAATGCCATTAACCGTTCTGTCGCTGCTACTACTGCTACTACTGCTATTCCAAATTATAACTGCTATTTCTACCAACCGTTCCGTTCCACTGTTCCAATTATTCTACTACTACTGTTTTAACCAACTATTATTGACTAACTGCCGCTACCAAGATTTCTGCTATTAAAAGTTCTATTACCAGATGTCCTACTGCTTACTAACTGTTACCGAGTTCTTCTACCGAGTGTTCTACCGCTAACTGTTCTATTTTATTTTACCACGCTAACTATCTGCTTTTATTACTGTTTCTACTACCGCTACTATTACTACTGTTACTGCTATTATTGCTGTTACTGTAACAGTGCAGTGTGGGAATTGAATGAGCGACTTTTTTTGAACGTAGCTCTAGAGTCTCTATATATATACATAAGGAAGATGCAGGGAATAGAGATGGGTGGCAAGAATTACAAGGGTAAGCAGCTGAAATGGTGAGGTATGCAGGGGTAAGCAGCTGAGGT
>Ga0307507_10010969_pt1 | contig 11541 bp, 4 predicted proteins | sample 7_EM_MG_FD_207223 | JGI IMG/M metagenome (GOLD analysis project Ga0307507, IMG submission 207223) | Populus trichocarpa ectomycorrhiza microbial communities from riparian zone in the Pacific Northwest, United States - 7_EM | ecosystem: Host-associated > Plants > Roots > Unclassified | place...
ATCTCACAACACGGGTTATGTACTCTGTTGTGTTCAATAACTATGTTTCTTAAAATAAACTTTTATTTGATCAAATGATTATACATGCCAATAAAAGGTTAAAAAAATTGTCAACAAAAACAAATTGAACAAAACTATGAGGCTCAATTATAAAACAATTCAATGTTGAAATTGGCGAAACTAGGAAAAAAATAATTTAAAATCAAATTAATATTGAAGGATAAAATAAAAAAAATATCAATTTAAAAAATTTGTCAAAGTAAATTCAACAAAGAATAACAAATAAAAAGCACCGAGATAACACGGGTTATTTTTTAAAACTAGTGAAAAAATCTAAGAACACTAATAAATAAAAATAGTTGAGCCTAATCTCTAAATAAATAAATGTTGAAGTCTGAAATTGAAAAAATATGAGCTTAAAAAAAAAGATCTCCTTAACAAACCTTCTAAACTTGGATTAATCTTTAAAACTCAGAACTCATGAAATCTTATACTCAAGTTCAATCAAGAAACTCAATTCCAAATCAATTTAATATTGAACGATAAAACATAAAAAAATCAATTTAAAAAAATACCAAAGTGAAAACAATAACAATTAAAAGAACGGAGAATCATATTTAATAGGAAAAAAAATAAAGTATGATGAAATTATATATAAAAAATAACTTTAAAATTTATCTAAAAAAACAAATAGAAATCAAAAGAATTGAGATCAAAACTGAAAGATAAAAAATATAAAGAGAGATAAAATTGAAAAGGTATTTAAAATTTATAAATTATTTTAAAAAAAATATGGATCAAATCTAAATAAATTAAAAATTAAATGGTTGTTTTGGAATTTTAAAGAGACAAATATGAAAATCAATAAAATAAGATAAAAGAAGGAAAAAAAATCCAACAACACCGAAATAGATGATTGTTAACTAAAGATAGCACTAATTATCATACCTATCAAGACCAATGGTTTTCTTTCAAGTATATAAATTACAATTTACATATATTAAACCAATGTTAATTTTAAATTTTGATTGAAAGATAAAAATATCCCTAACTTGATTTTCTTGTTTACTTTTCAAATTTCTATTTATTTTTTTTCTCATTTTCGTATTCTATCACTCCTGTCTCTTTCTCCTCTGCCTTCCTTATCTCTCCACCTTCCCTCACCTAACCCTAATTTGAAATTAAAACTATCAATTTATTAATTCTACTACTTCTCTAATTTCCCCCCGCCATTGTGATGGTAGAGAGGAGGGATGAAAAACAGAGGACAATGACTTATGACTGGCGTGAGTGTTCGATGTAGTGAGAGAAAGAGGATGGCATGATTTTTACAGTAAAATAACTCTATATTTAATTTTGTTTTTTTGTGTATTAAAAATATTTAAAAAAATATTAATTTTTTTTTTATTTTAAATTAATTTTTTTATATTTTTTTGATGTATTAGTGTTGAAAATATTTTTCTTGTTTAGCTATAGGTTGGGCTTTGTGGGTGCATGATTTTGCTAGTACTAATGCCTCGTTGACGTGTAGCTGGGTGCTTAATTTTGATTATAACATTGTCATTGCTTGTCGTCACTAAATCAATGATTGGTGTAAGGTCTAGGCTATTGTTCATGAGGGATTTTCCTATGTTTTAGCTCCATGCCATTCATAATTATTTGAGATTGTTGAAATAGTTTGGTGAAGATTTTAATATAATTTATTTCGTTTTTTTATATTATGAATTTAATTGGGAAAGATGAACATGTAGAATTGATGGACAAGAAAAAAGATGCGGAAATCATAAAGGCATTTTGGATATTAACAATTATAAAAATAGACTTGTTAATTTTTTATGGTTCGAGTTTAAGAATTTTTTATTCAATATATAATAATATGTAAAATATTTAAAAAACAAATATGGAGAGAGTATTACCACACTCAAAACACACAAGGTTGAGGCCTTGTTTGGAACGCGGTGTAAATTGTGTTTATTTAAATTTTGAATTTTTTTTTAAATAAATTTTTTTATATATTTTTTCATATTGTTTTAATGTGTTGATGTTAAAAATAAATTTTTTAAAATAAATTTTTTTATTTTAATATATCTTTAAATAAAAAATATTTTAAACTATAATCACTATCGCAATTCCAATCTCACCTCAAGAGTATGTTAGGATAATCAAGTGCAATTTCGCATAGGACAGGCGACATATTTTCAAAGCCGGTGAATTTTGGAGTAGTAGTTGACGACTATTGTAGTTTAGGAATTTGATTTTCATGCCTCGAGTGGCTGCTTTTCCAACAATTTATTGCTTAATTAATTCAAACTTCAGCGAAACTTGGTTACATGATAAGCTGCTCAATTAAGGAAGAAGTTTTATTGGTCTCTAAACCTACCCCATAGGCCTAACATTAAAATAGGTGGTCTCCATGACGTGGAATCTCTAATTATTTAATACCTTTGAGAGCAAGTTTAGTATTTTACTATTCTTTGTTTTTTAAAATATTTTTTATTTTAAAATATATTAACATAACATTTTTAATAAATATTTTTAAAATTAGCATATTAAAATAATCTAAAATAATTTAAAACAATTATTTAAAAAAAAAACACGATAGCATCTATACACCGTGTGAAAAGTGAAAAGGTTGAATTGCTAACGATGGCATTCAATCACACGATAGAGGCCATTCATTCTCTTCTCTAGTTTGAATTCAAAGAGTTATTTAAAAAAAATAAAATTACCGGTTTTCATTATCAAAAGCCATAAACCTCCTAAATTGAAAATTAAGTATTAAAATTAGGAAAAACTTATCAAACTGTTTTACGGTCTACATCACAAAAATAAAAACAGTATAGGGTTTGCTACATAAATACTATTGCACCTACTTTTATTTTTCTTATTTAGATGTATACCGGTTTATAATGTCATGTTATATCATGGCTCAAATATATAAATATTGAAAATAATTATTTCGGCTGCAAAAAATTATTTGACGTTGTTATTAAATATGGTCTAGCAGGTTAACTATAAAATCTCCTTACTGGATTTCTTACCTAGTCTGAAATTAAAATTAAATAGTATAAGAATTGTCATGATATGATCCGGTTAATTTGATAAATTCAAAGATAACTTGAAAAACTAGTAAAACACGTGGTTTAACTTTAAAAAAAATTCAAGATAAGCTTTTTTTTAATATTGTTGGAAAAGTAGCCACTCGAGGCTCAAAAAATTTGAATATTTTCAAAATTACGTCCACATTGCTAAACAAGTTCTAAAAAAGCTATGGTTTCAACCTCTCTCTTTCATTGTTCATTTCAACAATGAAAGGGATGGGTTTTTTTTTTTATTTCCCTTTTATTTTATTTTATTTTTATTTTATTATTTAATATTTGTTTGATTTTAATTTTTTTCATAAATTATTTTAATTTGCTTTCTATAATATTATTACAGTTTTAAATAAATATCTCAACATTTAGTTTGTATTTGGTTTAACGAGCATCTATTTTTATTATCATATAATTAAATATAAAATATATTTTAAAAAATAAAATTTTTAAACTTAGTGGAATCCATAATTTGGATCATGGATTTGGTGAGTTCAATTGTGAAATCCGAGTCTATCCAATATCCTTTCTTCGTAATATTAAAAAAAAAATCATTTTGATTTTTTTAAAGTCAAGCAATGCTTTTTGCATGTTATCCAAGTTATTTTTGGATCCTTCAACTAGACTGAGTCATGTCATGATAATTTTTATATAATTTAATTTTAATTTTAGACTAGATAAAAAGTCAAGTCAGGAAGTTTTGAAATTAATGTGTTGGACTAGATTTAATAACAATATTAAATATTTATTTTTTTTTTTTATTTGAGCCGCGGCATACCACAAACTTATAAATCAATATACATCCAAGCAAGGAACATAAAAGTAGGTGCAATAGTATTTATTTATGTAGCGAACCCTATACTGTTTTTATTTTTGTGATGTCGACTGTAAAGCAGTTTGATATGTTCTCCCTAATTTTAATAAGTAATTTCTTCGACAACTCAGGGAATATCCCATTTCACCACTCCAACTCACAACTCACAAATCACAATAACTCAAGGTCATTTTTTATTTTTTTAAATAACTCTTTGAATTCAAAGAGTTATTGAACGCGGAGGCTGATTCCATCATTAGCAGTTCAACCTTTTCAGGCTGCGGCATGGTGGTGTTTTTGAAAGAAAAAAATAAATAAATTATTTTTTTATATTGTTGAATAGTTTTAATGTTTTAATATAAAAAAATATTATAAAAAATAAACAATTATCTCAATATAAAACGGCATGTTAATCACACAGAAAGGAGGAAAGTAAGCAGGTAATTTGCCAATATAAACAGAAGAGTGGCTATAATAACGAAGAAAAGAAGCCCCCTTATTTGGAATAAACGTTAGGCGTGGAAAATAAACGGACAAAAAGAAGTTTTTTCCTAACCCCATTTTCTTGCCATTCTGAAGAAAAGTACCCGCCAATGAGCCATCATCCAAGTGTTGATCTTAGATAATTGAACATTTCTATCAGTACAATTTAGAAATGTATTAGAAGCTTCCCTCGAAGAAACAATGGGACACCCCCACCACCACCACCGTTTTTTTTTTAATTCCTCTTTCTCTCTTAAAAGCGTGTTATTTTGTTTGTTTGCATCTCTCTCTCTCTCTTCTCTCTCTCTCTCTCTTGCGTTTATACTGTTATAATATTACTACAGCTTTGAAAGAGTATTGAAGTGGGCTTTTCTTTGTTTTCTTTAACACGAGTGTTTGGTTTCTCAAAATTTCTAGAACCTGCGTCACTTTCTATGGCGCCTTTCCCCTTTATAAGAGTCCCGTGCACGAAACCAAGAAGATAAATATTTCTCTAAGAAGGTGCTTTAGAGGGAAGTTATGGTCTTGGGTTTGTGGATTCTTACAAAAAAAACCATAGGTCTCATCTTGGTAATCAAGAACATCCATGGAAGCAGATAGGCTGAAACTGTTCAACAATCTTGTTAGCTCTAAGTTCTTTCTCTCTGGATTCTATTGCTGGGACTGGGAATTCTTGACTGCTCTTTTGCTTTTTAGTTGCTCTGTCTAAAGTGAACTACGCCCCAACAAGGTAATATAGGATTTGTTCTTTAATTTTTCCTCTCTTTTTTTTCCAGTACTTACTGCATAAGTGCACATAGGAAGGGGGATCTTCGCTCTTTTCTGGGGTAGATTAGATATAGGTTTTTGGAGATCTTCGTAGGGGTTTGGTGAGGGGTAGATTTGGAAGAAATGGCGCAGAGGTCAGCTCCGGCGCCGTTTTTGACGAAGACCTACCAGCTGGTGGATGATCCAAGCACTGATGATGTGATATCATGGAATGAAACCGGCACAACCTTTGTCGTGTGGAAAACTGCTGATTTTGCCAAGGATTTGCTTCCTAATTATTTCAAGCACAACAACTTCTCTAGCTTTGTTCGCCAGCTCAATACCTATGTAAGTTATTTACTTGCCATCATTCTTGTCTTTTTTACTCTTTCTTTTAGCTCTTATTTCCATCATTTCTTGCTTGCAAGTGTATGATTTATTGGCTTATCTAATGTTGTTTAGAAACCCATTTTTGTTGTCTTCGTTGACCGATTCATCTTCTTTTTCTGGAAGAAAAACCATACGTGCAATTTCTTTGCAACTTCATGTCCGCTTTACTTGATTTTTTTTTTTTTTGGTGGGTGGGTGGAGGGGTATTCTTCTTTTTGGCTACATGAAAACGACGACTTAAGATCGATTCCTTGATTTTCCTGCCAGCCTAAGGTCGATTGTACCCATGCTTAAACCGAGAAACTAGCATTAGGTGAGGGACATGATGGTCTTTCTGTCTCGTGTCATTTTTCAGCATGTGTGTGGAGGCAGCTACATAGTGGGGCCGTAAGTTCAGCAAGGTAGAGAGTTCTGGGAGAAATTAAATAAAGTTAAATCAAGGTTTAAAATGCCCCCAGAGGTCCCTCTATGTATAGATATTTCAAATTAGATCCCCAAAAGTCATTAACTTGGGTTGACTTGTATCAATAATTTTGCTTTGATATCAATAAAATAATAAGAACGGTTTATTATTTAGAAACAATAAAGAATTGCAAGTATGAGTTCTTTATATTTAGGAAGAGGACAAAGTAGGAATTGGTCCCTCAAAAATATAATTTCGCTGATTCATTATAAGGCTATTTGTTAATTAAGTGAAGAGAAACTTTGGTAGATATAGGGTTAAGGTACCCTTTGCCGCGGTCCTTATAAGATGTGGACATGCGTCTTTAATATTAATATTAAAAACAAATTATAAAAAAATATTATTTTAATTTATTTTTAAACAAAAAAATATTATGAAAAATAACTATTCCACGAAATAACTAAATCTCAATTAAAATAATAATATAAATGTTTTAATAATAGTAATAGTAGAAATATCATCTATCATCACCGTGGGAGCAATTATTGAACTAATCCAATTGCGTGTAGAAAATTAACCTTTCTGGAAGTTTCAACCAAGATTTTCCCTGTTGGCTGCGCCGATTTTATTTCCCACCGAACTACATTATGTGGGCCACGTGTCTCCTAGTTTTTTCCACATCGCCTTTCCTTTTTCCACTTTGACGGTACCGAAGAAACCTGCATGTGTTTATCCGCTTCCTTTTCTTCTTAAAATTGGTTACCGATGGTATTTTCTTTGTTTCTAATTATTTTTTACTGTTTTTCAGGGCTTTAGAAAAATCGTGCCAGACAAATGGGAATTCGCCAACGAGAACTTCCGGCGAGGACAGAAAGAGCTCCTCGCTGAGATCCGCCGCCGAAAGACAGCGGCTGCGTCTCCGACAACCCAAACCTCGCCTGCCGGAAAATCCGGAGGCGCATCCTCTTCGTCCAACTCCGGAGAGGACCTGGGGTCCACGTCAACGTCATCACCGGATTCGAAGAACCCGGGGTCGGTCGAAACTGCGGCGACACAAGTCGCCGACTTATCGATCGAGAACGAGCAGTTGAAGAAAGACAACGACGTCCTGAGCAGTGAACTCGAGCAAGCTAAGAAACAATGTGGGGAGTTGATTAATTTTTTGACGGAGTATGTCAAGGTGAGCCCTGATCAAATCAATCGCATCATTGGATGTGGTGGGTCCACGTGTAATGGTGAGGCCGATGTTGGCGATAATCAAAGTGAAGATGATGATGATGATGAAAATACTAGTGATGATACTGACCATGATGATACCGATCATGATGGTGACGGTGGGGAAGGGGGGGGCTTGAAATTGTTCGGGGTTTTGTTGAAGTGTCAAAACAAGAAAAAGAGGGGCCGTGATGAGAAAATGGGGCTTGGGGGGGCCCGTGCAAAGGAAATCAAGATCTGTAATTGAAGAAATCGGTGGTGTGCATGGTCAAGGAACGTGCGCGCCCGCGCCCGCCTGAAGCTGATCGTTTTTAGCCGTAAAAGGAGTAGACAGAAGGATCTACTTCACTGTTATTACAATAGAAGTAGTAGTCTGTGGTTGTAATTGTGATTAGTGTAATAATAAGGATGGAATGGTAATGTGTAATCTAGGTGGGGGTTGAAGACCGAAGGCAAATGGGTCTGCAACCCCATCTTCTCTTCTTTCAAGTTTGCACTGCGAAGATGGATTTTGTCTCTACATAACCTAATTTCCTTTGTGATTAAAAGTGCTGTCATCAATGATTTGATTGTTAGTTTTATGGTTCTTCTGAGAAATTAATGTTATTGCTCCAACTAAAGGAGTTAGAAGAATAAGAAGAAGGAGATCAAATTACGATGATGTAAGGGATTTGGGCCGTCGCTGGCAAAACGAAGATGGCGTGAAGGAGATGACAAGGTTTCTTTGGAAAAGAAGGCGGAATGTCCAGCAAGGAGGGTTGACTGAAAACAAGAATGAATTGGTCAGTGGAGATGCTGCCTTTTGCAATGTGGACGAGGCAAGGACGCGTCTGACAGCTCATCAGGGCCATGGCAGCGTGTCAGTGGGAAGAAAATCTTTGGTTTATTTCAAGGTTATCAATTTCATTTTGGTTAGTGTTTTTTGTTTTTTATTAAAACAATAAATTTTGGTTTTGAAATATTGTAGTGTTTCGTTATAGGATTACGTGATATATATATATAATACCAATGTTAATAAAAATAGTAATAATTATTTTTAATATTATGATTAATATGATAATATTAATATTTTACCTTTAATAAATTTTTAAATTGTAATGAATAAAAACCAAATCACACTTAGTCTATTGTACTCTAATCCATTTTCTCATTTAGAATGGATGAATTCAAAGAATAACTGGGTTTTCTTCCATTTAGCATATATATTATTCTTAACAATTAATAAATTATGAATGAAATTTCAATTTGAAAACCTCACCAGACTTTATGTTCATGTGATGGCCTGCTATTTTTTACTCAAATATGAAATGTCATTCTCTGTCACAAAGATTTAATGCTCATAATACATTAGTAATTAATTAATCGTCAAGGATACCAAGTTGTTTATATAAAGATAAAACCATAAGTTATCTTCGTTAGCATAGAGTGTTTGTGTCAAACACATCATTACTGCAATTCAGAACTTAAAAATCTTCTGAATTTACCTTTTTTTTAAACTTCCTCGACAAAATGCGCAAGATTCTAACATTGTGTTCCAGCCAGAATAGAAAAAAATTAACTTCGATTTATTCTTGTTTTGTTATTGTGCAAGGTTAGTTATCCTAGATCAAATTCAAATTTGGATAAAGCCCATTCAAGACTTAAACATAGTGTTTCAATTAGTTAAGTAGACATTTATTTTATCTTAGAATGGTTATGAAGTTAATTTTAGTCCCTTCGAAGCTCAGACTATTTTAAAATAGTCCATAAAATTTTCTTTATTTTTTATGACGTTGTAAGGCTTAATTTCTATTCAATAAAATAATGAATTTTCTTCACTTTTCTATTACAAATTTCAAGAACTGTTATAATTTGGTATCAAAGCCTATGAACTATGATTAAGAATACCATAATGTCACAATTGATAAAGGTAGTAGTTAGTATGAAGCAACAATATGAGGAACAATAACAAAATCAACAAACCTAACAATGAGTTTTTGAAGACTTAATGCAATAATTACAACATATATCTCCTAATAGGAATCAAATCACAAAAACTTTAAGGAAAAAGCTCATAAAATCCCCACCAAATACCCCCCATCTAAAAGACTAAAAACAATTAACTTAAAAGCAATGAAATTAGATTTTCATGATCTTGTTGTTAACCATTTTAGGGCCCTACATAAAAAAATTAGAAAACAAATACAAAAAAATTGAAAAATATTGGAGGAAAATAAAAAAAAATATTTGCAAGAAGAATATACTAGAACACTGAGGAAATTACTGAAGACTGGTTAAGGAAGATCAAAATATACAAGATTGAAAAAATTAAAAATATATTTTCAACTGACGAAGGCCCTATTAAAAAAGGAAAATTCAATTTGAGGAGGAAAATTCAAAATTGAATATTTAAGAACTCAATTAGATTTTTTCAAAGTTTAATTGAATTTATTGAGGGCTTAATTACAAGAAAAATTAATTTTTGAAGTATAGGCTGTAATCGGAAGAGATTAAAGTCAGGGGGTTGAATTGTAATTGTTAAGAGTTAATTTAGTCAAATCAGGGGCTTAATTGCATAAATATTAAAGTTTGAGGGACAATTAAGAACTTAATTGAAGAAATCCAAAACCAAGAATAAAACTAGAAAAGACGCGTGAATGTAGAGCCTCAAATTGATCAAATCAGGGGTCAAATTGAAGAAATTGAAAGTTTATTGATCAATTAAGGGTCAAAATGCACAAATTCAGAACCAATGACTAAAATTAAAAATGCAATCAATATAAGGGCTAACAATTGAGTTTGATAGGGGTGAAATTGCATGAAATTAAAAGTTTGAAGGCAATTATGAATACAATTAAAAGCAATTGGAAGAACAAGAACTCAATTAAAATTTGCCAAATCCCAAATTAAAAACCATAAACAATGCATCGTTCAGATTGAATGATGAGAAGATGAGTGAAACGTTGTTTGGTCAACGGGGCCTGTTTTAACAGTTTTGGCTAATCGAATTGTCAACATCAAACGCATGAATGTAGATTTACTGATCTCCAAATTGAGCAATGTTGGATACAAATAAAATGTGAGAATCTCCTCTACCAATTTCTGGTGGTCTCAGGTGACAATAATGCCATAATTACTCCAATGAAGCCTTGAAAGTGTCGCAACTTAGTCAGCATTGATGAAACCACCGTGCAAAAACTGATGTGCTTTTCATGTGTTCACACTCAAAGAATTCTCAATGTGCTCTAATCTAGGGTCTACAACCTTTTCATCAAGATCAAGAGGTCAGAAATGGATTTAAGATCTCTCAAAACCCTATAAATACTTCGCTTAAGATTAAAGTTGTAAGGGAGAAAGGAGGAAAGAAAGAGAAAAAAGAAGGAAAATATTCATAAGAAACTTAAAAAAATATATTTAGGAGCCTAATATAAAGATTTTCTAAGCTTTGAAAAGATAGTAGGTTGGTGACAAACATAACTTCCTAAAGAAAAACAAAAGAGAGAGTAGTTGTTCTAGGTATATTTTCTAATTCAAAAGCAGGTCATTGTGGCCTACTTGAGGTGTTTATTTATTTATTTTTATTTTATATTTATGTTTACAAACATAGAAAAGAGGTTTGGAATGCTCAACAAATAATGTTGTATTCACCTTTTCAATGTTATGTTATGTTTTGTTTTGTTTTATTTACTAAAGTTTTTTTTAGTTTTTTTGATGTTTTTTATATAATAATGTTACTGTTTCAGTTTATAATAATAATAATAATAATAATAATAATAATGTTATTGTTTCAGTTTTGATATAATAATATTGTTTTAGTTTTTGTTCAACTTAAGCAATGCATACTTAAGCAATAATGTTTTTCTTAATTGTGCTAGCTCTGTTCATTACCCAAATAAGTTTAGAAAACCAACTTTGAATCCATATTGCATGAACATGTAGTGTGTTTTTAAGTTGGTAGTTTTTGAATTTGTTACCTCATGCATGATTTAGATATTTTAATGTTATTTGTTAGTTTTTTTAGATTCAAACATGTTTATTTATGGTAGTGTGACTTATTAGGTTAAAGAAAGCATGCTTTAGAAGCAAAAAACACTATTTTCTAGTCTTGAGAGTGGCTACCTTTGTTGGGTTCATGACTGGGTTTCTGAGTTTTTTCTTCATGTTCTTGGGAAAAACATTGTCTTAGACCTTTGATTCATATCATGTTTGTTCCATTTCTTTGAACAAACACCTTTGTTATGCATGATTAGTAGATAATCTAGTTTTATTTGCATCAATAACATGTTTTTGACAGGTTTTAATCCTAGGATTTTGGTTTTGAACTTAAATTTATTTTGACAAAAATCGTGATGTTTTAGTGATAATTGAAGTGAATGGATACTAGATTATTAATCCTCGCATAATGTTTAACATGTATA
>Ga0307507_10010971_pt1 | contig 11539 bp, 9 predicted proteins | sample 7_EM_MG_FD_207223 | JGI IMG/M metagenome (GOLD analysis project Ga0307507, IMG submission 207223) | Populus trichocarpa ectomycorrhiza microbial communities from riparian zone in the Pacific Northwest, United States - 7_EM | ecosystem: Host-associated > Plants > Roots > Unclassified | place...
CGGAAAACAAACACAGCCAAAAGGGAAAACACTTTCCTGAAAACCAAACCAAATTCGAAAAGTGTTTTCGTTGACTGGAAAGTGTTTTCCGTTGACCGAAAAGTGTTTCCGTTGATTGGAAAGTGTTTTTCGTTGACTGGAAAATGTTTTCCGTTGACCGAAAAGTGTTTCCGTTGACTGGAAAGTGTTTTCCGTTGACCGGAAAGTGTTTTCCGTTGACCAACTTTCCTAATGGCAAACAAACACAGGAAAGTTTGGAAAGTAGTTTCCCGGAAAGTGAATTCCGGGAAACAAACATGGCCTTAGAGGCAAAAGAAAAGGTAAGTTCGCGAGCAAGGGTGTTATTGTTTTTCCATTACAATTACACAATACAATTACCGAAATATTCTTGGATTAAACTTGTCTTCGTTTTGGGTCAAGAGGTTTTAATATTTTTTCCATTTGATTTTTTTTGTTATTATCAAGTTTGATTATTGATGGTTTATTATTTAGACATATATATAACATATTAATTAATTCTAAAAATGAGTTGTGCGTCACGTTCACCTGAAAGTGCATGAATGCTTCTACGATCTTTGTCTGATGCATGTAGCATCCTTCGAAGGTCAAAATACAACTTCTACAATAGCGTTTTATTCCTTATAGTGTCTCCTCCATTAATGAGCGGCGCTTGTACAAAAAAAATATCAGGTTTTGCTCCAATGACTTTTTTTTCTTTTCTTTTTTCCTCTCTCCTTCTCGGTTTCAAAGCCTTTTCCTACCCATTTTCATAGTCGTCCCTTGATTTTGTTTCTTTCATATTTGATTCATATTTTTTTTATTGCTATTTTTTATTTTAAATAATTCACAGAGTTGAATTTTTTTTTTAATTTAACTTTCATTTGATTTTTTTTATCTTTCAAATTTAGTTCTCATTCTTTTTATTGTTAAGTTTTTTTTAATTATTATCTTGATTAAATTATCATCTCAATTACATCGCGCTATATTTTTTATTATTTTATTAATTGAATTATTTTTTCAATTGTATCCCTTAATATTTTAGTTCAATTTATTTTATGTCAGATTTAATTTTTATTCTTTTAATTATTATTTATTTAAATGTATTTTCTATAAAGAACATGTATAATTGCATTTAGTCTTGCCCTCTGATTATCATGAGTACAAGCTGAAACCATTGGTGTATTGGCATGATTTCTATCTAGACTATAGTCAAATGCATGGTTCTTTTTTCTTTCTTTAAGCAGATGCCCCTTCTCAAATCTGCTGTATCATTATTTTGATCTTGTTTGATTTTGTATTTTAAAATTGTTTTTGGAAAAATTAAATTTTTTTTTTACTTCAAATTAATATATTTTTAGTATTTTTATATAATTTTGATGCGTTGATATTAAAAATAATTTTTAAAAATAAAAAAAAAACATTATTTTAAATAAAAAGCACTTTCATCATAAAAGCAGCTGCTGTTAATAAATTATATAGTGTCAACAAGATTGAATCATGTATCTTTAAATAATACTGAAACAAAGTTGCTAGATTAGTCAAAAACCCCTACGTTTTACGATCCAGGTCACCTGTTTTAGATCCCAGTATATTTATGTATGGAATCGCCGTGATAGTGCCAGAGTGAAAAGAAGAAGAAGAAGAAGAAGAAGAAGAGTGTTTAGGAGAAAAAACAACCTGAAGAAAAGAGAAGGAAAAAATAGAAAAAAAGAAAAAGAAAGGAAGGAGGATGTATTTTTGGACCAATACATAATGCCCTGTTTTAAAAATTTAGGAAACAGTGCCATGCCCAACTTAACCCAGTATTTAGATCTTTTCAAATTTTTTAGACTAAAACATCTTTGCGATTATGTTGTTTTATTCGTATCAAATCTGGGTTAGAATAAAAATACCAAGTCTGTCCCCTTTGTACCGTTGTGAAGTCTTCAAACAGAGGTTCCCTAATTCCGAATCCCGTAAAACGACCCAGACGTCCCACGACAGTCTATATAGTTCTTCAAAGCAACAAGATATCAATTGTAAAGACTCAGACATGTACATTGATCTTTCCAACTGTGCACAGTCGAGTGGTTTATGTGTTTCTTTGGTGAGAAATCACTGGGCTGGGGTATTGGCAAACTTGTAGAGGTAATTAGAAAACACACTATATTCTCTTTCACCGCCCACTTCATCAACTGGTACAGCATCAAGAATTTCTTTCAAGTCCTCTGGTGTTAGCTTCACTGCCAAGGATCCAATATTGTTATCAAGGTTCTTCAGCTTAGTTGTCCCTGAAAAATATTGCTAAGAGGGATTACAAGTATTCCTATCCGGAAAAAAAAGGATTACAAGAATCGTCCGATAACTATAGAATTACATCATGCTCGTGTCTTCATTAAATGAACCGCATGTTATATGATGCTGGACATCAATTTTGTAGTGTAATCTGTCACGAATAAAATCAACAATTATGGTAATCTTAAAGCAGTACCAGGAATTGGAATTACGTCCTCTCCCTGGTGGAGAAGCCATGCCAGAGCTAGTTGAGGTGGAGTGCAGGCATGCTTTGAGGCCAAGTCAGAAAGACGAGCATATATAACTTTGTTTTTCTCAATATTTTCTGCAGAAAACCGCGGATGCATAGCCTACGGCAGGAATATCAGATGGTTCAAGAAAATAACGACACCAAAAGATAAAACAGCATGTGTTATGTGTAAGAGTACAGTGTGTAGTCATATTTCTGTAGTAAAATACCAGTGTACTCTCATTGGGCAAGCTCTCCACAACTGCCTTCCCAGCAAAGAATCCCCGGCCAAGAGGGCTATATGCCACTGTCCCGATACCAAGCTCTCTGAGAAAAGAAACAGGAAAAGATCAAAGAACTGGTGATGGCCCTGCATTATTTTCAATATTCTAAAACCATAGCACATTCGATCAAGTGCCAGACATTGAAGAGAGGAAAGGTTTATTTGCAATGGACGAAAAAGAACGTATAGTCTGGTGAAATTATGCAGAACATCGAGAGCTCGATAGTACAAACCGGCAGATCGGAAGTACGTCCTCTTCTATTTCACGACTCCATAGGGAGTACTCCATTTCCACGGCTGTTATAGGATGGACAGCATGTGCTCTCCTGATCGTGTCTACACTAGCTTCAGATAGTCCAACGTACTTAATCTTTCCTTCTTGTACTAGTTTCTTCAGCTCTCCCATCTACCAAAAAGATACAATCAAAGTTGATGGTTGCTTCTTCTTCTTCTTCTTTTTGATAACTTAGAATAGATTGATAAAAACACCAAGCAAGCAATCAAAGTTGATTACTTAAAAAGATTTTGCACTTGATTCCATAAACAGACAGGAAATAAGCGGGAAGGCCAAGGGGTGCAAGGCATAACAGGAATTGCAACAATTGTAAATGATTTATAGACAACTCTTACAGTATCCTCTATTGGAACTGAAACGTCCACGCGATGCTGATAATACAGATCAATGTAGTCCACACCAAGGCGCTTAAGACTAGCTTCACAGCATTGCCGCACATATTCTGGGGTACCTTTGACTGTGAACTGGAACCCTTCGAGCCTTATAATACCAAATTTCGTTGCTAATTGAATCTTTTCTCGAGGAAGCTGCTTTAAAGCCTGAAAATTAATGGGGAAAACTAGCTTAGAAACATGTGTCTTTGTACTTTACATCCTCAAAAAGGACAATTTTTCTTCAACTTGTAGACTACCAGAGTCAAATTAAGCCCATGTGAACTTGAACAAGAATTAGATCGCTTTTTTGTTTTCCTTTTTTTTCTTTTCAATATAGTGAGTTGGTGCCCTTTTCTTTAAAAACTAGTTATATGCCCTCATGTTGTTGCGGAATGACATAATTTTAGTTCTTTCGATTATTCATATATATAATATATTATTTAATGATTTGATTATATTATTGTAATTTCATTTGTGTGTTTTTAATGGTGTTTGAATAAAATTAGTAATAAATCCCATACCCATTCAAGATTCTTTAACTCAAATTTTGTATAATTAATTTTTATAGTATTTTATGTTTTTTCCAACTTTATATTAGTTCTTTCTTTATATTGATTGAAATTCAATTTAGGAAATTTATATCCTGAAACTATATATAAAAAAAAGGTAATAGAAATTTAAAAAATATAAAATACCTTTTATTTTCTCGATGTATATCAAATTTAAATTTTTAATCATTCTCGATTTCTTAAAAAATACTATTATATAACGTAATTTTGTAATTTTATTAAAAAAAAAGAGCTCAATTGAAAAATAATAAGGGTCCAAATAATACACAATTCACCTCTGACAGTATCTTAAAATTTTAAACAACTTGAAAACTAGTATAGAGATGTTTTTTCTTCTGCTTTTACATCTTGCATAAAATTAAAAATTAATTGAATTGAAGTAAAAATAATTTATTTATATTAAAAAGAATTGTAATTCAAAGTATTTAATTGAAAAGGTTCTCTTTGTCAACTTGGTATCAATGTTTTTTCTTTAATGTGGTAAGAGAGACTCAATATATATTTTAATAGATAACAATATATATATATATATATATATATATAAACAATTCATGTGTCATAATCATATATTTTTGAATTGCATCTATTTTACTATTATATATGATCATATGATATGATATATGGTTTCTTCTCAATCGCCTGGGAAGCTTGCTAATTATTTTAAAATTTCAGGAAGGAACTTGCGTTATAAGGGGGAAAAAATACCTTTCCAATCATGAACTCATTGTCATGATGATCTCCATATAAATCCGATGTGTCAAAGAAAGTGATACCCCTAGAATAAACTTCCTTTAAAATTAAGCATCCATCATCGTGGGAGAGAGGTGCATTATAAATTCCAGAGAGTCCCCCACATCCAAAACCCAATCTGGAAACCTGCAATGGGCGCCATTAGTAGGAAACCACTGGTTTAATTATGAATCAACAATCCATTAAGTTATCAAGAAATAATGACCATTTGACCGACTAGCAATGTTTTTGCAACTTACCTCGTATCTCTCCCCAGGATTAATCCAGTATCATGTTTACAATTACATATAACCAACAAGATCCAAAAAACTATAATCTGGAAAATGTGATGCATGCTGTTTTGATTCCTGTAAGTTTGCAAGGATTTTTGGGTCCTTCAGACTATCATCAAGACTGATATTGAGGATAGTAATTATGATGATTCTACTTCAAACATTCACTATTGCTCCATGAATCTTAGATGCAAGTTTTCTCCAGACATATCAATGCACTGCACTGACTACAGTTTGTCACAAGCCAAGATGCCCCTCTGTCAAGTGGAACTTTTAATCAGTCTTCTGTCTCAAAATTCTATCCGAAAGAGGGAAGGTTCCTCCCTTATTTGTCTCAAAATCTGTGTCAAGATTGTTTTTGGTTGTCTAGAAACATTTCAGAAGTTTTCTCTTATTTACTCCATGTATACATGTGCTCAAGAGCTAATTATTGAAAATAAAAATACCACGAAGTACCAGACTACTACATCCTTGTCATATGTCATACACGCACTCCTTTCATCAGCAAGAAAGCGACAGTCTTTCTTCATTATTCAGCTTTCTTTCATTTTTTATTTTTATTTCTCTCCAGTTTTGTTAGAGCAAGTTCAGCTTATTATTCAACAAACATCTGGATTCTTTAGCGCACAAAAAAAAGCATTGCAATTCAGCAGAAAATTGAAAAGGAGGGGCTAAGTTTTTCATTTTGAGGTCATGTGACAGCCGTCATCACCTATTGGTTTACTGATGAAAATTTCTCACCTATCTCCATAAATTATAAAACTAATGAAGAAATTAATCTGGAAAATTGTTAAAAAAATAAAATAGAAGAAGATTTTGAGTCGTAGAAGCAACATGCGAGGAAGTGATTGTGCAAACCCACTTCTTGGACAAATCCAGTGATGCATCATATATGTATCCGGTTACTGGAAATCCAAATTAACATAAATCTGCAAGTTTATGGTAATGTTTTATTGATACAGGCTTCTGAGCTATAGCTACTGTTGGTACCAAGATTTATCCTCTTATCTTAGTCTGGGGACAAAGAACCCACAACAGGTACTGATCACAAAGAGAAATCAGCAAAACTTTTGCACTTAGATCTACTTTGACACTTCTATCGACCAAAATAAATTAATTGTAAAATGAGAAGCTTACCTCTAATCCTTGACTGCCCAGTTTCACTCTTGGGATTTGAATATGGGGCTTTTCCTCCATGGTAAAAGAAGACTGAGCTTAAACAAATATGCTTCAACAAAACGATGACAGACAATGTTGAATAGCAAAACCTAACTCGTGAAAAGTAAATTTTATACTTCAGACTTTGGATGGATGCCGTCTTAGGATTAAGACCGGCAAACAACTACTACATTTTTTTTTTCATGGCAAACAGCCTTGATTATGACTTGCAACCTTTTATTAGTCGCCTTCTATGATTTTTTTTATTTGATTGACACAGATAAATATACTCAAGTAAGGATTATATTTCGTGTGCAAATAACCTTGGTCAAAGCTTCTCATGTTATATCATAATTGTTCTGTTGGTTCGTTAGTTGATCACAAAATAAAAATAATAAAATAAAATTATTTGGAATTTCGTTAAATAAATTTAAATTTATTTAGAAATTTATTATTTAAAGATTTAATTTTTTTTATTTTGAATAATTTTTTAAATGTTAAATTGCTACAAATCATAAAACTGTCCAATTATTTGGTTTTTAATGGTAATTCATATGAACCATAAGTGAGAAATTTTCTAAATTTTTATTTAGAAGAAAATGATTGTTATGTCTAGAGTAATAGCTTTTTATTATATGACTTACGTAGATTTTTCTATCTAACATACATCCATCAAAAAATAAGAGGTATAGTTTATTATTTATAAAGAAATCTGAAAAACCTTATAAATTGGTAAAATATCAATTTTTTCTTTGAATAATATCCGTATATTAATTCATGATGATTTTAGAAATTAACTCAATTAAGTTATTTCTTGATTTTCTAAGTCTAGAAATATAATACATGTATTAATTATATTTCAATCTTTAATTTCTAAAATATATTTTAATCAAATCATACTTAATTAAATCATCTCAGTTTAATTTATGATAAATTGTTCTTAATGTGTGTGACCCATCAGGTTTCTAATATATTGGCTCAAATATAAATTCTAATTCTAATTAAATAAAATTAAACAAATTAATGTATTATCAATTCAACAATTAATTAATTTATATTTGAGGATTAGGTGCGTCGTCTAGTAACGTGTCATGATCCCCTAAATATTACAAAAGTCATTAGTGATTTAACTTAACTTTTCAGTGATCGTTTTCTTAGTATAATTAATATTCTTTCATTAATAATGTTCTGATTTAACATTAAAGTAAGGATTATGTCTTTTATGTTAAATTATGTTTGTTCTCTACATAATAGTTATTAATCATTTAAATAAGATTTGAACTCTTTTCAAATCTCATTCCACTTTAGCCAATGATTTTTTAGTCAATACTATTTGAGAACAAATAGAATATATATTTTCTCCAATTCATCTAAAGTAATGAATCCTCTCTTGATTACTCAATCTCATATAATTCATGTTATACCCAATATCTGTTCATTAATTACATCGATTAAGATAACATGTAACATAATCAAAGTATAACATTTTCTATATATAATAACTTAGTGATGTCAAGTCTAATTATACAATCGTCGCATGAGCTTTTTCTTAGAGATAGGTGATCTTTTCATATGAAATTTTCATGTGGGTCAGTTCAAATGTCTTATGACATGCACCTATATATTAGTTCTAGATATCATTTATACCTCAGTTTATGAAAACAGTTATTTCCTTTCTTAAAAGAAAAAACATAATATGTACCAGTTTCTACGACTCTAATAAATATCCAATATTTAAGAGAGCATCGACCAGAAACTTTTTAGGAACAATGCTTTGATACAATAGGAATATCATAATTATAACAATTTTATAATTTCTTTTGCAAATTATTTTTGTCTCATAAACTTTATCTTTATTCTAAATTCATAAATCAAATATGAAATTTATTAATCTAATATTATATAAATATTAAAAATAAATTAAGTCTTCATTAATAATAAATATATATTTACATGAATATAATAATATCACGGGTAACTAATCGTTTAGCTAAAAAGTATATTAAACTAACATTATATTCTAATGCAGAGGAGCAGGATCGAATTTGAAGGAAGTGTAAATAATTCCCCCATCTGTTAAAATTTATGGTCATCTCCTATTCCTTCTACATCTTATGTGGCTGTTAGTTCAACTCAAATTCAACGGTACTTCAATATCTGTCTTTGCTTTTGTTAATACCTTAGTTAGTATGATCAAAGATTAAACGTGTACATCTATGCCTTGAAAGTAAAAGATCCTGACAGCGACAGGGCATGCTGTTTGCCTAGAGTTTCTTAGACCGTGTGTTAAGAGGGAAGAATTAAACTGTAACATTTCATAATAGGGCTAGGATGAGAGGGAAGATAAATATGCATGAATACCATCCTGCAGATGTAGATAAGTCATTTTATTCTGAGAAAAACCTGTTTAGCGTATCCTGTATTCAGTTTTTGGATACACTGATGCCATTATTTCAACATGACAAGGCTGTCTTATGAGCTCGATTTTCATACAATAGCAATTTGCTGAAGATTTATTGCTAACTATCATTTGTTTCTTCTGCGGCCAGTGAGAGCACAAGAAGGCGTGTCATAGCTAGCCTACACAGTTGGAGAGTACCTCTTACTAGCCGGTGGCAGCACACTCCAAGCTGTATATATCCGCCGTCTCTTCAGCAAGTCAGTGGCATATAACAGGGTTTGAGCCCTGATTGAGTTATATTGACAGCTGAGCTATAAGAGGCTGAGTTTGATAAGATAATAGATGAGTTTAGACAACTTTTGCAGAAATGTATGGTCTGCTGGACCATGGCGTTCGGTTCTTGCATTTCAGCTATGCTACAGGTTTAGTTTAGAGCCCATGTTTATTTCAACTCTTCTCATCTTTGGTTCTATCTATTATAACACTGAAATCTTGACATGTTGACGGATTGTGTATCTGCAATGGCTATCATCTAGGAGGCGGCTTTCTTTGGGCCCTGGGAAATGCAAAACCATGGACCTGCAGTGGAAACATAATTCTCCCTCTCTATTGAACGGGGAGCATATAAAAAGTTGAAAGCCTGCTTTATAAATCAGCGGCATTACACTTCTAGGAAGACCAAAAGCGTATGCTCTTAAGATAATTTTGCCACGAGGATTATATATTATCTGTGACTGTGAGTGTGATAGGTTGTTTTTTATAATATTTTTTATTTAAAAATATATTAAAATAATATTTTTAATTTTTTAAAAGTTATTTTTAATATTAGCTTATCCATATAATTTAAAAATATTAAAAAAAATTAATTTAAAAAAATAAAAAAATTAATAAAAATACTTTTTACAACATAGAAATAAACGAGCTCATGCTCAGATGTCAGCGAGGACATGCCAATTAACATGCGCAGGGCTAAATATGCTCAGATGCAAGGATCCATCGTTATAGCCGAAGGCATATGACCCTATCTTTGAACATTTTTTTATTTAATGTAACTCATCTATTAACCCAAATTACTGGTAATTAATTGTCACATGACACGTGTATATATAACCCTATTTTTTTAAAAAAAAATACACGTCAAATCATGACACGTTTTACTTAATAATTAGTTATTACTTATTTGAATTAACAAATAGAATAAACAAAATCAAATATTTTATTAATCAAATAGTTAAACTAAAAAAACTATTAAAAAAAAATCAAATAATTTATTAATTTTTTTCAGGACTAATGATCATTTCACTGAATTGATTCGGTACAATTTTCACAGTAAGGACAATTTCGTCAATAAAAAAATACTTGCAAACGACAACATAACAATCACTAACATTACATTCTCCTCTTTCTCTTTCACTCTCTTTGCCTTCACCAAATCCTACCACACAAATCAGTCATTTTCTCCCCTTTCACCAATCAAAGACAAGAAAGAAAAAAGAAATGTTGGCGGTTTTTGACAATACGGTTGCAAAATGCCCTGATGCTTTACAGAGTCCGCACTCTGCCCCAGCATCCTCTGCATTGAAAGACGGCTTCTTGGCTAACCACTTTGCCTCGCAGCACCCTGGCTCCGTCACTGTCAATCTTGGCACTTCTGGTCTCATTTCTCACTCTGTTGAAAAGCAAAACCCTTTTCTTCCAAGGTATTTTTTTCCCTTTAAAATTGTGACCCATGTTTTTGTTTTGGTTTCTTTGGTTGATTTTTGGGATTGATCTGGTCTTGTTCGCTTGAGGTTTGTTCATGTTTGAGTTTTAGCTTTATGGGATTTTAGGTTGAAGAAATTTGGTACTAGTTTTTCTGCGCGTTTGTGTTATGGTTTGTGGTAATTTGCTTGGAAAAATTTTCAACTTTTATCGACTTTTTAGTAGATCCTGTTATTCATTTATTTATTGTTTGAAAACTTTTCTGTGTGTGTTATTTTAATCATGCAACTTAGATCTGTTCCTTGGATTGATAGTTTTGACTCCTTTACGAATGTAAATTAAGGGCTTGCTTAATGTGGTCTGCAATCCATTTTTTTGCAGGGAAGAAAGGGCCAAGTCTGATTTTCTTAGCTATGTGTTTGTTGAGAGTTATGTAGGATTTAGAAAGATGTATTTCTGTAAATCTCTAGCTAGTGTTATCTGTGCATAACATTGGTAATGCCTCTTTTCTCTGGCTAGGTTATTTGCGGTTGTGGATGACATTTTCTGCTTGTTCCAAGGCCACATAGATAATGTTGCTGTTCTCAAGCAGCAGTATGGTTTAAATAAAACTGCAAATGAGGTGATCGTTGTCATTGAAGCTTACAGAACTCTCAGAGATCGAGGCCCTTATCCTGCCGATCAGGTTGTGAAAGACATCCAAGGGAAATTTGCTTTTATTTTATATGACAGCACTTCAAAAGCCACATTTTTTGCTGCTGTAAGTGATCCTTTCTGCTTGGAATGTTCTCCTGTATTGTTGGTTGTCCTTCTAATTTTTATTTCTGATCTCTTCGTCTATCTGTTACCAGCAGCTTAAATCATGCCAAGTTTACCTTTTTGCAGGATGCTGATGGAAGCGTACCCTTTTTCTGGGGAACTGATTCTGAAGGCAATCTCGTTCTTTCAGATGATGTCCAGATTGTGCAGAAAGGCTGTGGGAAATCTTTTGCGCCATTCCCTAAAGGTAAACTTTTGATTCTGGTTTAATCATTCATGCTTGTGATCTATAGCAATCTATCTCTGCCTCTTTTTGCATGGTTAAATTGTCCTTAGAGTGGCGAAGACGTATACAAAAAAATCTCAAGGACAACACATGGATAGGCACTGGAATGTACTTCGAGTGTATTTGGAGACAAGTATTTATGTACATTGGAGAACCCAGCAATGTGGGAAATGTTGGTGCATTGAAAT
>Ga0307507_10010972_pt1 | contig 11538 bp, 10 predicted proteins | sample 7_EM_MG_FD_207223 | JGI IMG/M metagenome (GOLD analysis project Ga0307507, IMG submission 207223) | Populus trichocarpa ectomycorrhiza microbial communities from riparian zone in the Pacific Northwest, United States - 7_EM | ecosystem: Host-associated > Plants > Roots > Unclassified | place...
GAATTTATAACGTCTTTGTTTGAACAACTTTTTTTTTCGACATTTTATGTTACTGATATATGCAATGACAATAATGAAACACAATAACTTTTTTTTTGTAAGAGTAGTTGTTGCCGCAATTCCAGAGCAATCGATGAAGATTGAAAATATTGAGTTTCAACACGTGAAATAAGAAAAACAAAAAATATAGAAGAATATAACCTGATAAATAAAGCCAAGCTGATATAGACCATGTGATCACATTGTTACACAACTAAACATACAATTGGCAACATGCGATAGTAAAAGAAGAAAAAGAAAAAAACTAAGTACATGCTTGGACAATGTTTTTTTATTTTGCAGCTGCTTCCAATCTTGAGCATAACTTATTTTGTTGGGAGGCAATCACCTATTTAAATTTGGATATTATTGAGACTCAGTGGTTCCATAATATTGCACTACTAAAATAAAGAGATGAACTTGACAATTCCTCAAGAACAACCAACAATTATTGTCTAGATGTCAATATACTTGAAAATGTTTATTGTTGGATGTTGATGGAATAAAGCAATGTGACTGACAAAATTTGAAATAAATTGCCAAAACTAACTATAAGCAAAGATAATGTAGAGAAACATACCTTACTGAAGAACATACAAGAGACCAAAAAAAAAAGACAATATTATTATTATTATTATTATTATTATTATTATTATTTGAAGTCAAGGAGAATAGAGAGCAGACCTGCAGACCTGCTTGGCTTCGCAACTCCAAGAAATCCTCCTTGCAATGAGAGGAAATATTAAACACACGTTGTGACACCAATGAAACAGATCATGTAACCTTTATCAAGAAACCCAAAAAAGAAGCGAAATTTAAGAATTTGCACCTAACAGTTAAAAAATATCAGCACATGCATGAGAGGTTAGATGATCAAGCTTAGAACCCAATTCCATAGAGAGAGAGAAAATACAAAAATCATACGCAGAACGTAAACAAATGCTAGAAAATAAAGAGATAACTAGATGCCCTGCAAAAACCCAAAAGAAGAGTTGCAGAACCTATCACAACAAAATCCAACGAAAAAACATAGAAGGAAAGCACAAAGAAGATATAAGGACAAGCAGTACTGCCTGGTCTGCTGGGGCTGGGAACAACAAAATCCAACGAAAAATGATAGGAGAAAAGAATCCAAATCAAGCAGGCATCCACAATCAAACAATAGGAAATATGGCGAACAAAGGGGAAAAAAGGAAATAAGATGAAAACGTGCTTTACAAAGGGAGGAGTACGTATAATTTAAGAGAAGGAAACCTGCCAGATAAACTCCATCGATTTTGTCAATAATTATGGATGAGTGGTGGGAAAGGACGCCCAATTTCCGATAGAAACACAAATATCAAAGAAGATGTATTTATAAAAGTAGAAAGAGAAAACCTAAAGCAACCACAACAGTAGTAATGGACTCACTTGGTTTGAACCAAAGAAGGCTTCGATTTGTGTGTCAAAACCCTGTAGATAGAACATCTGAAACACAGTTAAGAACAAAATTTCATATGCTCCAACAAAGCAAGAAAGAAAGGAAGAAAAAACAAATCAATATGCTCCAGCAAAGCAATCAAGCCAAAGGCACCAAAGCAACATCTCAAAAGGAAGCACAAACACAAAGACATTGCCCACCAGAGTTCCTTCCATCAATCACTCCCGCAAACAACATGCGATGAACATGTCCTTTTGTATGAACAACTTGAAACCTAAGAAGGAATCAAAGTCTCCGCACACACCAAGCATGAATCCCAACAAATATCTTCAAAAAAGAAAAAACATCTCTCAAAACCTTCGTAAAACACGCCTTACCTGAAGAGAAAAAGACAGTCTAAACCAATCAAAACCCCTAACCAGACCAGCTCTCAAAACCCGAAAAAAAGAAACTGAAGTCTGAGCATGCAACAAGCTTAGAATTGAGCAAACATCTTTTTTTAAAAAAGAAGAAACTTCTCTCCAAATCTTCGTCAAGCATGCACCTAACATGCAAAAGACTAAAAAGGTAGATCAAACAAACCAAACCCCTTAACCAACCCAATAATATGCTTCCAGACGTGCACAATAGTGCAACACAATGCCCAATCTCTCTTAAAAAAGAGAAAGGATAAAACATAATGCACCTTGTTACCCAACACCAAAGACACCAAACGAGGGACCTAGACTCCAACACCCTTCCCCCACAAGGCCACAATATAAAAATGGAAAAGAGGAATAGTTTTCCGACAGACAGCATTTGTATCTGCGTCATACGACATAGTTCATACTCACTCAAGAGGAATAGTCAAAAGTACTGCTGAAGTAAAACTTGCCGGTCTTTCATGGAGGAAGAATTCGCAAAAAATGCAGAGGCTAAGCAAGTAAAGAAGCGAGGACCCCGTCCTCTCATCGTAGCACAGTCACAGGCTAAAAAGGTTCGTATCCGTATGCCCGCCATCTGTAGCCCTGCCATTTACCGCATCAAAGATGAACTAGGTCTCGGCTCCTGCGATGAAGCCATTCATTGGCTCGTCCGCCATGTCCGACCCGATCTTATTCCCGCCCCCGAGACACCCACTAAAACTAAATCGTCCAAGACTGGCCCCATTCCCAAAACGGGCTCCGTTGATCATGACTCGGTTCCAAAACCCGCTTGCATGGCGAGCCCAGATGGTGATATGCCTGCTTATGATTTTCTCCCAACCGCAGGTGGTGTTCCGGCAGCGAGGTCTCCGGTGAAGGCAACGGTGGTTCAGGCATCGACAGTGTTTTTTGACACTCCGGCAACATTGGGTACCTGGAGCTGTCGTTTTTTGAGTTTCACAATTTTGTGTCTTTTATGTTGAACTATGCTTGCGCATTGTCTTTCTTTTTATTTTGTAATTTGATAAAGAATGCTTTGTTTTTTGTTTGTAACTCTCTTTCCTTCTTTTTTTCTTGGATAAGCAGAAAAGGCAGAAAGATTGATTGCTGGTGCGGCTGCATATGGGTCACAATTACTTGTGTTTCCAGAGGCATTTGTAGGTGGTTATCCTACGTGTGTGAAGCTTGATGCTACAAATTCACCTGAAACAGATGGTGATTTGCAGAAGTACTATGCCTCAGCTATTGATGTGCCTGGTGAGAGCGCCTTTTGATCACAAAGCCCTTTACTTTCTGTAATTTCTGCCAATCTGTGCCTTATCTGCCAGCCAACTACTTTTTCTAGCAGAACAAGAACTTAGTTATAGGACACAATGGTGTTTTCTTGTCATGCTCCAGAAATTGTTTAACGTAAGTGGAAAAGGAAATAAAAAAATAGGTGGGTTGATTGTTGATCATGTCATTGCGATTTGATTTTTTTTTAGTGTTGAATTGAGGCAGCTGCCGAAGCTGAAAACAAGCTGACCTAATAAATAGTCAAGCTTCTAGGTTTTGAGCTTATAATTCTATTTCTTCATTTTGTTTGGACATGCGGATTTGCAGGTCCTGAAGTTGACAGACTTGCAAAATTTGCTGGTAAATATAAAGTCCACTTAGTAATGGGAGTGGTGGAGAGAGCTGGATGTTATCTCTATAGTACAATGCTGTTCTTTGATTCCCTGGGAAAGTGTCTTGGACAGCACCGCAAGCTAATACAAACGGCATCAGAAAGTGCACTGTGGCGTTCTGGAGAGAAATCCACACTGCCAACATATGAGACCTCAATTGGAAAAATTGGTGGCCTCATCTGTTGGGACAATAGATTACCACTTCTGAGAACAGAGTTGTATGATAAAGGTACTCCTCGTCTCCTTGTTACTTTAAAAGTTCTCCTGTTATTTAGTATTGTAGCTTCCATTTCTTTCTGCGTTACAAAGTTGACAAATTGCATTCTATATTTTGCCACTCAATCATTCTTTTATGCCTTTTCCCTTCCAATTGGAGCTCTTCAATCTTTCATTAAATCTGTTTTGTACCATAAATATAGGTGTGGAAATATATTGTGCACCTACAGCTGATGCAGGAGAAATATGGAGAGCATCAATGACCCACATTGCCCTAGAAGGTAGTTGCTTTGTTCTTTCTGCAAATCAATTTTGTAGGAGGAGAGATTATCCTTTGCCACCTGGGAATATAAATGGTGATGCATCCTTAGATGACATCACATGCGCTGGAGGTAGTGTTATCATTTCACCATCAGGGACCATCCTGGCTGGTCCTGATTACCAAGGAGAATGCCTTATCTCAGCTGATCTAGGTATTGATTCATTTCACTTAGTATTTATCTACATAATTGTTTAATTGGTCCGAAATGTTAATGTTTAGCACCTCTGTTCCTGTAACAGGTCTTAGACCTGATTTATGTTGAACTAATTAGCCAAAATATCATCTTCTCTTTCTTGCCATGTTTTACGGAACTCTAATCATTATCTTCAATCCACTATTGCAGACCTTGGACATATCATTCTAGCAAAGACACAATATGGCGGAATTGAGAGTGGTGTCGATAAGAACCATGTCAGTGTGGCTGCAAACGGATCAGAACCCAGTTTGTTTGCAGCAGAAATGAAAACTAAAGCTCTTGAAGAGCTTTCAGGGTGACGTAGCAGTGAAGAACATGTTAGTTCTAGAATAACCTTTCCTAGTCTTGCTAATGGGAATGACTAGAATTTGCTTATTACCAGTTTTCCATGGGTACACGGTGCAGTACAAGACTTATCTGCCGACCTAAATAACTAGGTTCAGAGAAACTGAATGTGTTGTGTAATAGCCTTTCTGGGCAATTTTGATGCACAGGGTAGGTCCCAGTTTAAATTAGAATGTCACCTTTGGCCGAATACACTTGGCGCAATGTGATGAAAAGTTGCTAATATTGATTTGAATGGTTTGATCAAATTGATTTAAAAATATAAAAAAGTTAATGTAAAAAATATATATATAAAAAACATAGTCAGCCATGTTTCCGAACAAACTCATAACAGATAATCATCAAACAGCTGAATCTAGAAAGAGTTGATTCATGATGAATGCCCTGGGGACACGAAAGCTGTTTGGGAGAGGCGTGATTTCCTGGACTGCACCCATCCTGTGGCTGCTTTTTATTCTGACAACCGAACTTCATGATTACCTGGCTACTTTCTGCCTCAAAATTTAACAGAACTCACCGCTCTTGGCTCTGATTTGACGCAAAATAAAGTAAATTCATGCTTTAGCAGGTGCAAAGTGATCACGTACATGCATCATAATTTAAGCTGACGCCATACAAATTCCATGCCGATCTCTTCCAAAGTTCCTCGCAAGAAAGTGTATTTAGGGCTATGCAAATTCTTAATAACATGAGAGGCTGGTGTAATTTCAGAAATGGTCAAGGCAGGTAAAGAAGCTGCCGAGGAGAAAAAGAAAACAAAGGTTACATATCAGCAACTATATTTGATGCTTCTGGCATGTCGAGGTAAGTTATGCCAGAAGTTTTTGTACGAGTCACTTGGCCGAATGACAACCATCATTTTTTTTCTAAAAGAACTCTATAGGCACAAGCATTCTTAAAAATTGACAACAGTTCAGTGAATGTTGAGCAGCGATTGCTGCAACTTCAGTGATTCTAGAACGGCAAGCCGGGGATTAATTCTCACTATAATATTCTTCTTGCATCAGGTATCTAACCAGCCTTGCCTGAAAACTACTCTGCATAGCTCACCATTTGGATTTTCTTAAATTCACGCCTTCAGCTTTGGCATCTGATAGCCTTGACTTCGAAACATTTCCTGGTATCACAGGAGGTCTCTCTTGAGCTAGATTGGGCTCTCGTGAGGACCGCAGCTGCCCTACTTGTCGCACGGGACTAGCATACCCTCTTGGAGAATCTAACCTAGAAACAGACAACAAGTAGTCCCTAAGACCCTTCATTGATTGATGTCCATGCATTTCATCTCCATAACCTTTTCCTTGCCCTTGCCTCTCCAGTTCAGAAAACCTCCCCCAATCTATCCCGTCTCCTGGAAACGGGACCCTCTCATTTTGGATGCCCCATTCCACTCCATCTGACACACTTCTTTGCAGAGAACTGCTTCTCCGGGGTAATTTGCTAGAGGTAGAATTCCTCCCTTTGATGTCTTCTTCATCCATTGCTGCCTTTCTCAAATCACGAGGTGTTCCAGAAGGATAAGTCCACTTGTAGCTTTTGTTATTGTTATCCATATTCAATTCTATAGAATGAAGATCACTTTCGGCAGAGCCTTCTTCGCATACTACCCTATCATCTACTTCTCCATCCTCCTCATTTACTTCACTCCGATGGGAAACAAAACGATTTTTACTCAAGCAAGCAGCTATCTCTTCATCATTTATATGACTAGAACAGCGCCCTTTTTCTTTATTTCTTTTGGTTCCAAGAAAAGCTTCAAGCTGATTCCGAAGTTTATCAACAGCTGCATTTTTCTCCTCAAGCTGATATTTAGCTTCTGAAAGTTTCATGTGGACTCTCTCCTCACGCAACACGTCAGCTAACTGCATCATCTCCCTTTCCTTTTCAACCTCTTCACAAAGTTTTGCAGATTCCCTCTTCAGTTCTTCAACTTCAGCTTTATCATCACCAAAATCCCTGGCTAGTTCATCACATACTTGCTCCATTACAGCTCTTGCTCTCTTCTCACTTTCAAGTTCTTTCACTGCCTTCAATAGAGATGCCTTAGTCTCAGCCAGTTCCTTCCCAAGCTTCTTGTTCAAGCTCTCAAACCGTCTCCTCAGCTTCTTCTCTACATCGAGTTCTCCTGCAATGGACTCAATAGCAGCTTCAACCACCTTCTGCTCCTTGTTTTTCCATGCTGCCTTTTCTTCAGCAAAGCACTTCATTAGATAGTTTATCTCATTCTGGTCAGAGCGCTGTTCTTGGATAAGGTGGTTGACCTGCAAACGAGCCCTCTCAAGCTCAGCATGTAAGGCGGAGATGAGAGACATGCTTGATGAGGGCCTATCTTCATTGCCCCATACACGGTTGATAATTTTAAGCAGTTCCTTTGATGTAGTGAGAGCATTACTAACATCCTTCAGACGAGGTCTGACTCCAACAGTAGATCCACTAGGAGTTTGGGCTCGAGATCTAGTCTCAATCTGCATCATAAGAGAAATGGTAACTGCAATTTCCTTGCTGATGTGTTTTAATACAAGTAACATTCAAAACTGAACAATGCATGGGAAGACTAGTGATAAATTAATAATCTCAAGTTTTGTTTAAAAAAGAAAAGTAAGAGATACAACACATCATCTATTTGTAGGATATTAGATTACATGCCCAACATGGAAAATTACATAACAAGATTCCAATTCAAACTACTGGAAAGTATAATTCCTGACCCGAAAACAGTAAAAGCATACACTCTTGCTTTCCAAGACACATTATAACATCTCTAAAGGACTGGCATTATTAATTGGGCGTACCTCCATTAAACTGGCATTGCTAACAGAATCAAATGCTCCAATGCTCTGGTCCATAAGCCTAAGCCTCTGAGAAATCGATGATGTTCTTCTATGGCGACTGCCAGTTCCAGATCGATCAATCCTCTGCAAAACGATGATTTCAAACAACAGCACCACATTTAAGCAAAACTAGCTTGGATATAGAGGCAGCAGCTTCAAGGCCTTCAAATCTCCATATCAGTTCCAGTTGTTTGCTCTATATTTAGATGTTATTGAATTACGTTTGAAATTATAAAGCCACAATTCAAAAGCAATGCAAGATTTCAATTTGAGAAAGCTAAAATAGAAAAAACAAATGACACACTGCAAAACACCATCAGCGTTCTACTAAAATTCTTATGTTCATCCACAACCAATATAAACAACTAACTTTTCAAACAAAGAAGATTCAATCATTGTTATATTAAGAAATACAGTCAGCCAAGACCAAACATAAAGCTTTACATTAATTAGAGAGACCCACAATACCAAACCTAATATAATCACCACTCACCTTATAGAAACCAAACTAACACATGGCTTAAGATTCCAAGGCTCAAACCTTTTCAAATTCCCCCACTTTTCTTACCTAACAATCAAACTCCACTTAAACAAATTCTTAAAAAAAACCCCAAACAAATCCAATTTTCCTTGTTTTCCTTCTTCCACATCATTCTGCTTAATCAAAAGCAACATATATAAGAAACCAAGAATAAAACTTTTGACTAACATCCCATCAACAAAACATGAAAAAATCAATCAATAACAACGTATAATCAAACAAAAACTCACCTCAGAAACAGGACTATGAGAAGGATCAGACAAATGAGGAGGCAAAGAACCTGAATGCACCGACCTCCTCTCTCTACCTCTACCCTCTTTCCTCAACCTCCTCTCCTCCACCATTTCCTCCTTCATTTTTGGCGACGGCATCTCATTCATCTCCCAAAGGGTAGCAGCCAGCTTCCTCGCTGACACTGGCGCATGCTGCTGCTTTCCCTTTCCATTTATTGACTTTGGTGAGGACTCCATGGCCCTCAGTATAGATGATGGGGTCCTCTTCCCCATCAGCTTCCATGTGGGCACTGGTGTACTGGATCCGCCCCTCTTTCCTACCAAAATTGCTCTCTTGAATCTGTAGTTTTGAATTATTGATGAGGATGATGATGCTGACGAGGAACACCCTCTTTTTCTTATCTTGCCAGGCAGCAATTCCTCCATTGTGGCACTTCCTTTTTGCCTTAGCATTATCAAATGCTCCCCTTATAGATCTCACTCACCAATTTGCAATAACAGGAAGAAAAATATTTGAAGAGTCAATAGAAGTAAAGAGCTTTACTCTTCATTAGGTGATTGGTAGCTAAAAAAGTTCAAGATTTTGAACTTGGGCTCTTTACAAGGGAGCTAAAAAAAGGTAGAATTAAGCAACGAATTGCCGTTCTGGTTCATTGGTCTTTGGATTGCCTAATGATAATGATAAAGATTTGAAATTGAATGAATCAAGAGTTTTTGAAAGGGTGAAAAATGAACAGAGAGAGAGATAGATGATGATCTAGTATACTGTAGTTTTGAGAGAGATTTGAATTGGGAAATGGGAAAGAATGAGAGGAAGTGAGAGAGAGCTTTGAGGAGGAAAAAAGAGAGAGCTTTCTTTTTCTTTTTTGTCTTGATGACTTGCACTATTACTACTCCTTGCTTGTGTACTTTTGAGATTTTTGATCGATACAGACAGCATACCAAGTACCCTTGTGGTGGTGTAAAGTGACAGAGAAGGAGAAACTATATGGACCAATTGTAACTTCGTCCTTGTATTGTTAGAAATTAATATCTTAGTTTCTCTTGTTCCATATCCAGTCCCATGTTTGTTTATAATCTTGATCCTTTGTTGATTAGATTATCCGTCTTCGAGGCAATGAGCTTTTCCTTACTGCACCAATAAAACTTACATCAGAAGCGATATGACAAGAAATGGAGATTGGATACATATCATAATCCTGATTTTCTCATAGCTATGGCTGCTTGTCGGTATGATTAGACCATGGTACAAACATTCAGGGGAGTGTTAGAGAGTGAAGAACTAAAACTAGCGCACCTGTCAAGAATATTTAATTTCAGCAACATCTCCAAACTCATCGAGTCATATAATAGGGTTCTTAAGAGCATAGATCACACCATCGAACATTTTGATTCATATAGCCTGTGTTCACTGCCAATCTAACACCATACAAAACAACCATTTTCAGAGGAACAACCGTCTTCGCCACTTTTCTGCCATCCAACATAAACTCACCTTAATGACAGCATTATACTAAACGCCGTCTACAAGCCTAGAGAAGAGATCTCCGCCGCCCGTCAGCACTCCTAGAAACAGTTGTGGCATAAGTGTGTTTTCGAATAAGAATTCTTGTAACCATGTTACAGATTTATACGTGCATATATCGGATCTTGATGGTTAGATTCTTGGCATTTCTTTTTCGTGCACTTATGATTCAAATTTGATGAATGTATCATGAATGAATTATGATTTATGATTTTGATGGACTAATGTTTTCAAAATACACAATTTAACTTGTAATTATTTAAATTGTGTTTTGAATTTGGCATTTGTTGTAATCTGTTTGGGAATTGTCTCATTTGGCACCTTAGAATATTTTTGTAAATAAATTATCGTGGAGTTCTGGTTCGGGGTGGGCATGAAGCTTGGGGCCCCTTTGATATGAAGTGCGATAGAATGCTAGATCGGGAAAAGGAGACCATGGCATTCAACAAAATGGAGAAAAAATGGTTTTTCTTTCTTTTTCTTATAGCTGAAATCAAATACCCTTTTGTTTCAATAACTTCAAGCGGTTGAATTTAGATAACTATCTTTAAGCCACAAGAAATTATTTGGCACAATTATTGGATTTGAAACAGCGTGTTAATCTTGAAATTTTTTGGGCTTGATTTTTTATTTAGTTCGAGTTTATAATTATCTTGAATTATTAGTAAAAAATATGTTTTGCTTAAAAAAAAATTAAGATGATTTTTTTTTTAATGTTGAGATGTATTAGATTGACCTAAATTTCATAACTTAACTCTCCAAACCAACAACTCATATCATGGACTCCACTAGAATTAACATCTTTTTTTCTTAATATTTTCACTTAATAATTTGATTACAAAAATACATATTCGCAAAATCAAGTATCAATCAGATATTAGGATGTTTATTTTAAGACTACGTTAACTTATAAAAACAATAAATAAATAAATTATAAAGATCAATTTAAAATCAATTAAATATTGAATGATAAAATTTAAAAAAAAAGCAGAACAGGATTCAATTAAAAGAAAAAAAATTGGAAGATGATATTTAAAAAGGAAAAGAAAAAGGGCTCGACCCAGCAGGTCACCCTAAAAATCTTTCGACCTGACTCTTTGCCTAACCAAACTTTAAAATTAAATTATGTGAGAGTTGTCCCTATATGACCATGTCGACTTGACGGATTCTAAGGCAACCTAGATGATTGGTAAAAAAACATGGTTTAACTTTAAGAAAAATCAAGACAATATCTTTTTATATATATTGAGCTAGAGATATATTGGATCGATCCACTCTTCACGACTTAACTTGTCAAACCCGCGATGGACTCGACCAGGTTTAACAACTTTGTTTTTTTAATAATTTTTTTTTACTTAATGTCATGATAATAGAATGTATACTCGTAAAATTGAGCACTAACCAAATATTGGTATGTTTGTTTGATACTATTATAATCTCATAGAAAATAATCTGAAATAAATTATGAAGACCAATTTAAAATCAATGAAATATTGATTTAGTCAGAAAAAAAAAATGAAAGATAGAATTTAGAAAAAAAAATAATAGCTCCTTCATTGTTCATTTAAAAAGTGTAGGAAATTGGTTTTACCCTAATTCTTTTAGCATAGAAGATAACTAGATAGGGGGCTTGTGTTACGTCGCGGGCTGGATCAAGTTTTTTCTAACTTAAAAAAAATATTCAGGCGACGTCAGTGTTTTTAAAGAAGAAAACAAAATGAGACTCGGGTCATTAACTTGAGTAAGTTTAATAACCTCGGTTAAAAAAAGATATCAACAGTTAATAAAGCAGAAAAAAATCA
>Ga0307507_10010974_pt1 | contig 11535 bp, 5 predicted proteins | sample 7_EM_MG_FD_207223 | JGI IMG/M metagenome (GOLD analysis project Ga0307507, IMG submission 207223) | Populus trichocarpa ectomycorrhiza microbial communities from riparian zone in the Pacific Northwest, United States - 7_EM | ecosystem: Host-associated > Plants > Roots > Unclassified | place...
TATACAATTAGGGTTGTGTAAAATATTAACAATGTAACACCTTACATATGATGTGAGCTATAAGTTATACAAGGTAAATATAACTTCCTATATTTGTATCTTATAATTAAGCAGTGTACTTCCTATAATATAAGGTAATACCTCAATATAAGATTTATATTATTCTCAAACACAATCGTTTAAGAGAAATTCCTTTAAGCTTGAAACTTGTATAGACTCATACTACCTTGTGTTGTTAATTATATATTAATTGGAAGAGAGAATGAGGATGGTGAGATTTGAATTCATGATCTAAGCTTGAAACTTGTATAGACTCATACTACCTTGTGTTGTTAATTATATATTAATTGGAAGAGAGAATGAGGATGGTGAGATTTGAATTCATGATCATTTGGTCATGAAAGCTTTGATACAATATTAAAGAACCATCTCAATCCAATAATAACTATTAGGTAAGGTCCAAATGTATGATTTATATTATTCTCTAACAAAAAGTAATGGAGAATAATATAGATAATAACCATCTCAACGCAATGGAGATAATGGATCACCTTGCTTTAGACCACATGTAACTCTAAACTCTAATGATAGAGAGCTATTAATCAATACTAACAAGCGGGATATAGAGATGCATTTATAAATCCATTTTGAGCCAAAAGACTTCAAAGCCCATATATTCCATTATCTTATCCAAATATTCCTATGAAATAGAATAAAAAACTTTATGAAAATCTATTTTGAAAAGAAACATCTAAAGCACTTCTCTTTTTATAAAGTCAATCACCTCATTAGCAATCATTATTGAGTTTAAGATATATCGATCGTTAATAAAGGCTAACTAAGTTCTACTTATATAAACCATTTATTAAGTTTATTAAGTTGATAGGTTTGAAATCGCTAAAGTTTAAGTTTCCTTTCTTTTTTGGAATCAAAAAGATGAAAAAAATGTTTATACATTTAGAAGGCTTCCCGCTTCTAAAAAATTCTAAAACCACATAAAAAATTTGAAGCCATCTTTTAATGACGAGCTTGCTCAATGTTGTTTTATCATCTTCCATAAGCCCCTTGAATCCTGCTTGGTTTTCTAGCTGTTCAATACAAGTCTCCAGGTCTAATAAAATCGTATCCTGTTCATTTAATATGGAAATGAATTTTGGATTAGAGAACTAGCAACCTAGTCCCTTAAAAGGCTGTCATCCCTAATACATCAAATCCTCATCAAGGACGATAGAAGCCCACAATGTAGATAGAGAAATCTGAAAGTATTGAATTGTATTAGACATTTCAAATAAGCAAGAGCCCTATCAATCCCACTCATGGAACCTCCTCGAAACAATGTATACCAATCTGCTGCAAAGGTACTCAACCAAATTACAGCCCTGAATAAACTTTTGAAAAGCTTTAGCCTCTATTGTGTCTAAGTAACCATTATTTTTACCATTCAAGCAAAGAATTGTAGGAAAAGTATATTGCAGCTCAGTAAATTCATGCCATATAATCTTTATATCAATCACCATATACACCCACAACTACATATTCAAAATTATTCTCTGTAACTTTCCCAATATCCTTTCTCTTTTGATATCTCTTCATGGAACTTGGTTGTAATCTTTGTATCATATAGCCCATAATCAATACCTAAATCCCTACCCACTTGCATAATTCTCTCTATTTCATTCTCAGCATTAAGCTGAAAAGTGTTCTGGAAAGGCAGAGATGACTAGATTCTAGAGTTTACTACACGTATATATACATGAGTTTATAAAGTCACCAATCTGATCTATGTGTATTGTCATAAGGCTACCTTTGAGTGAGATGTAGTTAATCTTGTATTTTCTACTCTGCAGAACCATGAGATGTTTGCAACCATGAGAAAGTACTGTTCATTGCTAGCCTTTATAATCTACATAAACAAATCTAATGATTTATTCATGTCGGCAGCTTGAGATAAAGTACTGTTCATTGCTAGCCTTCCTATTCATGGTGATAAATGATATCAATATCATCCAATTATGGTCACTTGTAAACTAAAAGTTCATCACTGTCAACATTACAACTGTTATGGAGTGACATAATGTCATCTTCATCCTCAGATTCTGATTCAGGTGTGTAATCTACAAAGTGTTGAATTGGTGAGAGTTTTGGATCAACCGGAAAAGGTCCAATCTCTATAATTGTTTCCTAAAATTTCTCTGTCTAAAGCCAGATGAAGTCTATCATACAAAGAGTCAGTAGATGATAAGCAAGACACGTACTCCAGAGATGTAGTTGTGACCAACATTATTTAAGTCATATCCAATGAGCTTCCCTTGTGCTGCTAAAATATTAGAAAATAGAAATGAAATCCTTGTTCCATATCTATACAAGTCCGCTCATCCCTGAGTTGCACCAGGGTTTGATTCATCTTAGGTAGTTCTGTCAAATGACCCTTCCTAATGCCAATCTTGGAACGTTTGGAGAAGATTTACTGAATCACACCACATTAGCCCTAAGTTTAAAGGTGTCAAACTAGATTTGATTTTGCTTCGCAATGAGACTATCATATGATTGATAGGATCGTATTGTAATAAATCCAAACTGTCTTCCAAACTTTGTTTTCCTTCTGGAGAGAAAAAAGGTAATTACTTGTCCATGTCTATGAAATTCCTTCTTCAATTCTCTATATGTCAACCATGTTCGGAATCGTTCAAAGTAGAATCTGGGAACTATGTGTGGGTTTTGTAGACGTTGCTTATACTGGAGGTTAAGGGGTGAGGTGATTTAGATCGTTAGGCATTATTTTAGAAGAGGATGAAGGGATAAACTAGATAGTTGAAAGATGAGTATAAGGTTTGTGTGGTGGTTGTGAAGACTAGGATTCAAAGGGTGAAGCAATAACTGGTTGTGGGTTGAAAGCATTGGTGGTTTATGGAAGACCATGGCGGCCAGAAAGAATTAAGATAGAAAGGGTTTGTTTCTCTCACAGTCATTTAGTCGAACATATGGAGTGCAAGTTGAGGGGGGTGGGCTATTCTCCCTCTGTTCCATACACGTAGTCTGTAAAGATTTTACTATATTCGCCACTGATTTTATAATTTAAAATATCATATATTGGTTATTATACATCAAATAACTAAGTCAAATCATAAACATAAAGTTTATTAATGTTTGCGGTTTTATTATGCAGAAAATAGAATTTTGTGAAGGATATATTATTTTATTCGGGATTTATAATTTTCTAAGATATTAAATTTATTGTTAAATGTATCTCAGTATACTACAATTGCTTGCCTAACCCAATACCTATAAGTAATTAAGTTTTAAAAACCGTATTAATACCCTATGTGTTCTTTACGGCCACTGGTGTTTTTTTTTTTTTTTTTGACAAATAGAATAGACGTGTTCTAACCTCTGCCTAGTATTAGTGGTCAAAACAAAGAACTCCATCGTTTGTATCTATTTAATATCTAGCCCGAAGGCCAAAACCAAAACTTAATTGTTGTGTGGACTAGCTAGGGTAACTCCTTCGATTTAACTTGCAAACCCCTGAATTTCTTACATTAATTAAAATATTTATTTGTGAAAAAAATATAGAGAGAGGAAAAAGGTTGATAACGAGTATAGTCAAACATCGTAGCAATCCAAATAAATTAATAAGATACAAAACTCTTTTTTTTTTTACAGCACTCATTAACCATACAACACTCAGTAACCATACAGTTTTATGATTTTGAGCATATTTTTTAATTCAATTATTCAATTGGATTGAAATTTTATGAGGGGTTATCAGACAGGTTGTTTATTTTAAGTAAAACTTTCATGGTGATCACAGCTCATGAAGTTCTTGAGTTAAATACATTAGTGCAAGGTTAAAATATAAAAAATTAAAATAGTAAGGGTATAATAGTAATTTAACTTACCATTTAACTCCCACACACTTCATATCAAATAGTAGCATAAAAAGAAAAACAAAAGAACCAAATAAAGAGAGAGACTCCCTCTTGAACATGAGAAATCCTTCCAACAATAAAATTGTAAGTTTTGGGTGCTTATGATTGAGTTTTGGTGGAGAAAAAACAACTTTTAAGCCAATCTTTTTTTTTTAGGAAACCGAGCTTGGGAAACTAAAGATATAGGTAAAGGAGGAGGGACAAATTAATGAGGACCTTGCAAGAACATCTTCAATTAAGTTTGAAGTTTGCTTGGTAAGGTGGTTTCTCTAGTTTTTCTTCATTATTCTTGTAATTATAAGAATAACTGAAAATTTCATAAATTCTTAATTCTAGGGTTCATACTTGAAATTGAGGGAAAGGATATACTATAGAAATTGTTGTGGAAGACGTGTAAGGAGTAAAAAGGGGTTAACTATAGTAGAAACATGTACCAAATTGAAGAAAATTAAGGAGGGAATTATACCTTAAGTTTCGACCAAGACTATTACTAGATAAGGGATGAATTGTTTCAATGTGAGTTGCTTGGGTGCTATTAAAACTTGAATTACAACAATATATTAGTATGACTTTGGAACAAAAATATTGAAATAATTGAAGAAGAAATCTCATTCCTCACTAGGTACTAGTTTTAGGTAAAGGAAAAAAAATATAAGGAGGTGGATTGTTTGATGAAGTTATTGTGGAAATAGAATAAGATAAAGGTATTTGATAGAAGAATGAAATGTAGACAATGTCATATTTGAATAATAAAAAAAAAGACCTAATATTGTCCAATATGAGAATTAACCATGTTTTCTTTATATAGAGAAGTTAGAATTATTTCCATGCTTGAATGCATACATTGAAGTATTTCAAAGGTTGATAATAAGTTGAATGTAAGAACCATTGATAAGGAATCCACTCTTACCTTGGATAGAAGTTTCGGTTAACCACTCTTGAAAGTTTTAAAATTTTAAGTGTAAGGGAAATATAACATTGTGTGAAGTGTGTGGATTTGAAAATAAATGATTCATTAATGAATGAAAATTTAGGAATTCCTTGAAAATGTGTCAGCCAAAGGGTAAAACAAGGGGAAAAGAATGATTTATATAATAGTTATTCATATCATACATATAATAGGAATAATGGAAGGACTTAGGGAAGAAGTAAGGAATAAATGGTATGAATAAGATGGAAAAAACAAAAGAGAAGAAATGAGAAACTAAGATAAGTCACTTATAAATGAACCATGTGACAAATATAGATTTCAGATAAAATTGGATAAGTTAAATTGATAGACATGTATGTTGTGTACATAAAATGGGAGATGGTGTGACTGGACACATAATTAAAGAAACACAACATTTTCTTTATGTGTTCCTAGGTTCGGATAAAAGAAAAAGATAAGGGAAAGGAGAGACAATTTCAAAGTTATGCTTAAATTAATTTAAAAAAATTTTTGTTATAATTGTTAAGATGAATTCATGAAAATTTTGAATTTGGATATGTGCTGAAAAGTATTTAAATGGGAGATGATTGAATATAGAGAAAATTGGTATGTTTCGTATCATGAAATTGGATTGAAAATTTAATTAAGATTAATAACATTACACTTGACTTGGACATGATATAGTACTTCCATCAATACAAGAGAGGTCATAGGATACATTTAGCAGCAAGGAATTTCGGCTTGAGTTTAAACATCAAGTAGGTGTTCTACACCTTTGTTAAAGTTAAATCTAAAACAATGTCTATTTGTAATTGTTTTAATTTTGTTATTAGACCATAAGAATTCAAAAAAAGGAATTGAATAGTTGTAAACCCCTAGTCAAAATAGATAAAATTGGGTTAAATAGGGTAACTATTAATTGAAAAATAATAAATTAGGGAGAAAATCTTATGAATTGAGATGAACATTTTCGGGGGATTAATTTAAAATTTAAAGAAGCTAAAGTAATAAAATAGTATGTGAAATATTAGTTAATGATAAATCATGAAAACTCCTTGACTAGGTAAAAATAATAATTTGGAGGAAATTTTGTAAATTGTGTGATATTATGTGTAAAATAGAAGGAAATGTCAAATGAATCAATACATGACCTTTTGAGCGAGAAACGTTGAATTTCAGTATAATCCCCGCACACAATCGCGCTATTAGGACTAAAAGTGGTAAGAAACTCATAAACAAATTTATGATAATTATGAATAGAAATCTCCAAAGAATTAGTCTAAAATCCAAGATGATTTTAGTAAATTATATGGCATGCGAAATTTAGATTTTTGGTGTGAAATGTTAAACTGTCTAGTTTTACAATATTGAACGTATCTCTCAATCTGACCGTTGGATCAGGCTGAAATGTTACATTGGGTCTCAAGACATAATGTTTTACCTTGGGTCAAAATTTGAGGTCTATTAGAGTTCTGAAAGATCCTGAAAATAGAGACACAATGTTGGGTCAGTGCAATAAACCAAAATTTATAGGGGATAAGTTGGGGTATAATAGTAATTGACCCATAAAACCTAATGTCATTATGCTTGATGCTACTGTTCACGTGGAACAGCAGCTAAAAAGAGAGAAAGAGGCTTCTCTCTTGCCTCTCTTCAAAATCACTTAAGAAATCTTTTCAAATTATGAGATTGAAGCTTGCAAATAGGTTTGTAAGGAGAGAAACACTTTTAGGTCGAAATTAAGAAGCTTGGTTAGAGGAGAGGAACTTGAGGGACAAGTATGGGTGATGAAGAGGAAGAACAATTGAAGAAGAAATTGGTAAGAACTCTTCAATTTGAACTCGAAATTATTGATAAAAGTGTTCTTCCTTAGTTTTCCTCCTTGATTTCATAATTAGTAAAGGATAATTAAAAAACCCCGAATGTTGTGATTCTAGGGTTTTTAAAAATATATAGAAAATGAGAGTTTCTTTGAACTTGGAGTAATGATAATGGATGTTGTGATGCATGAAGAACCCCGATATAGTACTAGACAAATTTTGAGTGCTACTATAATTATTACTGTTAAGCCTTAAACTGATGTAATTTGGAGCTGATGTCTTTATAACCGTTATAAGTATGGATGTTATCTTTCAAATGGAACTAGTCTCAACTTATTTGTAGTTATATAAATCCATAAATGAGAAACATACTGAGTAAAGGTTGAGACCGACATAGTATTGGATAGATTTTGAGTGCTACTATAATTATTACTTTTGAGCTTTAAATTGATGTAATTTGGAGCTGATGTCTTATAATTGTTGTAGGTATGGATGTTAGTTTTCAAATAGAACCAGTCTCAACTTATTTGGAGTTATATAACTCCAAATATGAGAAAAACACTGAGTAAAGGTCCAGACCAACATAGTACTGAACAGATTTTGGGTGTTACTGTAATTGTTACTTTTGAGCCTTAAAACAATGTAATTTGGAGTTGGTGTCTTATACACATTATAGACATGAATGTTATCTTTGAAATGGAATTAGTTTTGACTTATTTGGAGTTGTATAACTCTAGATATGAGAAAACCACTAAGTATGGGTTCAGATTAACATAGTACTCGACAACTTTTTTATGTTGCTGTAATGGGTGAGTTTAGACATGTAGATGGAAAAACTAGGTGTTGTTCCAGATAGTTGTAGCCCTATGTATTAGCTTTCTATAGAGACAAACCATGCTTGAAAAAGAGTTCTGAAACTTTAGTTATGATTAAAACACCAAACAGTGTTCGGGGTTGGGTGGACTAAACCAACTATGATTAATCAAGCTCTAATCTTTACTTGGAATTTGTTGTTGATTAAAGGTTCTAACACTTAGAATGATGTAATAAAAAAATTGATTAAATGAACACTTAATGTTAATACCCATGTTTCGACCTAAAGAAATGTAGATGGGAGAATCCTTGAACTAACCTTCAACTATTTATGTATATGTTAAACTATTTATGTATAAACTAACCTTCAACTATCTAAACCAAGCATCAATCATAGGTTTTTATTCAAGAACCTAACTCCACTAAAACAAAGGCATTTCCATCGATGATTTCATCACTTATATTATTATACGAGCAACCTTCACATTTGTAAACCTGAAATTCTATTAGTTCAATGAAATTAATTATTCAAAAATTATTCATTATTGTTTTTTCTTATCATGCAGAAAACAAAAATATATTTACATGTTATGGTAGGGCTTCCATTGAGCAAAGTACTTCTTATTGTATACACCCTTCTCATAAGGGCCACCGCTCTGTGAATTTTCCTCGCACTCAATGAGCCTGCATCGAGATAGGGTATTTATGTTGAGGTATCTAATTATAGTCAGCATCTAGTGACTCATAGTCATCAGAAGCACTACTAGAAGAACTAGCAACGCTCCTGTTTATATTACTCTTTAATAACTTTATCTTTGTCATCTAAACAAGTTAAGTATAAAAAGTGTAATAATAATATTATTATATCCTATTTTTTAAAAATTTTGACAGCACCTTCCCTATATGAGAGACTATTGAAAATTTTATAATCTGCAAATACATATCAATAAATAAAGTCACAAACCAGTTGATTGTATGTATTACTACTATTTAACTTATTTATTTTGAAATCTATATGAAAAATATCTCATTACCTAAAATCCAAGTATACCTAAGAAAATTCTTAAAAAAATTGTCACACTATTTTTTTCTTTACGGTTTAAACACACTAAAATGATTTATCGTTGACCTTAAATTCTAAAATTTCAACAAGCATTTAAGAAGTTCTCCATATAAAAATATCTAAAACAATAAAATTTATGCATGCTTATTAGTTTAATCATTTTAAGCTTTAGCCATTTTTCATTTCTCTCTTTGTTTCTTTTCTTTTCTAAACTCACAATCTATCTTTGGTTTCATTTCTAACAATTCTATTCAATTTAAACTCTAAAGCTCCATAATTGGTCTTGGAATATATGGTTAGCTAGTGTTATTTTGTAGGATGATGTAAGGAAATTCATTATTTTCTTAATATAAGCTTACTCATTCAATTTTTTAGCAATTTGCAATTTACTTTAATCTTCAATAATTTACTAAGGTTTCAAAACTTTTAACTTATTTTTGCTACCTAAAGGATATATTTTTGGTAAAATTTACTAAATATTTTCTTTTATTTTTATATTTCAGTTACTATATAAAAAAAACTCAATAATTATGCTTTTTTTAAGTCATTAAAATCCTTTCCTCATAACTTAACATGTATACTTCTCTTATTTACCAAGTTATACCATCAAATTCAATTAACATGTAAACAATCAATCAAATGACAAAAGAAATTAGTGTTAAAGAGAGAAGATAGGAAGAGAGAGAGAGAGATGATGTTTTGTTCTTTTGAAATTAGAGATTCTGATCCATTAATAGGACTTTTTACCGATGGAATTACCGTTGAACAATTAAATTTTTATTTATTTTCAATATCAATCGGTAATTTTGTTGGTAATTAAAACTTAAATTTTTCAATAAAACCCAAAAATTTCCAACCCCTCCTAAAATCCTTCGATGAAATTTCATTTTGTTGGTAATTCCATTTGTAATTTTCAGTGATAAAGTCTTATGATTTTTTTCCAACTCTCTAGAACTTTCTGAGAGACGTAGTCCATCAGTAATTATATCTATAATTGTCGGTGGCAAAGTCCTATAATTTTTTTGCAACTCTTTGGAACTTTCCAAAGGACTTAGTCCATAAGTAATTTTGTCGGTATATTATATTCTATCAGTAATACCATCGGTATAAAAAACATTTCCGTAGTATTTTTGTATTCCCTATTTTTCCAACCTGCAAATACAATAAAATCACAATAATAAATGTTCCATCAGTGTTAATAATAGTTCATTGTAAAGGAACAATAAAAAAAATTACATTAAAGTCAATTTCATTACACATTGATATTTTACATTTAAAATTAGTTTGAAATCTTTTTAATTAGAAATGTTTTCTTCTTCTTTAATTTCATTATTGTCATGCCCATCATAATCTACTTCATTGAATTGAAGCTCATCGATATCATCATCTTCATTGACTTTTGTATATCCATTAGTTTTCAATATATCATTTAGCTCATCAGCATCAACATCAATAAAAATATTCTCAGGTATATGAAAATTTGAATTTTCTTATAAGTTGGTAAACAGAGTAACTTGATATGCATCAACTAACTCGTTAAGTTGGAAGACATTGTCTCTAGTAGTTACTTCATCGTTACCATCCTAAACAGCTTAGACATGGCCCCTTGGTTTAGTTTTCACTATGGATAACCAATCAACCCTAGAATTATTCTTTCTAAAAAAAAAGTGCATGTGTAATAAACTTATTGGCATTGCATGACAAAAACAAAGACATCATCAACGTTACAAAGTCTAGCCTTTATATTAATTTCTACCAAAAAATGGTGGGGATCTACTCTGATTTCTCTATCGGTGGTATCATCCTAATAGCATTTGAATAAAAAGTATTTATTTTGCTCGCTATGATATTGCAGTTCAATCACCTCTTCTAATTTCTCATAATAATAAACTTCAAACTCACTAGAAGTTCATCTCTTAACACAAACTTCATTATTATAGGTCTTTCCACCTTGACCATACTCTTCAGTATGGAAGACATATCTATTAACAAAATACTTATTATAGAACTTAACCTTTCTTTCAGGACCCAAACATAGTAAATTCAAATTACCATTAGCATCTCTTTCTATTTGAGAAACCAAGTACAAGATTACAACTGTTAATAGTTAAAGAGAAAGGTATAATAAAATTAAGTATAATGAGAGTTAAGTATTATTAAGTACTAGTTACGAGGAATTATACAATCTATCAATTTATGAGAGTATGAGAGAAAAATTGTTTAAAAATAACATGTTAATATTGTACTTACTAAATAAAAGATCTCAGTTCATTAAAGTTAAATAGCACATAATTATGTGCATATCTAAATTCGATTTCTATCAAGTATCTTCCCCTCACTATATTTTTTGATAAAGGCCATCTAAGATGGGAAGATATTGGTAAATTCCCATTAGAAGGCATTTTCTCACTGTCATCATGTCTTGGAACGCAATTGATTCTTGTTCTCAAGTGAGGCTTAAAACAATACAAAATAAATATTGATATCTTTTCAACTATATAAGCCTCGCATATCGAAGCTTCAATATTCGTCTTGTTTTTAACTTTTTTCTTAATGTTGAACAAATATTTGTATGGAATTAAATAAATGTTTTAAATTAAAAAAATAAAGACAATATAAATTTAATTAGGATGCATGTGTAATCCATAACCTCTCGAATGGATACATCCATTTATACCAGACATGGCCTCCAACCTTTGCCTTAAATGGTAAATGTATAGGTAGATGCTTTACTAAGTCGAAAAAAAATAAAGAGAATATCATCTGAAGTTTGCAAAATCTCTAGATGATATTTGTTTCAAGTTTCTCCATGTGTTGGTTATGCAACTTGTTAAAGCATTTATCTCTAAAAAACTGATTCATCTTCATAAGTATATCCCATATCTTTTTTGACAATAAATCCTGATAATTAGGTGGAAAAAGTGTTTGTATAAATACGTGACAATTATGACTTTTCATTCCATATAATCATCTATCATC
>Ga0307507_10010976_pt1 | contig 11533 bp, 10 predicted proteins | sample 7_EM_MG_FD_207223 | JGI IMG/M metagenome (GOLD analysis project Ga0307507, IMG submission 207223) | Populus trichocarpa ectomycorrhiza microbial communities from riparian zone in the Pacific Northwest, United States - 7_EM | ecosystem: Host-associated > Plants > Roots > Unclassified | place...
TTACCATCGGCACACGTAACCATTCAATGAGAGTTGACTTAAAAAATATTCATCATGTGAATGCATAAATATGAATACAATTTTCCATCCAACTTATTGAATGCAAAATCCACGATGAATTTTTTTTAAAAAATATTAAATAATAATGATAAAGAAAGGTAAAGGCTTTTTATGGATTTTCTTTAATAAATCATACAAATAGTTTATAAATTAATGATATTTTTTATTAACATGGGTGTTCGGATCAATTTGTGCGTACATCAACTAATCTCATGGATTCTAAAATTAACAACCATATAAGTTTTTAATAACCATGAGATTTGAGAAATTCGAACCAGTGATTTTTAAGAAGTAAGTTTAGAGCCTGACCAGTTAAACTATATTCTTCAAAGTTTATAAATTAATAATAAATAACCCAAAAAAATTGAATCGACGATAAAAACATTTGTCCCCTTTCTTGATTTTTAGATTTTGAACACTAAGGGCAGTATTCTGTTAATTATTTTTTTAAAATGTATGGGAGTGTTTTCTTAAAATCATCTAAGAAATCAGATTTAATTAATTTTAGTTGATATACGAACTAATTTGAGAATACCCCTTACATCAAATAAAAAAGAAATTGAATAACATATAATAATAATAATTTAAAAAACTTTTATATAAAAAAAGCTTAATTTATTAGATAAATTACAATAAGTGATTGTATATGATTTTCTAATAAATCATTTAAATAAAAAGCTTTTTAGACTTCAAACCTTCACATATTCATTGTTATTTTATAATTAATTTAATTTATTAATTTCATTATAGAGAATAGGATAATAAAATTGAAACTCAGCATTTTTTGTTATATTTTAATTATTGGAGTAATTTGGATACCAATGAAACATTGAATTGGATTAATTTTATACTAGTATAATACAATTGTTATTTCTTGTTATTTTAATTTTTCAAAGAAAATCTTAAAACAAGATTATTTTGGATTAATTTAAGTTAATCTAAGCTAATATATTAAATTAATTTGGCTAACTTATAACCCGGACTATAAATCTTACTAGGTTTAATAAATTTTTATTTAACCTATCAAGAAAATTCTAAAAAAGAAGGGATGAAAGGAAGGAGCCAAAATATCTTTCACATGATTCAAAATGCTGGACCAAGAGGAGCCCAGCCCACAGAAATAAGAAACCTTAGCTCAAGGATAAAAAGCCCACGAAAAACCAAAACCCCAGTACCTTCCCATCTGGGGTTTAAGAGGCAAGCCCTTGTTCCAAACAGAACAGAAACCATAACTCACATACAGAAGAGGAAAGAAAAAAAACAAACTTTATATAGTAGCGATAAAATTGTCTCTGTTTTTCAGTTATGAAATTTCATCGCAACATAGACTCTCCTCTCCCAAAATCCAAACTTAAAAATGGTGGGGTTTGTATTTGAGCCCTCAACTACTGAAGAAGAGAACAACCAAATTTCAAAAGCTAGAAACTTTAAAGACCCAATTCAACCTTTTGATCAAAAGCTCACAAATTTCGCTGATTATTTTCTTGATTTTGATTCCATAGAGGAGTTTTTTGGGGACCCAGAAAGGGTTAGTTTGGATTTTGAGAAGAGAATGGAGGTGGAGGATAAACAGTTTGTTGTTAAGGATTTAACTGTTGATGGGTCTGATTTAGTTTTTGAAGAGAAGAAGGGAATTGTTGATGGGTCTGATTTGGAGGGTTTAATGAAGGTGAAGGGAGAAAGAGTGGAGCTTGAAAGAGGAGGGAGTTTGGAGTGTTCTATTGAGGAAGAGATGGGAAGGGTTAGTTTGGTTGCCGTGTCGAGTTTAGTTGTTGCTGATGGGGGTGGAAAAGTGGTGGGTGAAGAGGCAGAGATAGATAATGGTGGTTTGATAAATGTTTCGGGTTCGGATATTGGTAATGGTAGTGGTGTGAATGGAAAAGTGGTGAATGATGAGGACGAGAGAGAAAGTGAAAGTAGTGAGTCTGAGTCAGAGAGTGAAAGTAGTGAGTCTTCTAGTAGCAGTGATGATGATGGTGAAGAGGACAGTGAGGAAGAGAAGCAGGAGGAGAGGGAAGTTAGGGAGGTAGTAAATAAAGAGTTAGATGATTTGGGTGACATGGAAGAAGGTGAGATAAGGGATGTTAATGGAGAGGAAATGGTTGGTAGGGATGATACTGATGTTGAAGTGTTTGAGGAGGAGGATGGAGACAAGATGGTCGAGTGGAGTGATTTCGATGAAGATGAGGATGCTGTTAATGAAGGAGACCCTATTAGGTCGAAGAACGAACTCAAGGTAAATTGTTTCTGCTTTGATGCTATTCTATGTGAGTTGTTTTTTGCTTATTGTCCGAGGCTTTGGAATTGTTAAATCTTGCATCTCAAATGTTATTGATAGTGTTAGTGTCATTTATGAAGTTAAATATAGAAATGCAAGTTGTTCATATACACGATTTTTTTTTCTGGTAAATAAATGTGAGGGCGTTTTATCATGTTCTATGATTCGGTCTGGCAATGTGCGATTTCTTCACTTTCCAGAAGATGAAGGTCAAACAGGTTAATATGAATACTGTTAGAAAACAAAATTGCGGTTATAGTTACTGGAGCATGGCCCAATTTGCATCTGGTGAATACGATGAAGAGCTAACTAAGGAGGCAGAATTGTCAATAAATCCTATGCAAATTATTTTCGATAGCTGTGAGAAAATAAATAAATTGTTCCTTCTCTATTTAATTGTCACTGATTTTTATGATTTTACATTAACAGGTTTATTGCTTTGATGATGATAATTCAATTTAGTGTTGTTGTTAGTTTAAACATAGGATTTTTTTGTCTTGGCTCCTCTGTTTGTGATTTTCTATGGACCAGTACTGTAATGTTCATTGATGACAAGTACGCATAGCATGGCTTCTCCTTTACATTCCTGACTAAAGTGGCAGATTGAAATTTGATCCAATGGCTTACTATTCAAGCATTTTCATGTTTTCTTTTTATGTCATATTGCTTTATCAGATAAACTGTATCAAATCTGCAGTTTCTCCCTCCAGTTCCTCCAGTGGTTGCTTCCTTGGAACCGCATCATCAGATGCAGGCTGTTGGAGCTGTTTTGTCGGTAAGTCCATAGAAGCGAAGTGCGTAGTTTTTTTTTTAAAAAATAAAATAAAAAATATAGGCCTTAAATTTAACGCAAGTCTATCTAAATCACAACTATTTTTGCTTTTCCTATTAATTTAAGCTCTTGGATTGACTTTAGATTGGTGATAGCTGTATCAGTAAATCATGTATTCTTGATTTTTCAGGCTATAGGTTCCCAGGTTATAGTAGAAGGGGTGGAAAAGCACAACCCTTTGAATGAGGGTTCTATCCTTTGGATAACTGAAAAGAGATCCCCATTGGGGTTGGTAGATGAGATTTTTGGACCTGTCAAGAACCCATACTATGTGGTGAGATACAATTCAGAGAGTGAAGTCCCTGGAGGGATCCACAATGGTACTGTGATATCTTTTGTTCCTGAGTTTGCCAATCATGTGCTCAACGACAAGAATCTTTACAAGAAAGGGTATGATGCATCTGGTGAATTCGATGAAGAGCTAACTAAGGAGGCAGAATTTTCAGATGACGATGAAGAGGCAGAGTACAAGAGGATGTTAAAAATGTCCAAGAGGGGAATAGATTGTGAGATGGTTGGAAAAAAGAAAAACAACAGAAGGAAGGTGAAAAATAGGGGGGGTGGTTGGAAGAACAATAAACCTTCAGGGGAGCAAATACCTACTGGTGTAGATCAGCTATCACCCGATCAAAATTTGTTCAATGAATCTTCTGTTGGAACAGCATTTGCTCCAGTGCCACAGACAACTGGTGTTTTTACTCCAAATGGCGGATGGGTGAATGAGGCACCTTCTCATCAGCCAGAGACTTTAGCAATTCCAGGTGGATTTCCAGCTAATAATATGCCTTGGGCTGCACGGAGTCAACTTCAGCATCCCTATCAGATACCTAGGGCAATTGGTATGCCAATTCAGCAACAGTTCAATCCTTGTAAGGGACCACTTCCTAATGCTTTCTTCCCAGGCGGACATCCAAATTTCTTTGCTGGACCTACATATCCTCCACCATGGCCTGCAGTTGGAGGGCAAAACTACTTTAACCAAGCTGCATTTGGAACAGGATTTCAGGTTCAACCTAATCCCCAAGCTATGAATACAATAGAACAAGGAATGATGTCCAGAGGACTGCCTTTAGAACAGAACTGCAGTTTTCAATCACCAGCCATCCCTCCTGGAAACATAAAAGCTCCTCAGCAATTCAACACGGGAGCCTCTTCCAGCCATGGAAGGAAACCTTATCGTAGAGGGGGTGGTCGTTTTTCAGGTGGAAGAGGCAGGCAGCCATCAAACTAATTTTTGTCTATAACGAGCTGTAACTTAAAATAGGCTATGACTGAGTGGACCAGCAGTGTTCTGCAGACCTGCCTACTTTTTGTAAATTATCTCACGTTGATGTCTGTGTTAAAGAAAATGTTTGCTACATTGCTTTTCTGGTGCTGGATTTACCTCATTTACAGTTAGTGCTGCGATATTTCTCTCGCTTTTTTTTTTCCTTTTTCTAGTTCTTTATTGAAGTGCTATTTAAGAATTATGTCTGGCAAGGTGGGGTGGTTGATAATGGTTCCTCATAGTTGCAATTTGTACGTTCGTGGTGGTTGCGAGAGCCTAAGGGATCCTTCGCAGCAAATTCTGGCTGTAACGTCTTATATTCTTAGTACCTTAAAAATTTCCTGTGCAAGCTAGGTCCTGCTTCAAAATTTGTTGTCTTCTTTGCAGGTATTGATTGTGAGAGTCAATCCAAATTCCATGCCCCACTTATTTGATCGGCTTCCTCTCTGTTTTGCTAGCTAACCATTCAGCTCCCTCCCCCTCCTCCTTTACTTCTATGCTTGTGCAAGCTTATGGCAATTCATAGGTGCTGAAGTCTGACCAGCCTGATGGCTGACAAATCACCTATTTTCGGTCTTTGTATTTTGCTAGATGAGGGTGCTCATAAATCATAACCAGTGATTTGATTTTCACATTACTAAACAATATACAGACTCGAGCAAGCATAGGCAATTTTGTTTCCATTAAGATCATGCTGTTAAATATAGTTTCAGAACATTTCATAAAGCCCTTTGCTTTGGGCTTTACGTTAGTTCTTTCAGTGGCCTAAAAGCATCACCAACTTGTCTTTCAATTTCCTTATCAATTCACTAGTAATTTCCTTCCAAATTTAATCAAACTTGGAGAAATTATCACCATCAAAGCAATCCAATGGTACCAAGAACTTTTGGCACTTCTATGACTAGTTGACTTCACAACTACACTCGCTCGCCTTCCTCAGCAAAATCCAAGAATAGTGTACTATTCTTTAGTCCTTGAGTCTTTAACACAATTATAATGTAGTCTTTGCTGTTTCCTATAGCTTTGTACCTTAGGTTTTCTTGCCAGGTTTTCGGCAAAAACATATCTTACTCTTTTTCATACTTTTATCGTTGATTGTTTTGAGAATATCAATAAAATAGTGTTTAGTTATTGTTGTAAAACAGTGAAAACATGTTTTTATGTAACTTATATTCTTATACCTTAAAAAGAAAAAAAAAATTGACTTTTTTATATTGAAACACTAACGCAACAAGGGATTAACTTATAAGTTATCAAACATGAAATACACCTGACTTTTAAATTATTTTTCACAATTAATTATTTTTCAGGTTTTTTTTATAATTTTAATATATTGATACTAAAAATTAAAAAAAAAATCTAAAAAACACCTTTTTTCTTCGCAATACTAAACACACTAATTTCAAAAGTATATATCAATACGCTAAACGCCCACCATTAATTCAATTTCACCATTTTAATTTTGATACCACCCCAGCTCAGCCATCTCAACTTTCAGCTCTGTTGTCAACCAATTTTTCCAGTGGCCGCTTGATGATGGAAATGGAACAGAGGAAAAAGACGAGTACCAGGAGATATAAGGATGTAAAAGAAAAAATAAATGAGATAGATTACTAAATTTAGAAGTTCTATACCAGCCAATGAGAACAACGAATGCCTATCTCACAGACTGGAATTTCAAGTTTAATATGAGAAAATGTTACTCAAGGCTTCTCTTAACTGTGGGAGCAGGGGATTAAATGAAGCAACAATGCCATGGAAAGGCACCAAATAAAAGGGATATCAGGACTGCTAAAGCATCATTGTTTTGAACTCAAACTTTTGCATTCCTGGTGAAGTCAGTGCAGGTTTGGCAGCTGCAATCTGAGAAGCGACAGATCTCACACCCAAAGCACACACAGGAAGTGCAGCCCTTGCATGTTGGAGAACGGGTGCAACCTCTGTATACCCTTCGGCTTGCTCGTTCTTCATCATCATCACATGTTATTCTGAAATACAAAACGTCTGCATTATTCATTTCAAACTTGACATGTGGTTATAAATCCTTGAAAACCCATGAAACCACAACATAGTTAAATTTATACTCGCAAAATTTGCATGCAATGGCAGACCACTTTGCTGGGGACCAACTTAAAACTTTTATAGACAAACTAGTTAGATTTATACATTCAGGTTGTGCATCAGGCATACTTAATCATACGTTAAGTTCATCTGATAACGGCAAGAAATTTCATAACTCCTGGAGCCATTCAAAACATTGTCAAAGTGTAAGAAAGAAACACAACAATGGGAAAATATATGGAAAACATGACAGCTCATGAAGATACACAGGTGCATTTGCTTCTTCAAAGGAGATACATTTATGAAGCAATCAAATTTGGGAAGCAATACAAGAAATAATCACAATGAAATATAGAGTGAAAAGGTGGCAGAATATAAAAATTGGAAATGTTTCAAATTCTGCAAATGGGATCTCAATAAGACCTGTTTAGAATGTAAACATGCTCCAGCAATTATCAAGTACAAACATTTTCAGTGGTATTTCCTCGCATTTCACTCAGCACAGATACGCTATAAAAGTAGAGTGAAATTTAGAAAATAGAATTACTTAAAAATATTATTATATTCTGAGTTCACTCTATATCTTCTCATCAACAGCACTTCAGAATTAGAAAGTGCAAAGGTGGTGACGCAAGGTTGGATGACATCTTTGGCTATGTTTCAAGAACTACATGATTCCATTATTATCATGGAGGATAAGCAATTTTTAAGAAGCTTCAGAAATTTAAACACGCATCAAGCACAATTATATCTCTGTTTTTTAATATTTTTCAACATGCTAATAAATGGTGCTTAATTCATGGAAAGCCTGAAGAAAACTTAATGAGTTCTGCTCTTGCAACATTTTTATAATCCAAATTTACAGAAACTTGGCAAATGCAATCATCAGAGGATAAAAATTGACAAGCATAAACATACATCATAACAGAGATCAAATAAAAATGCTTCATAAAGAGAACACTTGTTGAAAAAATGTCCAGAAAAAAGATAAAATGCATGAAGTCACAATTCATTCTAATAAATCTGAAATCCTTCTATGACATACCAGAGATCATATCCTTTATTTATGATGTATTCAGCAAGAATATCTTATTTCTTTAATCCTCTAAATGTCCTTTAGCTCTCTCCGATACCTCTTAATAAGAATAATCTATCTATCAATGAGGATAATTTATTTGGCCAGATATCAGCCTAATCATGTAAAGTTGAAACCCAATCGATTGTACTTTTATCAATCCTGACCCATAACTCACTTGTATAGAGGCTTCTACTTGGCATCAAGCATTAGTCATATAAGCATGAAGGTGCATTATATAACATGAGCTTTTGTTTCTAAAGCATCTGCATACTTCCATCACCGAAATAGTGCAATATTCCATCTTCCATTATCAATGTCCATGCAAGCTAATTATTCATGTTATGAGCGATGATGCGCTAAATTCTATGTAAGAAATCACAAGTCAACAAAGTAGAGATGCAAATAAGGCAGCGTAACAAACGAAATTGGAATGAAATTTTTTTTGAATCCATAGCCTCCTTTTGCTCTCTAAAGCGTGTTCAACCACATGAGAAACTTTACCGGTTGAGCAACAGAGAGAACAAGAAATAATCAATAAATGTTATATTAAAAACTGCAAAAATGACTGAATCTCTATACACGCATGAAATGCATAGTCAGGATCTAGCTTTCAATGTAAAAAAGAAATAGATTTTAGAATCATGGTTCAAAATGGCTGATGAACTAAAAACTTCATGAAGATCAAAATAAAGCAAATCATCAACAGTCAGTGATTTTATTTTCATTTGATGCAATGTAATGGGAAACTTACTTGTCAAAAGGCATATCAGCACATTTCCAGTTCGCATCAGCCAAAGCATCATGGTGAATCTGACACTCCTCTTTGGTCCGTAATCGGAACCTGCGTTCCTTATTACATTTACTACAGCGAACAAACTCATCACGGTGACAAACTCGTCCATTATTTGACCTGTGGGATCCATTGCCATTTTTTGAGGCCTGATTGTAGTATTTGAGCAACACAGTCTTTGACAATGGAACCTTCTCCCCATTAACTATGACCCAGACATTGTTCTTCCATTTTCTAGCTGTCTCTCTTCCAGAGTGCTTTTCAAATGCAGCAGGAGTCATCGTATCTGGTATCAACCATTCAAATATTTTCAGAAAATAAAACAATCAAAAAATATAAACAAATATTAAAATAAAGGGGGCAAAAGGAATATACTTCAATACAAATAGCTATGATCACATGCAGAGAACAAATGAAAGCTCCACAAAGTCAAGTCACATAGAAAAAGATATTACAAGCATCCTTAGAATGCAATAAATTTTTAACATTCAGGAGCACCAACCGCCATTTTTTAAGAATTGTTGGGAGGTTATCAAGTGATTGAGACATTAGATATAAGCCTAACTGGACTATTGTGACAGAAAAGATGCCACCTTCTTCTGCAGGAGACACAGAATGGCCAATTGAGCACAAGGGAGTAGTTGCATAATCTTGGCTCTAAAAGTTACCAGGTAAGTCCAGCGGAAGGTAGTTTCACTTGCGAGTATTGAAGATAAACAGTATGACAGTTTTCTCCTTTCAGTGAAAGGACCACAAGAGCTATTCTTACGAACAGAATGCATTCCCTTTCCTATGAACCTAACACTTTTAAAGGGTGAAAACTGCCCTTCCTGCAGTCAAAACAACTTTTACTATCAAGACCTTGCAAGTCTCCGGTCCTCAACAGATGTTGAAACCTCCACTTATACCATCCCAAGGCCTTGATTTTCCAAGATGATATCAATTCTTGAATCAACTCTGAGGAGTTACAGGCACAGGTTAGACAGGCCTTCCAGTTGCACTGTGGCAAAATAAAATTTATAGCAATGTCAAAGCAGATAGATCTTGAGTTGTCAGAGGATGTATCCTAACTTAACATTACGTAGCCAGAAGCTCATGCACACAAAGACGTTGTCCCAGCTTAAGCATCGGTGTGCATGATAGCCCTTTAGAGGTCAACTTCCAAGATTGATCCCAGCCAGTAACCATCCTTGCACAAAACGACGGATTTTTTTCATAGAGTCAACTTGAATTTGAACATAATCTAAAGCAACAACAGTAAGGGTAGAGAGCTATAAGGATAGAGTTGCCAGAGGGAGTACTATAAAGTATATATAAGAGTGCCAGGTGATGCTACACAAAGGCTTACTCTGTCCAACAGGAAGAACAGAACTCTGGCATCAAAAACCAAATCTTAGAGCACCAAAGTCAACCATTGTAATCAAAACAACAAAAGCAATGCAGCTCCATCATAAAGAAGACCACTCAAAGACCACTTTTTGAATCAAAACACAAGCTTTAGTCCAATCTGAACCAGAAAACATCAGGTTGAAAAAGTCCACAGACAAAACTGCATTATCTAGTTGAGCAATGGCATGCACAACCCACTCTCTCAGACAAAACAACATACACTTAGAGATTGTAATAATACCAGAAAACAAAATTTAAACCATACAACTGGCTAAGATCTCTTGTCACTTTTGATTAGAGAAGAGACTGATATCCATCAACGTCAAAATATAACTACATAAGACCTATTCAACACGCATAAAAATCAAACCCCATTTCATCAACACCCTAAAAAAAAAGGGTACAGAAACCAAGACAAAAACTTGTCAAAAAAAGAGACCTTCATCGCAACCAGGAGTGCATTCACATGTGATTTCAAGTTCACCATTGATAAAAACCCTAAGCCTACCAACAGCATCGCCATATCTATGGCTGGTACACCCACACGTCACTTCTATGTACTCTTCACCTCTCTTGACCCCACTCATCTCTCTCAACTCTTCTTCACTAAACAACACCACCAGCTCTCTCTCAACCCCATTAGCCATTTTTGTCCCCCTTTCAAAAACTCTCCCTATTCTCCTCTCGAAAAAACAACCTAAACCCAGATGCCAAAATGAGATCTTTAAGCCAAAAACACCAAAGAAAAAAAAAGATAGGATTTTGAGTGATGGGTATTGATAATAATAACAAAACCCCACAAAACCACAAGGTTCAAAAAGGCTAAAAAAAAAGAGAGAAAGTCTCAGGCTTTCTTAAGAAACACGAGTCTCCAAGAGATCTGGTGGAGAAAACGTTGAAAGTGTCATCAGATAAATAGAGATGAGCGGAGGTCGTTGTTTTGTGGTGATTTTGGACAGAGAGAGAATGAGCTAGCTAAAGGTTCGTGGGGGTGTGTGTGAGAGAGAAAGGCAAGGTTAAAAACCCCTTTTTATGTGCTAGAATGAGTGCTATTTCCTATTGCTAACCTTCCTTGCTGCATGACATGACACGAGAGAAGAAAATAAATATATAGAGAGAGAGAGAGAGAAGAGAGAGATTTGGGGTCAGCCAGGGGATGGTGGGGTTTATTGGGGGTATGGGAAGAACTGAGTGAGGAAACGAGGTTTATTTACTAGGGCATATGAAGAGGATTCAGTTTATGTTGGAAAGCTTCACTTTTGCTATGGTGGTTTTGTGGTTGCCTAATATTTTTTATTAAAATAATATTTTTTTATTTTTTAAATTTTATTTTTCTATTAAATAATGCAAAAAATTAAAAAATAATAATTTAAAACAAAATTTTATTTTCCAAAAACACAGTTAAATCGTCAAACAAAAATACATTGAAGATCAACAACTTGAGCCGTGTGGTAGAGCAAAATTTTGTTACTTTTCTAGCCTGGGTTTGGTTGGAGTTATTCGAAGAGTCAAAGAAGTTGTGTGAGGTCTCTAATTTTTAGAATTACCTATGATTTTATCATAATCAATGAAAAGAAAAAGAGGAGATTTTTATTTTTATATTTTTGTTATGAAAAGGATAGCCTAATTTAATGTTTAAGTTATACTCCCATCCAAAATTTGCATATTTGTGTAGCATATGGTTTATTTATGTATCCAAAAGATAAACTTTATAGTACTCGAATTATAATTTATGGATATTTACCATATAAAAGATAGATACAAAGAAAATAATGAGA
>Ga0307507_10010977_pt1 | contig 11533 bp, 4 predicted proteins | sample 7_EM_MG_FD_207223 | JGI IMG/M metagenome (GOLD analysis project Ga0307507, IMG submission 207223) | Populus trichocarpa ectomycorrhiza microbial communities from riparian zone in the Pacific Northwest, United States - 7_EM | ecosystem: Host-associated > Plants > Roots > Unclassified | place...
GTTTGCAAAAGACGATTGCCAGCGTGGACGAGTTGTGTTTCTTTTGTGAGATAAAACCCAATGATTCAGCTTAAACCATGTCGAAGAATTAGATTGTTCGCCAGTGCTAAGCCGCGATTTTCATCAAATTTTTTTGAATACATAAAAAAAATAAAATCAATGTTGCTAATATTTTTTTAAAAAAATATATATTATAAAAATTAAATTGAAAAGACTAGTAAAAATATATTTATTTATAAAAAATTAAAATAATATTTTAAAAAAATAATATTAAAATGATAAAATATTGAATTAATACGCGTTAATCTGGGTTAACCTATTAAATCTGCTATTTGAATCATGAAATCATGATAATCTCATTTGAAGTAAATCAAAATAAATTATAAAACTTAATTATCAATGAACTTAATATTAAATAATACAATTAGAAAAAACATTAGCATCAGTTAATTTATCAAGTATGTGACTCGAGTTATGAGATTAAAATAACATTATAGAAAATAAATATGTGACTCGAGTTATGAGATTAGAATAACATCATAGAAAGTAAATAAAAAAATAATTCGAGTTAATTTGTCAAATCCACGATCAAAATTAAAAGACTGTGATAACTTTATGAAAAGCAAATTAAGACAAATTATGAATATAATTTTCAATATATTGAAATTGAAAAACAAATCAATATAAAAACAAGACATGGTAAAATGATATTAATTTAAACGGGTTAACTCACAAAACACACGTCTCGAATTATAAGATTATGATAACCTCATAGAATATAAACTAAAATAAATCATGAAGTTTAATTCATAACGAATCCAATATTAGATGGTAAAATTGAAAAAAAAATAACTAGGAAAAGACAAAAAAAAGTTCGAGTTAACCAGATCAGCCCGTTAAACCTGTGACTCAGGTCATGAAATTGAGATAACTTTATAAAAAATAAATAAAAAAAACATGAAACCTAATTATCAATCAAATTAATATTGAAAAATAAAAAAAACTTAAATTAACTGAGTTAGCTCATCATACGAGTTATGAAACTAAATTATTTTATAGAAAATAAATCATAATAAATTTTAAAATTAATATTTAATAAATTAAATATTAAAATATAAAATTAGGAAGAGATATAGATAAAAAAAAAAAACTCGTCCTTAATAGTATTATGTGAAATGACGAATAATAAAATCAATACCTCTTTTACTTCATACTAAAATTTGAAACAACTAGTTGTATACGAGTTTTTAAAACGACATCACTGCTACGATACTATAACTGTAGTAATCCCAGGTTAATTTTAGTTTTTACTGTCCCCTGAATTATAATTTGCCCAGAACCCGACTCAGCTTATTTCCATCATACATGTGTTTCGTGTTATTACTCCTGTAAAAATATTTTTCAATTTAAAATATAATAAATTATTGTTTTATATGTATATATTTTTTATTTTTTAATATTATTATATAAAAATAATAAAAAAATATAAAAAATATTAACATAATACTTTTTAAATAAAAAAAATTAAAATATATTAAAAAATAACAGTTGAACCACGTTACCAAGTAGAAGAGCAAATCCAATAATGAACTGATTAACTTTCAACTGGTAGAAGAATAAATTTTATAGTGTACTGATGATTTTATTTGTTTTTGTGTTTTAAAAATATTTTATTTTTATTTTATTTTTTTAATTTGTTTTGAATGTTTTTAGATAATTTTGATTTGTTAATATTAAAAATATTTAAAAAAAAACATTACTTTAATTTATTTAAAAATATATATATTTTAAAAAATAACTTCCAATGCATTACCGACATGAATAACAAATCCAGTAGCGAACTGCAGGGTTTTTATTTTTCCTCCTGATGTTTCCCTTCAACCTTTTTGTCACGTCAAGATGATCGCGGCTGTTTGGCTCTTTTGGCAATTTTTGGCTAAAATTTCCGCTCCCCATGATGGTCTTGGAGAACGAATTTGTTATTCTGTATGACAAATATCGGTGAGTTTGAAAAAAAAAAAATTGTGGTTTTTTTAAAATTCATTTTTTTATTAGGATGAAAAACAAATTTAAACAATAAAAACCAAATAAATTTTAAAGTCATGTTTGATCTAAAAACAAATCCAACCATATTATACGGGTTGCGGTTACTTTTCAAAGTATTTTTTACTTAGAAATATATTAAAATAATATTTTTTATTTTTTTAAAATTATTTTTGAAATTACTGCAATAAAATAATTTAAAAATACCAAAAAAAAATATTAATTTAAAATAAAAAAAATAAAATTTTTTAATTTTTTTAAAATTACTTTTAAAATACAAAAACAAACATACTAAAATACATCACGTAACTGATTTCTCTTCATGGTAGCTGACTGCTGCTTTGTTGCCCCGCCTGTTTTCGCTTCTTTAGGCAGATGTTATGTAAGTTTAAAAATGAAAATGAAATAAAATTTAATACAATTTTAAAAAATAATTACTCTCAAAAGATCAAAAATTACTAAAACCCACTGAGTCAGCTTAAACCACATCCTACATGGAAGAAATTAAAACGACTTGCTGTTTACCAGTTTTTTAAACGATATTTTTGCTTTAATATTATGACTGTATTAATACCTAATTAATTTTAGCTTTTATTGTCTTTTTAAATCATAATTAATTTATTTCCAATATATTTGTGTGTTTGATATTACAGTATACAGTATTTTTGTAAAAATACATAGTTTTCAATTAAAAATTTATTAAAATTATATTTTTTCATATATATTTTTTAATCTTTTATTTTAACACATCTAAACCATAAAAAATATATATTTTTTAAACAGTTTAAAAAACATTTAAAAAACTAGGTTGAACCGCGTTAAAACAAAGTGAAATTTTTTTTTATATATATCTAACATGTCATCAAATATCATCTTGCTGTGTTATTTGACAAGATACTAATTAGTGATTTTTTGATGATTAATTTTAAAATCATTGAACATCTTCTAAAAACATATTATTTTAATATTTTTTATATGATAAATATTTTCAATTATATTACCAAATCCATATCAGTGGGTTGATTGCTGGGATGAAGATGCTATTTATTTCTGTATTTTCAATTATATTACCAAAACATATTAGTTTATTGCTGGGATGAAGATGCTATTTATTTCTGTATTTTAAAAAAAATTATATTTTTTTATTTTAAATTATTTATTTAATGTTTTAAAATAGTTTTGACATGTTGATTTTAAAAATATTTTTTTAAAAGTAAAACAATATTATTTAAATATATTTTTAAATAAAAAATATTTTAAAAAATAATCATTAATATACACCCAAACACCGATAAAATAAATTCTCAAATCCCCGAATAATAGTAGTCGTAACTTGTCGCAGCAAAGGTGGAATAAGTTAGGGGCATTGATTTTATCTGTTATTATTGAGAATACGAGAGCAAGAAACATCATTGTCGTGTGTAATAAAAAAATGTTCAACGCGATTCTTATGATGATAATTCCATGTACCCTGTATAGACGCTAACGGGGTAAAAAGTTCCGTGTTGTATTGCGGCCCAAATACTAAATGGACCAAAACGCAGTGCATTGGGCCTCATCAAACATGAACCGTTGGTAATCCCGCCTCAGTAACTAGTTGAATTTGTTTTGCCAGAAAATACCGCAGAATACAATGGAGACAATATAGGTAGAAAAAAAGAAAAAAGAAACAGAAAAATAAAATAAAATCAAAATATCAAGACAAGACAGACAGGTAAAACTACCCACTCATTAAGCAACAAAGCAAGCAAAAATTTCCTTGCCTCTTCCTCTACTGTTCCTTCCGCAGATTTGGCATCCTCTTCACCACTTAGGGTTTTCAATCTCTCTTTCGGTCTTGCCTCTTAAAGTATGCTTGGATTCTCTCACATATTCAATTTCATCTCTCCACTGTTTACTTTCTTTACTATCTGATTAGTCTTTGTCTCTTTTTACGTACCTTTTTGTTATGGCATTTCCGGTTCCTGGTGCTTGAAGTGGATTCTTGGTGCATTTTGGCAGCTGTTGCAGCTTGTTTTTGTGTTCATTTTGTTTGATTTTGGGTTTTGATTGTGTTTAAGTGTGAAAATATGCGTGCTTCAAGGGACTTGGTGGGTTTTAATTTGTGGGGTTTTTTGTGTGGTCAGTGTAGAAGTGATGGTCAGTGGACAGGCGGATTTTGGAAGATTTTTTTTTCTAAGGATTAATTCAATGTTTTGACGTGTTAGGCTCATATTAACATTATATAATTAGAATTGGTGTTTGACCAGAGGCAAGATTGAATCTTTGTTTAATTTCTGGAGATAATCAGGATCCCACTTGCTAATCTGTGTTTCAAAACTCAGTCTCTAGTACAATTCTTGTGTTTTTTTCAATGAACTTTAGCTACCATGCTTGGCTATATAGATGATACAATGCTCACTGTTAGGAGGTGCTTGTGATGATTTAGAATCATTTGGTGGGTATTGGGCAATTCTTCTGAATGCTTGTCACTTGGTCTAGTCTGTTTACTAGAATAAAGATTTGTGGCTTGTGGAAAGCTAGTCCTCTAGATGATGCTTGAAGCAGTGAGGGCCAATGGTCATGGGAATAAGCGTGGGTGGAGTTCATGGTTTGAATTCAAGATAGCACCCCCTCCTTAGTCCTTGCAATGCAGAACTAGGAAGAAACAAATTTGCGCACTAAATATTGAACATGATGGCAATCAATATTCCTTGAATGGTCTTTGACAATATACTCACTCCTTACTCTGCAAAAGGACTGGTTTGATATTTGCATATTTCTGTTTTAATGTTCAGTTTCGCTGTGAATATGTGCAATTCTGCTTTATTAGTGTGCTTAAGTTGTTCCTGAAAGTGCCCTTCCCTCTCTCTTTCCCTTACAATCTGACATCATTTGATCCAACAAGGTTGAATAAAAAACATCCATGTGTAAGGCTGTAACCGTGAGAGTGTGATGTTCCTATTCTGCAAGGTTAAATAACGTTAAAAATTATTTAACCTGATTTAAAAAGGTTAAATAATTTTTTCTGTTCTTGCATATTGTATCTTTGGGATGAAATTAAGATTGAAGAATGCTGTTCCTTGTACTGTAGTAAGAATTGTATCTTGTTGAAAGGTTTAGTTTATGGTTCTGTTGAGCTGGATGTATAATACGTTTAACATGCAGGAAAGGTTTGCAAGGGAATGGGTTTTTACTTGCGATTCGAATTGCACATGGTAATTATGTCACTGCTCTCCTCGTTCTCACCATTAGATCAGAATTCTCTTTCCCGGTTGTTTTTGCACAAGGTCTTCTTCACAATATATATATATATATATATATATATATATATATATGCAATATGCCCTGGAAACAATCTCTGAATTATTTTTCCTGCTTTGAGATACAGGATTTGTAGCCTGGATAAGCGATTCAATGCTCAATTGACTGAGCATTGCATGTACACTTGGGGTTTTTAATTGTTATCTGCAATTACTGCCAACCGTGAAGCTGATATGGATGATGGGGGGCATCGTGAAAATGGCAGGCATAAAGCGGATCAATATAAAACAGCTCAGGGCCAGGTATCCGAAAGCAACTTTCCGCTGACCATATGATAACATGACTACAATTGTAGAGTATGTAGCATCTGATTTTTCTTACCATTTGCAGTTCTTATTATTCTTATTTTTTCCGTTGTCGTTGCAGTGGCTGATGCAACCACAGCCATCCATGAAACAGATCATGGCCATCATGGCTGAAAGAGATGCTGCCATTCATGAGAGAAATATGGCTCTTTCAGAAAAGAAGGCGGCTATTGCTGAAAGAGACATGGCATTCCTGCAGCGAGATTCGGCAATCGCTGAACGAAATAATGCCTTGCTGGAGCGAGACAATGCTATCGCTACTCTGCAATACCGGGAGAACTCCTTGCCAAGTGGTAACATGACCACCTGTCCACCTGGATTCCATAACTCGCGTGGGGTGAAGCACATGCACCACCAACAGCAGCAGCATACACATCATCTGCCCCACATGAATGAAGGTCCATATGGTACTAGGGAAATGCAGACAAGTGATGCTTTGCCAGTATCACCAGTTGCATCTGAGGTTGCAAAGCCACAGCGGGGTAAACGACCAAAGGATGCTAAGGCAACACCATCTAATAAAAAGACTTCAAAATCTCCAAGGAAGGTTAAGAGGGAGAGTGACGACACGGACATGTTTGGGAAGTCACATGAGTGGAAAAATGGGCAGGATATGGACGGTGGAGGTGATGATCCAAACAAACAGCTGGCAGCATCTAAGTCTGACTGGAAGGGTCAAGACCTTGGGTTGAACCAGGTTGCATTCGATGAAACAACCATGCCAGCACCCGTGTGCTCATGCACTGGAGTCTTCAGGCAGTGCTACAAATGGGGAAATGGTGGATGGCAGTCTTCGTGCTGCACAACCACCTTGTCAATGTATCCTCTACCTGCCGTGCCCAACAAGCGCCATGCTCGTGTTGGTGGGCGGAAAATGAGTGGGAGCGCTTTTAGCAAACTGCTTAGCCGACTTGCAGCTGAAGGCCAAGATCTGTCAAATCCAGTTGATCTCAAGGACCATTGGGCCAAGCATGGAACTAATCGCTACATAACAATTAAATAGATGAAGCAATCTGCAAATCGATGGATAAAACATGGGAACGGCAAGTAGTCTTCAGTTAGCTGTATGTATCTGCAATTTTTCTTATCTGCTGTGGGAAAATAATGATTAGATAACAGCCATAATGCAGGCTATCATGTAAGTGTCACCGACCACATTTCTTTCTCCTTCACATTGTCTTAATGTCATTGCTGACGTAAAGTGGGGGTGTATTTGTAGTAATTATCCTCTACCTCTAGTTAAATGTAAAGGGTCCTTCCTTTAAGCTGGCCCTTTAAGCTGGTGTTAAGCTCTTATGAATATAAGTTCCATGTTATAACAGAATCGGTTATCTTGTTATTCGAAATCTTTTTATCTGGTATGGTTGATTGATCTTCTGAAATGTTAGAAGTTCGATAGACCAGAAGTTCTAGGAGAGGAGACATGGCATTCAATCTTTGCCAAGAACGTGAATAAATTGCCAGGAAAGTGAAAAAAATTGCAAGATAAATTATCTGCATGAGGCTGACCATCCTTCTAAGTTGCTGGAAGTTGTATGAATTTATATCAGTCTATAATATCCACAAATTATCCTACGCATCTTATAGCTGCGCAATGAGTTTCTTGCTTTAGATGAATCCAATTGTCAAGATATACGCGGAGGGTTATCATGGAGAAGTTAGACCACAATCATCCACCAAAAAGGTCCAGACTTTGAACTCAAAATGCCTCGATCTCGGCAGACATTATTATTACAAGCTTTTCAAAGGGAATTTTTTAAAGGGTTTTTTTTTTTTTTTTTTTTGGAAAGAATGGTTCCAGTTGTTTTTTAAAGTGTATTTTACTTGAAAATACATCAAAATAATATTTTTTTATTTTTTAAAAATTATTTTTCATATCAGCGTATCAAAATATCTGAAAACACTAAAAAAATAGTGTAATTACAGTTACTTTTCAAAATATTTTTTATTTGAAAATATTAAAAAAATATTAATTTAAAATAAAAAAATTAATTTTTTTAAAAACTTTTTAAAACGTAAAAATAAATAAACAGGAACTAGTGAAGACTGATGTTTTGTAGTCGGGCTTGGGCCTTCTTGGATTCGAACTGAATTCCTACATAGTTTCGAATTCATTATAACAAAAACTAAAATAGTTGTGTTTCAGTGTGCAAATTGTAGTAAAACTACCATGCTCTTGATTGGAAAAATGTTTTAGGGGCAAGGAATTTGCACACTGAAACTATGATTTTGTTTTTGATTGGAAAAATTAGTTAGCTTTGTTTTGGGGCCACCAGGTACTCATTAGTCATTAAAAAAAACAGGGTTAAATTATTATTTTTTTGCATTTTTATTCCACGGTATATTGTTACCCTTGACAACAAAAACATTAACCTTTAGTCAATAGACTTTTTTGCATTTTTATTAGTCATTATTGCAATTTTTTTTCTTCACTCTCCATGAGAATTTGTAGTTAGTTTTTCTAACTGAATTTTGCTTTAAAATTAAATTAAACTAATTTCATCTTTTAATATTTAACTTTTTAATATTTAACTTTTTAGATGTTGAGGTTGAATCCAAATAGAATTTTACAAGTTACAAATTTAAAGGTTCAACCCAGTTTTACAAAATTCATTCAGGTTTTTTTTTCTTTTTTTTTTTAAGTTTTTTTTTATTTTATCATTTAATATATTTTTTTGTTTTTATATAAAATTTATCCTTCTTTTAAAAATAATAAGGGCTGCTTAAAGTATTTCTTAGATATTTATTACATTTAAGTATTTTAAAATGTATTTTGTTTTTAATTAAATATCTTGATTTTTTTATCTGGTTTCATTGTCAATATTTTTTAATTAAATTAATTACATAAAAGTACACAGATAATCGATTCATGGATACAATCAATACCAGTTACCAGATGCAGTCATTACAGAAATCTTAGATTTTAAAACGTTGAAATCACATAAATATTATTTTTTTACCGCAGAACAGCACACCATTTCTATCTAGTTCTCGCTATTGTTGAATAACTATGAAAAATATTTCAATTATACGCGATTAGTTTAGTTCTTTCTTGGTATTCTCACATCTAGAATTCAACGTCATCAAGGAGTACTTTCACTTGCCAAATTTCATATCCAATCCTTTGATCGCAGGGCCACGGTTAACTATAGTTGATTCGTTGAAATTTTCCAGGAATGCTTGTGGCAAGGCAAAAATCGAAACATTTCTGTTCAAAATGGCTTTAAAGAGTTACTGTAAATCTAAGTTCAGGATTACATGGGAATTTTTGCGAAAAAGAGAGGATGACAAAAACTAATCTGCTGGCTAACGTAAAAGAATCAAGCAAAGCACACACAAAATTACTTTTTTCCCCGGTTAATCAGACCACTGATGAGATTAAAACAATTTATAAGAAAAAGCTTGTAAAGAACTCTACAGTTTTAGTGTCAGATTCAACAATAATCAGCATGGATGAATCAGCCAGGGATAACTGTTAATTTTTATGTTTCTCATCATGCACAAAACAGTAGAGTCCAGAGCCAGTTTTTAGTCTTCGAACAAGAAGATAGAAAACAAAATCTTGAAAAACAAAATAAAAAACTAAAACTATTCAAGCCTCAGACCGTCCTAGTTCATGAATTTCAACAGTTAGGCAGATCCATAGGCCTGCTTTCAGTGAAAATCAGAATTGTCATCATTGGCTGACAGCACAGTAATTAAAAAAAACCCATGAAAGCTGAGACTTGAAGACATAAAAGCAGAAAGATAGAGAGCATCAGATCTTCCTATTCAAGAATCTAAATCATAAGAACCCAAATAAGTGTCTGAGCATTCAACAATTCAAAAGATTCGTCATTTGCCTCTCCAGATTGAAAAAAAATAAATTCAAGGAATTGTTTAAAGCAATACAAAAATTAGAGGAGGCGAAGATAGAGGGGGTTTTTGGTGAAGGTGAACGGCGGTTTAGGGCTGGGTTTTTCATAAGGCCATTAGTGTCCCTTTTATAGAGGTTCTTCACTAGGGTTTTTTCTCGACAGTGAAATAAATGGAGCCGTAAATATTATGTTATTGCTGTGAGATGGATCCAAGGTTTTGTCTGGTGACTGGAAGCCTGTGCGTTTAATTTCACGGGCTCATGGGTTCGTAAATCGGCTCCTGTATTTAGGCCCATCTGGTAAGCTTTATAAATGGAATGCAAAGGAAAAAGGAAAAAGGGTACCTTGGCTTATTATAACCGTTTTTTTAAATGTTTTTTTTTTAAATATTAAACTAATATTTTTTAAAAAATATATATTATAATACTAAACACATATTTATATACAATTATATAGCCTTTGAATTATAAAAAATAGAATAAAAAAATATTTTTCAACTTCTATCTGATTCAAATGATTTTTTTTGTACTTTTTATTTTAATTTATTAATGTTAAAAATAAAATTTTAAAAAATAAAAAATATTTTATTAAATTATTTTTAAATAAAAAATATTTTAAAATATAACTTTTATACAACAGCGCCTAACACTTATTAGCATTAATTTTAGAACCTGTGGAATTAATCGAGATACATACAAGTTGATCCGAACATTCATATTAATTAAAAAAAAAAAAAAAACTTTGGAAAAAACTTCATAGATTTAGTGCTAGATTTAACAACAATCAACACGGATTCAATTTTTTTATTTTATGCTTCTCGTCACACACCAGCACAACAGGGTCCAAAGCCCCATTGTAGTAACTAGTCAGTGCACCAATCTTGCACAATTATCTCTAATCTAGTCACGACAAGTTATCTTGATTGATAATTTTAACGATGTTTATGTTTTCATCCTGAAATTCTAAATTATCGAGGAAAAAGATGTGATTTTTTTAAAAAAAGAATATTATAAAAAATAAACAAGTAAAAAAATAAAAGAACAATACAAATATTATGTAGTTTTTTGAAGTAAATAAAACCATTAAATAATTTAATCAATATCCATATATGTCGAGGTATAATACACTTAGAATAAAATAACCAGGACTGATAAATTTAAAAAACATTCAAGATAACTATCTAGTATGTGGTAATAAGAGTCTTGAACCAAGATGTTTGCTTCTCCTGTAATCTTAGGTTCCAGCCTTGTGGTTGCTAACATGATGACCACTGGAAACTTATATAGTCTTTAATTTCAGGGCTCGTGGGATTAGTTAAGGTACACGCAAACTAACCCGAACACCTATGTTAATAATAAAAAAAAACATTCGAGATTATTAACTATATAATTAAATATTAGTTTATTACTAGGTACTAAAGCTGGCTAGTTTTAAAATATTTAGATTTTTATTTTATTTTTTAAATAAAATAAACTGTACTTTATCTCAAAAACATTATTTTCAATACTTCTTGAAGTGAAGGCTAACATATATTCAAACTGTATTTACAAAAATCATCTTCCATTTTAAAAGTCAAGCGGATGGATTTTAAAATCACAACTAAATACTTTCTTCTGGCCAGGGGGCAAGCAAACTCTGAAATGGAAGACTGCTTATTCCTTTTAACTAAAAAATTCTTAAATATTTCAAAATTATCTAATTTCAATCATTTTATTTTATATATAATAATCAACTAATATTTAGCTACATAGTCAACAATATCAAATATTTTATATATACTAATCAGTTATTTTATTTAAAGTATATTAAACATCGACCTGTACGGATTTTAATAAAATCATTTAGTAACTTTATTTATTAAAAAACACAATGTCTTATTACTGTTTCGTTTTTACTTATTTCTTACCGTGTTTTTTTTTAAAGAATTTATGCATTTCCTTAAATAAAAAATATATATTTTAAATTATTTGATTTAAGTTATGTTCTTAATAGTAATTATAGTTCAAGTAATTTTACTAATAATAT
>Ga0307507_10010978_pt1 | contig 11531 bp, 10 predicted proteins | sample 7_EM_MG_FD_207223 | JGI IMG/M metagenome (GOLD analysis project Ga0307507, IMG submission 207223) | Populus trichocarpa ectomycorrhiza microbial communities from riparian zone in the Pacific Northwest, United States - 7_EM | ecosystem: Host-associated > Plants > Roots > Unclassified | place...
TCATACTTCTAGCTAGTCAGTTGCTTAGCACGCCTCTACACACACAACACCCAAGGTAAGGGCTATGGCTGTAGTCAGCTACACTGCGCTGCACGTCCTTTATACGTGATACATGCCTTGCGACATGAGAGGACAGAGGAGGATGGCCTAGAAAGCAAGCTATGCCTTCCTCTGCCTCAGTTCAGATTGGAAAAGTGGTGAGTCAGGTGAGCCTTTTCTTTCATCCTTCTGCTTACATTTTCACTAGAGTGTTGCTAGCTTGCATTCCAACATGCTGTATGACTTCCCCAACACTTTCTTACTTGCTCTGAGTCCTTCTCCTCTTTTCCCCCACAAGAGCCAATTTGCATCATCAAATAGATGTTGATGGTCATAGGATTTAGTCATTGGCAATTTGAATTGGCTACAAGTTATACTTCATCAAGGGGGTGGCAGAATGTGGAAAACAGACCAACACTCACTTTTTTTTTTTTTTGGAGTCCCACTTGACCCCCCCACCCCTACCTTCCTAATATAGTATGTTTTTCCCATACTCATGTTTTTTGGAATGTTTTCAATAGTTCTCTACATAAGTAATCTCCTACTATCAATGGCACTTTGTGGAATTAGCTTTGCAGCTATGGTATGTCCAGTTACAAGGCACAAATTGATAATCCATGCATATTATGTCAGCATCAAAAGTTAGGACATGGGAAAAATTTGATGAATCACATGCACCCAGCCTGTTTCACAACCTCATGCTTTACAACCTGAGTTCCCTCCTCCTTTTCATCTGCAATGTCACATTCACACCTCCCATCAATCTGGGTCATTTTTCAGACTTGTCCAGAAGTTCATCGGCCAGTGCTGTTGTCCTCAGGCTCACATTCGTTGGTTTCCAAGTCCGTCAGCTGCACTTGACCAAGGACTTTACACTCCCCCACATATTCCAGGTGGACTCCACCTGGAGTCCACCTGGAGTTTAGACATTTTTTCTTTGGTGACAACCCAGCCAATTTTTTGTCTAGAATCCATCTGGAGTCTGGTTGGCCTCCAGTTGCTCCATCTGGATAACATGGACTCCACCTCAGAACACAGGGAAAGATGAATTCAACCAGCCAGACTCCATCTGGAATCCACATGGATTAATTGCAATTAATTGTATTATACTATTTATTATATAAAAATAAAAGTGCACAAGCAAGAATTGAACACTCAACCTCACAAACCATTGTGACCAAGACTGCTGCACAGTCAACTGTTGAACCACAAGGCCTTTGATATAGTGTACAAATTAGTACTCTATATGGCCACAGCACTCAGCACTTTCTGTACATTGAACACACATGCTGTTTGACATTGCCACATCACTCACCTTGCTTCCTCCCACCACCATCTCATTCACCAAACCCACAGCCCACAGCCCATGCCCCCCAAATCCCAGTCCAAAGCACCCACAAAACCCCCTGCCAACTTGCGCAAACAGCAAGTGTCAAACATGGACCAGCAACCGGTCAAACAAACCTGCCATGGCACCAAGACCAACAACAACAATGAGGATGACAACCTAAACCTCACAGCCACATGCTCATCTAGCAGCCTCATTCACCTCCTCCTTACTCACATCCATCCAGCCATACCATACATTATGCATGATGTCCACATGGAAGAGGGGCATGTCCTGTGGTACCACACCAATCACTTTCTGAACACTATTGAGCATGACAGAAGAGATGTCCTGGTCATCTATGGGGATCTGACCTGAGAAAGGGCTGCGATGTTGGACATGTGGGGATCCACAATGTGGGAGATAGTCAAGGCAATGGACATGGAATGGGGACTACAACAAGTATGTGAGAAGCAAGTCACAGTGGGAAAGAATGGTTTGTTAGAAGCTCATTGTTGTTGGCTGTTTCCTCCACCTACCCTATTGTGAACATGTCATGCTATCAACAAGAGTAACAACTTACCCAACTTGATTAACTCCCAACCTGCCCTCCACATCATCATGCATGTCCCATTGAAACCATTTGAACATACTCATTGTCAGACAAGTGGGGGTCAGTAGCATGAGAGATGGACATTGAGGTTGTAAGCATGGAGTGGGAGCTATAGCAAGTATGTGATATTCAATTCACAGTCTGAAACACAAAAAAGGACTTACATGACCTTAGAGTGCTTGTCATCATTGTTTGATGTGAGGTTGATTCTGTGCAAGGTGGATGTAGGCATTGAGGCTGTAAAGTATAAGTGAGACATCAGAAGCCCTGTGTCACAGGGAGGGTAGGAACCAGGTGGGGAGAGCATGATGTTGGATGTGGTTAATGGAAGTCCAAAATTTTCCAAATTGGGATGTTCAACATGTCACATGATCTATAGTCACACATGTGACAACAGCTCAGTGGCATGAATGATTATTGTGACATGTATGGCTCAATCTATCTGGAGATCAAAATTATGGCAAGGTGGTGCCAGATCCATCATTCCAGCCACACCTTCATGACCTGCCACAGATGTGTGATTTTCCTGATCTCTTTGCCATTGTTTTCAGCGAATAACCTCAATTTTGAGTCTAATACCCCACTGAATCTTAATCATGCAATGTGGGATGGAGGCTTGAGTGTGGGGATGAACAGTCTTCCATTTCTGAGGGTGAGGGTGAGCAGTGCATCTGATGCTGATGGGAGAGGAACTTGGATGCCAAAGAAAAGGGAGAGAGAGAAAATTTTGTTTGATAGTACTAGTGGAAGTGGGTCATTACCTTCTATGTGGAGCATCAGTCAAAGTATGTCCCCCTACCTCTCTTCTAGGTTCTGGTGTTTGAAACTGTTCTTCCATGGTGTTAGGCTCTCAGCTTCAAGCAAGAGGAAGTGCCCCATAACACCCAGTCCTGCTTTTTGTACAAGGTAGAGAGAGTAAGTTATAAAACAGGGAGAAAGGATTGTACATATTCATTTTATTTTCAGAGTTGTGTATCTTATCTGTCACATACTCATACATACACTTTCCAAGTGTTCTGGTGCCTTCAAATGTTGTATGTATGAACATACTACCTTACTTATTTTACATATCTGGTTTTTTTCTCCAGCTGAACTTGCATGTTGTTGACTGTCTCTTGATCCTCATTTAAATCATCTACAGGTCTCTTTCAGAACACCAATCCATGCCAAATGTTGGATCAACAATTGTGAAGGACTGAGAAGAGGATTCAATGCAAGCACAGAGATATATAAAGTGTGAGACAGCAAAGTATGATATATTTTTGATGAAATCTATCAATTAAAAGACTCAGACAAAATAAATGGCACTCAACATGCTTAACAGCATATCAAGACATGAGTACAAGATAGAATATCACTATGAAGCATGGAATCATTGTGGTAGGGGAATTAAGAACTAGTTCCTGTTAAGTCATTATTGGGGTCTTTCTCCTTATGAAACGAATGTGCTATTTTGGACATGATTTTTGAAATTTTCTTTACAAGATTGGACAAAGAATACACTAATCATATAAACATCAGAGTTAATTTAAAAAATGATTAACCTCAGTACATACCTTTTTTTTCAAAATTCATCATTGAAGTCTCCTGAGCTTCTTGGACATTGGCCATGGTGGCAATGGCATAGTGGGATTCTGCTCCAGGAACTCTGCTTTTGACTTCCAGAGCTTGGATAACTAGCTTCTCAGCCTCTTTGTATCTTCCCATGTTTCTGTATGTACATGCTAGATTTTCAGTGGGAAGAATTGTGTCTGGGCATTGCACTCCAAAAATTCTATTCCTTGCATCCAGAATTTGGATCTCCAGCTTCTCTGCCTCTTTGTATTTTCCAAGTTCACCATATGTTGCTGCTAGATTTTCCATGGCAAAAATTGTCTCTGGGTGTTCCACTCCAAGAATTCTGTTCCTTGCATCCAGAACTTGGATCCCCAGGTTCTCTGACTTTGCATATATCTCCAGGCAATGATATGTCATTGATAGATTTTCCATGGCTCTGATTGTGTCTGGGTGTTCCACTCCAAGAATTCTGTTCCTTGCATTCAGAACTTGGATCTCCAGCTTTTCTGCCTCTATGTATTTTCCAAGATCACCATATGTTGCTGCTAGATTTGCCATGGCTCTGATTGTGTCTGGGTGTTCCACTCCAAGAATTCTGTTCCTTGCAACCAGAACTTGAATCCCCAGCTTCTCTGACTCTGCATATTTTTCCAGGGTGCGATATGTCATTGATAGATTTGCCATGGCTCTGATTGTGTCTGGGTGTTCCACTCCAAGAATTCTGTTCCTTGCATTCAAAACTTGGATCCCCAGCTTCTCTGACTCTACATATTTTCCCAGGCTACAATATGTCATTGATAGATTTGCCATGGCTCTGATTGTGTCTGGGTGTTCCACTCCAAGAATTCTATTTCTTGCATCCAGAACTTGGATCCCCAGCTTCTCTGACTCTGCATATTTTCCCAGGCTACGATATGTCATGGATAGATTTGCCATGGCTCTGATTGTGTCTGGGTGTTCCACTCCAAGAATTCTTTTCCTTGCATGCAGAACTTGTATCTCCAGCTTCTCTGCCTCTGTGCATTTTCCCAGGCTATAATATGTGACTGCTAGATTTGCCATGGCTCTGATTGTGTCTGGGTGTTCCACTCCAAGAATTCTGTTCCTTGCATCCAGAACTTGGATCTCCAGCTTTTCTGCCCCTATGTATTTTCCAAGATCACCATATGTTGCTGCTAGATTTTCCATGGCAAAAATTGTGTCTGGGTGTTCTACTCCAAGAATTCTGTTCCTTGCATCCAGAACTTGAATGCCCAGCTTCTCTGACTCTGCATATTTTCCAAGGCTACGATATGTCATTGATAGATTTCCCATGGCTCTGATTGTGTCTGGGTGTTCCACCCCAAGAATTCTGTTCCTTGCATCCAGAACTTGCATTCTCAGCTTCTCTGCCTCTGTGTATTTTCCCAGGTTTCCATATGTAGATGCTATATTTGCCATGGCTCTGATTGTGTATGGGTGTTCCACTCCAAGAATTCTGTTACTTGCATCCAGAACTTGGATCTCCAGCTTCTCTGCCTCTTTCAATCTTCCCAGGTTTCTATATGTGTTTGCTAGATTTGCCATGGCAAAAATTGTGTCTGGGTGTTCCACTCCAAGAATTCTGTTCCTTGCATCCAGAACTTGGATCTCCAGCTTCTCTGCCTCTTTCAATCTTCCAAGGTTTCTATATGTGTTTGCTAGATTTGCCATGGCAAGAATTGTGTATGGGTGTTCCACTCCAACAATTCTGTTACTTGCATTCAGAACTTGGATCTCCAGCTTCTCTGCCTCTTCATATTTTCCCAGGTTTCTATATGTTGCTGCTAGATTTCCCATGGCAAGAATTGTGTCTGGGTGTTCCACTCCAAGAATTCTGTTCCTTGCATCCAGGACTTGGACCTCCAGCTTCTCTGCATCTTTGTATTTTCCTCGCTTACAATATATTGCTGCTAAATTTGCCATGGCTCTGACTGTATCTGGGTGTTCCACTCCAAGAATTCTGTTCCTTGTATCTAAAACTTTATTCTCCAAATTTTCTGCTTCGATGAAATACCCTTGTTCTGAGAACAGTCTCCCAAATTTTGCATATGCATCATCCATGTAATTGACAATATTCTGATTACCTTCTGATTTGAAATACTCCATATTTGCTTTCACATGTGTCACCAAGGTCCTCTGAAATCCATATGGCTGACCTGTGTCCCACCTTAGTGAACAAGACAAGGTGACATACACCATCAAGCAACCTTTTTTCCTGTCATTCAAAGTCAATCTGTCCCTGCCCCAAGAATGAACTAGTGGATGCATTGCATACACATTTTCAGATGGCCCCCTCCTGATTAAAGAGAAAGACAGTAATATTCGAATTCCCTCTCTAAAAATGAAATTATCCCAAGTACCTGTCTCACAAAGAGGAAGTAGTCTTCGGTCCAGCAGTGAACTGGCAAGGGGTAAATTTGGCATAGGAGTTTTATCATCTTTTTGAAGTGCAGCATAAGAAAAAATTTCTTCAGTGATTCCCTCATGATGGAAAAAAGGAAATAATTCTAGAAGTAGCATTGCACTATTGGCTGCATTGGCCTTATGAGAGTCATAAGATTTAGCCCTTTGTTGAATTTCTTTGTATGATAGCTCCCAAGTTTCATAGACAGTTCTGTTATACTTAGAAGCTCCAGTAAATTCAGAATGGCTTAATAATGTTTTTCGGTGCCCTGAATATTTTGAAAGGTAGTCTCCCATAGTGGTGGCCCCAGAAGCAATATAAGCACCAGCTTGGTCAATAGCAAGAGGAAAGCAGAAGAGTTCCTTTACAATCTTAGAGGCTTGAATTTGAACATCTAATGTGGGTGAATCCAAGCAACTAGCTTTCAGAAGTAGTTGAATAGCATCCCTTTCTTCCATTTTAGCCACTTCAAGAGAATTCCTAAGTGAAGTCAGAGTCATCATGGCAGAGTTGCGACTAGTTATCAGAATGTTTCCCCTCATTCCAGGGGGGAAATATGCCTCCAGTGCAGCAGGTGAGAGAGCATCAGCATTATCAAAGATCATGATATAATTCTCTTTCAGAGAGCCAATCCACTGGAGAGCAGACTCAGGTGAGCCATCCAATCCACAAAATTGACCAATACCCTTCAGTGCCTGCATAATGGTACCAGAGGAGGATGCATCAACCCAGAAAACTTGAGAGAAGCTGGGTACAATTCAATGTTATTCAGGCAGGGTCAGACTGGTGTTTGATAGGTGCTCACCTGTCAGACATTTCCTCAACAAACTTTAAGCAAATCTGGGTCTTTCCAATACCCCCCATTCCATATAAGAGGAAGAACTTTCTCTTGTGAACTGCATCATTTGTGTTGGTAAAAAAATGCCTCTTGACTTTGGCAATGGCTTCTAAACGCCCAGTGAACCGAGTGCTAGGGTTTGGCATAAGGGGAATGACCCCATCGGACGTCGTCCTATTGCCGTGGATGTTGACCTGCAACAGATCCAACGCCATCAGCTTGCTTGACAGATACCTTCAGTAAACATTCTACTCACAGTGCGAGCTTCAAGGAATGTGCTGTTGCTAGCGACAAAGTGGTGAGCACCTGCAAAGAGGCCCGCTCCGCTCATGTTGAGATATCGAAGATGGAGGTTCAAGATGAGGGAGGGCAACAAAGGACAGCGCCCAAGCCCCCAATCAAGCACGTGCCTGTGAACGCGTGCCTTGGTCTATTTTTAATATTTTATATCTAGCAAGCACGTGCCTGGGCTTTTCCGACTCTCCGTCTTATCCAAGTCTTCGCCTTCGCCTTTCTCATTTCTCGGCGGCTTACTGTCATTCGCTCGACTTTCTTTGTTTTTTTTGTTCTATATGGCACACACAGGTCTTACGACGAGAGAATGATGATGTCCGCTGTGAGCGCCGAACGCTCCTATTGGACTGATTGTAGGCGGTGCTTCATGAGTGTATTCGACGAACCTGGGAGCCTCGGCTGACCTTCTTTCTGGTAGCAGTCATGGAAAATTTGGCTGCACGGTGTCGGTATGCAGTCTACATGTCTCTTTTTTTCTTCTTACTTATCTTTACGGTGCCACGATCTCTCGCCAGATCATCGTCGAGTTCGCCCTCCTCTGAACATCCATTTTCATAGTTGCAAACTTTTTCTTTTTTTCAAAGACAGAGTTCCTGCGCGGGATCGTGTTTGAGTGCCAATATATTTGCTTCGTCGAGTCCTCACATTGGCCGTACTTACGTCGGTTTGCCTGATGGAGAATGTCAAGTGAGTTCATACGCTTTTCTATTCCAAACCCCGGTAGCGAACGATTATTTACCCAGCTGGCTGCACTGAAACCCAACGTATTCCCTCACACACCCTCACACACACTCCTCCTCAACAAAACCAACGGTCAACGACAGCCGACCTTCGCATTTCCCTCAAATTTTACCCAACGTGCATATTCCACAGCTCGCCCACTGCCAAATATGTTCTTGACCCTTCTCACTGTCCTCCTGACTGATGTCGATCATTGGGAGTGCCCTTCAGATGACATGGACGCACAGCTTCTTCGTTTCGATGTCTGGTGGAGGATGAATCGTGACGGAAATGGACGATGGATGGGTCGAGGGTCACGTCGTCCATAAGCCAATAGTGCGGACCAGGTTTGAAAAAACACCTTCTCCGGCTGAAAGGGACAAAGTCGACTCGCAATGGCCGAATATTTCTGGTGGGACCCACTCGCTTCCCCCTTTTCCCTTTCAATCGGCTTTCAAAGATTCGAGGTCTTTCCCGACGCCTCTTAACGATCCTCCCAAGTCTCCATCTTTCTAAGGAGGTCTCTCCACCGACGTTGGTTGAAAGAGTGTATGATGCATTCCTCAGCTGACATCACATCAGCAACGACGCTCTGACGTTGAACCCGAACCCCCTGAACTGGCTATATATCGTCAACACCATTCTGAAATTTTTGAGGAGGAATGGCGAGCACAGGAATGAACGAGCGCAGGTTGGACAAGTCCAATGTGACAGGGCAGGTGCATTCTGTGGAGTGAGGTTGCAATTCTGGGTGGAAATAGATTGGAAACGCACGCAATGAGATCAAGGAGGAAGTGCCTGCGGAGTTTTTTGAGCTGGGTGTGATGGGGCAGTGGTGCCGTACGCTGGAAGACCGTCCTGAGGCATGTTCGAGTACGCAACGCCGGAGTTGGTGGAGAGGTATAGGTGGATGGTGGATAAAGAGCGAGTGGGCCGTGGAGTTGCAGTGTCAGGTGTTGCCAATGTCCCTTTCGAACTTTATGGTCTGAGGGATTTTATTTCCGAGGTCGAAATACGCAGGCGGATCTCACATATATTTCCGCCTATCACTACTACGTTGCACGTAGTATACATTAGCGATAACGTTTTTGTAATTGTGAGGTGAGTTTTCGTCAATTAAACGTCTTGATCTCAACCACTACCACCAACTCGTCGACCACATCAACTTTTGCCTTGATCTCATTTTCTACCACTCTCGCAATGGCTCAAGAAAAACTCTTTCCGGACTGAAGGTACGTCAGGCTCTGCCTTCGTATCTTGTCCTTCACTTGACTCACGTACACTTACAGCACACATCTAGTGGCACTCCACTGGGCGTTTCCCCAACTCTCTCGCACCTTATGAACTCAGAGGATCCTACCCGACGCACTGCCATCGAGCCACGGTTTCAAGGACACCAGTAATCTCGATCAACCGCCCTCAATATACCCTGTACAGCTTACGGCGTACGAGAACTGCGGTGTCTCCCGCTCTAGATCCCTGCTCGGTGGTGATGTATTTCGGCAGCTGTCGGGCGGGAGGTAAGTACGACAATTACTTCTGTCGTGAAATACTACATGTTGACGTTGTTGCAGCCATTCCCCGACTTTCCCCCCAAACGTTCGGGTTTCATTTTCGCCAAAAGCAGGTAAAGGTGCCGTGGACTGCGAGCGGCACCTAATCCTCATGCGCCAGTCAAAGCCAACGTCGCCTAACCACGTAGACCACAGGGTACGCACAATACCCTCACCCCTCCTTCACGCCATATCCAGCCCACCACAGCTTCGAAGAAATACTTGGATGGTAATCTCCCTGAAATAGAGACATGGATCTCGACTTGAAGGTGGGTAACATCCAAGGATCATTTCCATCGCTCCTTTTGTCGTAGCCCTGACCTCTTGTTCCAATCAGGTCTGACTACGTAGTACATTCGTGAACTGACGTCACCCCGACCGAATCCAAGCTCAGGATTCACGAGTCGCTGGCAAAACTGCGGTCCCACCATCCAGCCCACTTCCTCCCCTCAAATCAACCCGACAACCTAGACCCCCTCCGCGACGCTCATGAACACCACTCTCTTTGCAGTGACACCGCTTTTCTCACTCCCCTTCAAATTTTGAAAGCTATCGGGTATTCCGACTCGTCTTGTGGCTTTGCACCTTTCCCGCTGTTCATGATGCCTAACATCGATGGTTGGATAGACTTTGTGACACCGTGGCGGCGCAGCTTGGGCAATGGCTTCGGAACAGTGATGAGGGAGGGTAGACCTTGGAGAGGATGCAGCAGGCTCACGTCGTATATTGCCACCATACTCATCACCAGACTCCTGACATCACGATGTTCAGCTCAAATGCGTTCGGCGTACTGATCATCATCTTCCCCTTCCCCTCATCGAGTACCAAGGTGTCGTGAAGCCGAAGAGTCAACGTTTATCCCCAGATCGGAGATCCGCTCGACAACCCTCTCGCTCAAAGGACCGAAGGACGAACGGGTGGAGATGATCATGTTGAATTTGTGTGCGTTGAGCTGGTGTTGGGTGGTAAACGCGGTTTTGGGCGTTGTGTGGAGGAAGATGTCGCGGGCGCAGCGGAGGATGAGGAGATGTCGACTGGAAAAGGTGGGAGTGAGTGGGTTGAATGTTGAATTCCAGGAGGTGCCTTGTGTCGTCGATCGAGGAGAGGTTCGGGCGACTGGCTGAGGGGTGACGGCCGGTGACACACCCTCCGGTCTAAGGAGAGTGTCTGCTGGGAGTGGATGTTCTGGGTGGCCAAAGAAAGCTGGTGGCCCGGTTGGATGAAGGACGTCGGAGGAAGCTGTGAAATTTGCGATTGAGGAGAATGGGTTGCAAGGCGCGCGTGTTGCTGGATTTGTGGGGAAGATGATATATTGAATTGAGATGGGAATGTTCATGTTAGTCTTACGAATAAATAATCCTTCTGTCACTAGTGCTGGGTGCTGCATTCAAAGTTTAAGCTGCAGGCGAACTACCAGGCGACAAACTCAATCTTGAAGAGTTTTTCCTGGCCGAATGCCGTTCAGACCTGGGGATGGCTTTTAGACAGTTCTAGATGGCTTCTGTCACTGAGGTATACAAAGAGGATGATTTACATATATAAGGGGATTAGGAAGGTGGTTGGCGGCGATATTGGGCGACCCTAACCCTACCATAAGGCTTCGATCTTTGACGGATCACAAAGTTGCCTCATCGGTAAATCACCTTGCTTTTCTTCTGCTTCTACATTCTTCTACTTCCTCGCCATGCCCGCCGCAGCTCCAAAACACGTCGTCCCAAAAAAACGCACCAGAAAGCGCAAAAGACGAGCAGCAACATCCAGCTCCTCATCCTCATCTGACTCCCCATCTGACTCCTCCTCTGACTCCGACGACGACGTGCAATTAATCCCCACTAAAGCGCTGAATCCAAATCATCTATCTTCTTCACCGTCGAGTTCAGACTCTGAAGATTCAGATTCAGATTCGTCCTCCAGCTTCTCTGCATCTTCTCCTCCAAAGACACTACAACCAAAGGCAAGCGAAGTACCAAAACCAAAAGCGACGAGTTCGACTCTGAGGCGGTCGTTGCCCTCGCCCTCGCCCTCGCCTCCACCCGCAGAAATAGCGACATTTTTACCCTCTAAAAATGCTGCGGTAGCGGCGAAAAATATTGTTCAGGAGCAGGCTGTGAAGGATAGATTTCGGCAGCTTTGGATGGCCTCTGTCGCTGACGGATTCAAGGAGG
>Ga0307507_10010979_pt1 | contig 11531 bp, 10 predicted proteins | sample 7_EM_MG_FD_207223 | JGI IMG/M metagenome (GOLD analysis project Ga0307507, IMG submission 207223) | Populus trichocarpa ectomycorrhiza microbial communities from riparian zone in the Pacific Northwest, United States - 7_EM | ecosystem: Host-associated > Plants > Roots > Unclassified | place...
TTTAAAAAATAATTTTTCATAAACGACTTAAAAAAAAACAATCATAAAAACAAGTTCTTGCCAAGGTCGCACTTCATCGCATCTCTTCAACTGATCAGCTGACAGATTTTTTCACAAAACCGTTGTCCATCTCTCGACATAGAAGTCTGACACACAAGCTGATGATAATACCTACTCATCAGCATGAGGGGGTGTTAAGCAACAACTCATAGACTAAGCATATATTTTTGCTATGGAATTCTCAAAAAAAAAAAAAAATTTAGAGAACTTTTTTTTATTACCAATAATAATATTTTTTTGCTGTAAATAATAAATTTATCGGTAATAATATTTTTTTATTACCAATAAATTTACCAACTGATAAAAATTTACGATGAAAGATTCATCAACGGAACATTTTTATCGGTGATTTTATTAGTAAATTAATTACTGACAGAATATGTGTTTATACTAACAAAACAATTCTGTCAATAAAACTGTTAAATGTTAAAATGAAACCAATATCTTATGTTTAGGTTATTCTTATCCACAAATAATTTTACAAGACTCTATAAATAAGACAGTAAACATTCTTTTCTTCTTCACTTAATAGATTTCCATATATATGCAGGGAACAAAAGATTTGTGTAAATTATAATTTAGTTTTTGCTTTTTGATGATTTTGTGAATAAGTTCTTATAGTTTTGGAAATCATAAATCTAACTCTTTAAACAAAGGGTAACTTTCCAATCTTTAAATTTGTTGGTGAGATTGAAAATTTTAATAGAAATATGGTTAAACTTCTATAAATTAAAGTCTTGCGACTCTCAAAATTTATTAATCAAATGAGATATTATTTAAACTTCAAATTTAAAATTAAAGTTGAGATTGAGCAATTATTATTTAATCAAAGTTATTAAAATTTCAAGTTTATACTATAAATGACATTTTAGGGAGAAAAAACAACAATATGTATGTTAAAAAATTTCATGAAGTTCATGTTTCCATCTTTTTCTACCATAAGAATTTTCTTACATTAGCATTATAATAGTAAAGAACTATGTTTTTTAATCATAATTAAGATATATATTAGTATATTGCCTCGCGCTTCATATATAGCGGGTCAATATCTTTTTTTTTTAATGTAAAAAAATATTAAGTATAGAAATAATATTTTAAGCGTCTTCGGTCTGACAGTCATGCCAGACCCAAGTGAATTGAATCTGGTAGTCACGACAGACCCTAGTGAATTGAGTATGACCGACATGACAGACCTAATTTTATTAGGTCTAGCAGCCATTAATGGATATCAGACTGCGCCTTGATCTGGCACCAAACATGGTTGCCTAACCCAAGGCTCTTGGATTTGATGTGTTTGCTAGATTTAATGTGCTGGGGTCTTGCAATCTATGCCAAACCCAAGCAAACAACAAACAAACAGAGGATAATTGTGCACACACAATTGTCAGGAGAGAGAAAAAAAAAGAAAAAACGCAAACGATCGACCATCGACAACAATCCAACCATGATATTTCTACATGAGGGCATGTTTGCGTATCTAGTTATAATGCAGATGACCAAATTTGATCACCGAGAAGTATCTCACGCGCCTCCTTAATGGCACAAGTGCCATCTACTTGCTGGGATATGTGGAACACGTGCCAATAATTTTTGAAAAAGTAAATCATACAATGTAAAATATACTAAAATGCCTATATGATTTTTTTAATTACACAACACACTCATGTAAATTTCACTATTGCAATAATATATGTGTAGAGCTATAATACTGAAATCCATATGCCATCTAATGGTCATTTAAAATTCGTATTTGTATTAAATATTTATGATAAGCATTAATATAAAAGACTAATTTATTGTGAATGCTAAAGAGGTATCTTAAAAAAAAAAAAAAAAACTAACTTGCAGGCTATGTTAAAAAGAAATTAATTATGTTTCTCTAAGTCGGTGGACAAGGTTATGCTAATATTCCTAAATAGGAAAGTTAAAAGAACCCTAGCTTGTAGTTAACTTCCTTCTTATAAATACATTAACTCTCTCTTTCTCCATTAAACTTTTCTTCTCAAGAAACCCTAATATTCATAATCTCTATTCCCTCCCCTTAAACCCTAGGATGGGGAGTGCGACTAACATGTTCTCCTGTTTAGAGGATGATGGGGAGGTTTCAACAATCATCGAGGAGAGGGATCAGAAGAAGTTGAAGGAAGAAGAGGAGATGGAGCAAAAGAAGTTGATGGAGATGCAAAAGAAGTTGAAGAAACAACAGGAGCGGGAGAGAAAGCAATCTGAGCTGACTCACATGCTCATGAAAGCCTTGCCTTTCAAGTTTCCTCATCATCATCGTACATAATTTGTTTAATATTCTTGCATGCTTTCTTTTCTTTAATTCTTTGAAGTTAAAAAATATTTATTTCTCTAGTTGTTTGTTAATCTTTGGATTATGCTTTGTAGATGGTGATTTTGGGCAAGCATGGTATTCAAAAAAAAAAAGAAAGAAAGAAGGAAAAATCTTTTCTTAGGATTAATTAACATTTAATTGCTAATTTTTCAGAACGGAGGCTCCCGAGTCTCAGACAGCAGAATCAGAATGGCGATGCAAAGAACCATGGTGAAGGGTCTAAGAAGAACTATGGTGGTGAAGGGTCTAATAATGTCTCGGAGTGGGACCAGGGCAGGGATGCAAAGCAACCTAGCAGTAGTGATCAGAAGATTAATGTCTCCGAAAATGACCTTGGTGGTGATGGGGAAGAAAAGGTTGATGATGATAACAATGATAATGGGGCTGAAGGGTATGTTTGATTTGCTAATGTCATCGATTTCTTTTTTAATTAATTTTTTATTATGTTGTTTTTATGCTGTAGAATAGAATTGCTTCATGATTTAGCTGTGTTCTTATGATTAGATTCGTTACAGATTTTATTTTTCTATAAATTTAATTTGTTTCCACAGGGGTAATGTTGTTGTTGCTGTTGATGAACAAAAAGATTCCAAGACTTCCAAGAAGAGGTTCAACAAGAAGAAATCTGAAGCTGATGATAAATCTGTAAAGAGTGACAAGAAGGACGAGGATTATTTAACCATGATGACTCTGGCAGAGTATGAGAAGGAGCTTGAGAAGAGGAAAGCTTCTGACGAAAAGACTGATCTGGAGAGCAAAGAAACTCTTGACAACGCTTTGGAATCTGACCCTGAAGAGAGAAAGTTAACTCTTGACAAGGATTTTGATTCGATGCAACTTTTGCAGAACGAGACTCATGAGGATGATGCCCTATTCATCAAGGTGGTAAGTAAACATATCAAAAGGGTCCGTGGTGCATCACAACAAGAGGGCGAAAGGCCTAATGGCGGCCAACAGTCCATTAATGGAGAGAGACCTGTTGGAGGACCGTATAGACGTGAGAAATGGAGGGCGCCGAATGCCGGCCCGCAGTTTAATGGAGAAAGACCAAAGAGTGGCAATGGCGAACCCAGGTACGATGGGGAGAGGCCTAACAGTAATGGTCATGGAGTCGAGGGCAAGAAGCCTGACGGCCGTAGGTACTATGGGGAGAGGCCTCACAGCAGCAGCAGCGGTCATGGAGTAAAGGGCAAGGAGCCTAATGGTAGAAGGGAAAGCAAAGGGCCTAATGGAGATCAAGGCGAAAGGCGTTCCGGCAGTGGTGGAAGCAATGGACCAGTTCATGATCTAACCCTCAAGGATTCAAGGAAATTTCCTGACATTGAAGATACCAATCAATTTCCCGCCCTTGGAGGAGCTAGAAAAGCATATAGTTTTTGGAGCCTCTGAGAAAAATCTTGCAGCCTATTTCTTGAACTGTTTTTGGGTGTGATTTATCAATTATACTGAAACGGTTATTAATCATCTTAAATTTGTTCTAGTTCCTATAATATCAATAGCCTGTGAAAAAAATTAAAGCCATTCATATACTGTTAATTGCTTAAATTAAATTAAATTAAATTAAATATAGCCTGATACTAATGCGCGCTTATCATAATTAAATGTTAGAAGACGATGCTTATTTTATTATTTTAGTTTGTAATTATGAACAAATAAAAATAATTTTATTTTATCAATTTTATCCTATTCTAAAAACAAAAAAAACATTAACTCTAATAGATTGATTGCCTGCAGATATATTGGGAGCAGAATCGGTTTTAATGAAATGGCATGCATGAAGGGAAGTTTTAATTTAAAAATAAAGGTTATCTTAGAATAATTTATATCAATTAAAATTAAGTATTTTTTTAATGATTTTAAAGCCTCTACCCTAAAATAAAGGTCAACTATAGCTTGGATTGCCCCTCCAACTTATAGACTAGCTCATGATCCATGTTTTGGACCGAGTCTACACCAAGTGGGTCTTATAATATGATTAAAAGTCTCTTATGTGTTTCTCATGTTTATAGCAATAAATTGACTTTGTCATTTTTTAAAGTGTTTATAAGTGTTGTATTAGTAGTTTTTTAAATTATTTTTTATTTATAAATATATTAAAATAATATTTTTTTAAAATTATTTTTAACATCGTCTTATTAAAAATTTTAAATAAAAACTAAAAAATTCAAATTTTCATGAAACTCCAACCATAACGCAATTCCAACATAAAAGCCTAAAAGAGCCACCGACAGAAACAGGTGGTTTTCGTCGTGTGTCCTCTGGCTTTAAAAGCTAACATGACGAAAATGTTACCTAATGCCAGATAAGATGTTCACCTTTAGCGACGAATATCGGTGGCTTGTATCCTTAATAATAGTGAACATACAACATATTTCTGTGTCTTGACTTTCTGCTCCAGAAACCAAGAAATGGACTCACAATGGAGAGCCAAAAGACTATTTCCATTCCTAGGAATACTCTTGCTGCTCTCTCTTCTTTACCTTGACTTCAACAACAGTAACAACAGCTACTTCAGTTTTCCAATCTTCTTATGGCAACCCAAGATGGGATTTGTCTCAACCAACTCCACACAATTCATCATCATCGATGATGGAGGTGGTGGTAGGGTGTCTGCATTTTATGTTAATGGGTGGAATTCATATTGGTTGATGATGAAGAGTGTGTGGAGTCCATCAAGATCAAAGGTTTCTGAGATGCTTAAGAGAGGAGCTCAAATGGGGTTGACTGTTTGCCGGACTTGGGCTTTCAGTGATGGTCGTGGTCCTGATGCTTTGCAGGTCTCTCCAGGTCTCTTCAATGAGAGGGTCTTCAGGGTAAGTCCTAATTTTTTTCCTTGTAAAATTAGAGATTTTTCTGCTTTCAATTGACTGTCAAATCTTGAAGGGGAGGTTAAGACTAAAGAAGGGCCTTATAAAAGGCTGATGGGCTTTTCATTGTGGTAAAAATGAAGAATCTTGAGGCAGTTTTGGGCCCTCTTTGTGTTTAATGAAGGTATTTGTCTGCAGGGATTAGATTATGTGATAGTTGAAGCAAGGAGGAATCATATAAGGTTAATTCTCAGTCTGGTGAATAATCTTGCTGCATTTGGTGGAAAAAATCAGTATGTAAAGTGGGCAAAAGAAGCTGGAGTTAATGTCTCTTTATCAGATGACTCATTCTTTTCAAACCCAGTTATTAAAGATTACTACAAGGCTTACATTAAGGTGAGATGCTATGTTTCACTCCCCTAAGGCTCAATCATTGGATTTCTATCAATTGCACTGGAATATTTGACTCACAAGCATTATATGATTGCAAAATGAGCAAGAGCATTGCATATGACTGAATTTTGTGACAATTCTGTTTTTTAAAGTCGATTATTCAACTTAATTTGTTGTGGTGTAACTTACCATCTCAAATTTGGTTGTGCATCATCTGCTAGATCAATTTAGGCTGAATTATTGCTATATTAGTGAATAACAGTAAGGAAATTTCGTAAGGACTAACATTTAAGAGTGGGAGACTTGGCAGTCTATGCTTCTCTTTCTGCGTTATGATAATCTCTTGGTTGCAAATTTCTGTTATGCATTTTCCAGGCAGTTGTGAAGAGAAAGAATTCATTAAGTGGAGTTAGGTACTCGGAGGAACCGGCAATTTTTGCTTGGGAGCTCATGAATGAGCCTAGGTGTGCATCCAGTTCTTCTGCTCCTGTTCTTCAGGTGAATCATTGAATTTTTGTTCTTGTGTATATTTTGTTGTTGAATTTCAAAAATAAACTGAAGGATTTAGGCTGGAAAATGGAGAGAGAGAGATGAGAGTGTTGTCTGATGGAAGCATTTTGAGCCAAATATCATTTTCTCCTGGTCTCTGTTATTGTGGGGTGGTCTGTTCATGTCTGTTATATTATAATATCAAAAGGATATGTGTTAGTTTTTTATTGGTCAAGAAACTTTTCTGGTTCACGTTTGAATCAGATTTGATTGAAATCATTTTAGTGCTTTATCTTTGGCTTAAGGCATGGATCGCTGAGATGGCCGCATATATCAAAAGCTTGGACAAAAGACATCTAGTGACTGTCGGGCTTGAGGGGTTTTATGGCCTGAATACAACTAACAAGTCAGAAGTGAATCCTGGGATTTGGGCAGCATCACTTGGAACAGACTTCATACTGAATTCAGCAATAGACAACATCGACTTTGCTTCTGTTCATGCATACCCAGATAGCTGGTTAGTAATACATTTTGAGTATACAGATTAATGTCCAGTAATAGTAGTGAGGTACACCTAAGAACAGTTCACTGCATTCGTCTATTATAATGCTGTGTTAGGACCCAAAACCTAGGCTGATGGGAAGATCAACATTAAGATTGAAATAGTGAATCACTGTCAAACATTTGAGGAATATTATTGATTTTTTATAGAAACAATAGTCCAGTTCATATGATTTTGGCTCCATGCTGTCTGCAAGTTCCTACCTATAGCAGCGTGGATGTTAAATTAATTGGTGACACCCAGTTGATTGCAGGCCTCAGTAAACAAATCATCGGAGTATTTACTTTTATGTATTCTTGATAGATATATTCTTATTTCTCTTCACACCATGTACAAATTGTAGGATTCCACATGCTGATTTGGAAGCAAAAACTACTTATCTTTCTAATTGGGTGGATTCTCATATAAGTGATGGAGACTTTGTGCTGAGGAAACCAGTTCTTTTCACAGAAGTCGGCTCAAGATGGGATGTGGATGGGAAAGGAGTGCATGAGAGAGATGTTTTGCTGAAAATAGTGTACGATAAAATTTATGAATCCGCAAAGAAGAGGCAGGCTGGTGCTGGTGCCTTGATCTGGCAGTTGTTAGTTGAAGATGTGGATGGATACAGTGATCAGTTTTCTTTCATACCACAGTATTCTCCTTCTACCTATAAACTGATAGAAGAACAGTCATGTAGGCTTCAAAGAATTTCTGCAGGACACAACAGAGCAAGAAAGCCTGAATGAGTGGATCCTGTTGCTTCGGTCGCTTGTGAATGAGAGGAAACCAAACAAAGCAAATGGTAGTGTTTAAGTTGGAAGGCAGTCTTTAGAGTTGATACAATTCTTGTAAGGCTCAAACGATACGTGCTCGAAATGGAAGAATGAAAAGAAAAGATAAAAAGAAGTGTGAAACTTGTTCAGGTTTAATCAATTCTATTCAAATTCAAGGCCAGAAGGTTTGAACATATCGAATATATATTGCTGGCATGGGCACTTGTGTGATTGACTGAGTTCCCCTGGGAAATGCTCTTTGAATGATGTAACTTGCCCTGAGACTTTATGCATTTTGTAGTTGTTGTATTGTATCAGAACATGTACATTGATTCATTCCAAAAATGTATACTTCAATTTTTTTTGCAATCTGCTCCATGATTGAACTATCTCTTCACTGCCACAAGGTTAATGCTTAATCATTGTCTGTGATGGAAATGTCTTCCGGTTAAGACCATGGATGACGTTCTTGTTCATGGTTTATTTTTATCTTGTTTTCATTCATCGAGAGACTTGTTAGGCTACAGGCTGCACAATTCAACTCTACAAATTATTAGTTTTTCTTCTTTCATGAGCAACACTGAACTCTAATATTACAACCATCAGCTAATAGAAATACAGATCAGGTCACACCAAAACACTTCTCAGCAAATATATTTGTTTATACTTTCAAAATCTGCTTTCATAGTAGCAAAATGTTAGCAGCATCCTTGAATAGATGCCTATCTATGCCATTGCCGCGCAGCTGCATTTGCATCGAGACATGCATTTCTTGCAATCTGAAAGAGTTGGCTTCCCACCATCGCAATCACACCTAGTGATACACTTGGACCTTGAGCTACCACCCCACAAGCACCGTGCCATGCAGTGCAGAATTGGCACGCAAGTTGGACAACCATACTTCATCTGATCAAGAACACAGTCTTTGCATCCACTGCCGTCCGATGGCTTGGTTCCTCCTGATCCCTTTGTTCCATTCCCACCCGAAGAGCAGCTGGCCAGTGCTGGTGAAATCATCAAAGAAAACATGAGTAACACCATCAACACAGCAGGAAAAGCAAATCCCTTCTCCTCCATCTCTTCAAAACAAAAAGACAAGTCCTTGCTTGTATTAGCTACAACCCTTTTCACTTCTTTTATACACTTCTTGGTGACTAACAGCTAAGAGAAATGTTTCCCAGTGTTCACATTGTGACTCGTATATATGAACGAGATAGACATAAATGGTGCTATCTATGTTCACATTGTTTTCCAGGTTAAGTGTTCTCATTAACTACGTCATTGAATGTCTGCCATGTCTTGGTTTGCTCAACGTTTTATCTCGTCGACTGTCATACTTTATCCTGTCAACAACTGTGTATAAAAGGCATGCATGCATCCCTTTACCAGTTTGTCGAAGGAATTGATTGACAATGGGCCCTCTAATACTCCACAATTATTGATGTTAGAACCTTACGGTTCTCACCATTAATTTCCACATGACGGTTTTGTTGATAAGGCCACGATTAAATGTGTACGAGTTGGCACATAAATTGTGTGTCTTGCACGAGTGTATATATACTTATTTTTCAAAATTATTTCAGAGATGTTTATTTTTTATTTTATTTTTTTCTCATAAACAAAATTAATTTTGTATTTGTTTTTTTTTTTCCATCGAAGGCAACCTTAAAGCACATTTGATGCTTATTTGTAGGATACAAAATTAGAGGTAGTTTTCTTTTGTTGTAAAATCTTAATTTCAATCTTATTAGGAGTCAAGCATAAAATCTTGAGCCTAAAATCTGATCATGATCCATTAGGGCCTCCATAAATTTGCTTAGTAAATTTCTTGAGAGGAAAGAATGAATGACAATTAATGAACAAAGTTCAAACTTTAGGCACTATTGTCTTTGTCTTTATGCCTACATGATGTTTTTGTTGATCGTGATTGTTTGTTACTGAGATTTAACTTGTTTTTATTAAAATTTAATTTTTTAATTTTAAATTAATAATTTTTAATGTTTTTTTATTGTTTTAATCCCAAATCAAACCAAGAATTAAAAAGTAAAAAAAAAAAAAAACAATAAAAGGAGACGGAACACCCTTGATGCCTTATCCAATACAATATATATATATATATTCGCTATCTAAAGATAGAGAGCTAAAATGGAGGATGAAACCAAGAACTTGAGCAATCCCATTGCTCTCGTCTTGTCTTCACTAGGGTATTCTTATGTCCTGGCCACATACATGACAAAAGGCCTGACGAGGGTCTTATTTCTCCTCCCCACATTTTACCTACTGACCATCTTTCCTTGGTATTTCACATCAAGTCTTCTCAGAGGAGTCTTATCTTTCTTTATCACATGGATCACGTCTTTCAAGCTTCTCCCTTTTTGCTTCAACAAAGGACCTCTCACTGCTTGCAAAAACTACTTAGACTTTGTTGCAATTGCCATTTTTCCTCTCAAGATACAGGAAAATACTCACCCACATTTAACTCTTTCCTTAAGTTTTAAAACTCTATCATCAATCATGGCAAGGTATGAGTTAGTGACACTATTCAACAAGCCGTATTTAGCGACATCTTTACAAGATTTTTGGGGTAGAAGGTGGAACCGGTTGTCTTCAAACATTTTGAGGCAAACAATATATGAACCTACCCAAAATGTTTTAGTGGGTAATTTCGTCGGAGTTGGCAAAGCAAGGATACTGGCCATGATTACTACCCTTGTGATTTCAGGCATAATGCATGAGCTTATGTTCTACTACATCTCTTGTGGGGCGAGACCCACATGGGAGGTCACTTGGTTCTTTGTCTTGCAAGGAATTTCCATGGTTTTCGAGGGAGCATTGAAGTATTTGGCTCGGGTTAAGGGTTGGACACCCGTTCACCCGACTGTTTCCAATGTTTTGACACTTGCGTTTGTGTCATTCACATTTTCTTGGTTTCTTGTACTGCCTGTATGGAGGAGTGGACGAAATGAATGTGGCTTCAGGCCAAAGATTTTACCTTTCAGAGAATAGATCACTTGAAACCCTATCAATTGTTTCAAGAGCTACATGCAGGTTTTCCTACTCTCATATTTTACTGTTACCGGCTATAATGTATTGAATATTTTGTTTTTTCTATATAAAAATTACATGCTTTTAAGCTAGAGTTATTTTGATATTTTTACTTAGATATATTAGTTATTATTGATTTGTTTGGAAGTATTATTTTTTTTAACAATTAAATAATCATGTTGGTTCCAATAAAATAATAAATTTATTGATATAAAAAAGTATATGTGGAATTTGGAGATAACATTTATTTCAAGAAATCAATCTTTCAAGAAAAATATTGATCCATGGATCAATGAAGAAGAGAAATATATTCTCCAGTAAACTAGGATCAAATCAAGGGTTTGCAGTTAATTAGCATGAAATGCATTGCTAGTCTCGATAGTTTCAATGCCTTGAAATCTGCAAAGCACTATATTTGTGATTTGGATATGAAATTACCAGCAAGCTTATGAGTCATAGAGAATTAATATAATATAAATGATAATCACTTGCGTAATCGAAATTAGTTACCATTTTTACTGTACTTGTTTCCTCCCAAGGAAAATTGTAACTTCACTTTTGTTAACAAACTCTTTCCCGTATAATGCTTCTCTTAGTGCCCGATTGGCACTGCGGCAGCTGCATGAAGTAAACACTGAATTAAAATGTTTGGTTAACATTTTTTTTCATGAATCCTACTTAAAAACTGAGGTCGAACCTCAGTTTATGAGAAGTAATTTTTTCTTTTCTACGTAGAGAGTGACTCCACTGTTCATGTGAACAGTGAAGACTGTTTCTACTATTCCGATTGGATTGGGCCCGGTTCGAAGCTAAAAATACATTAAACCGGGTCCAACCCAGTAAAATAAAAAAAATTAAATTTTATTTTTTATTTTTTATTTTTAATTGTGTTTTATTCAAAAAACTAGTGTTTCATATTATTTAATGACACTATATAAATTGAAAGGAGATCGTTTGATGACGTAATATTTGTAGAATTTGATCGCAATTTCAATTTTATTCCTGATGATATTTTACCTGATGTTGTTGCGCGCTTACAAAACCAATGAAACTGTAGTCCTTGTCAGATGTATTTCATACGT
>Ga0307507_10010980_pt1 | contig 11531 bp, 10 predicted proteins | sample 7_EM_MG_FD_207223 | JGI IMG/M metagenome (GOLD analysis project Ga0307507, IMG submission 207223) | Populus trichocarpa ectomycorrhiza microbial communities from riparian zone in the Pacific Northwest, United States - 7_EM | ecosystem: Host-associated > Plants > Roots > Unclassified | place...
GGAGTTTTGATGTGTCTTTTAAGTCTTTTTTTTCACTCCTCGTAATTTATGAAGAAAGAGGAGAGAGAAAAATAAAAAAATAAAAAGATTTGGAGGCACATCAAAACTCTAATGATGAAACCACCGGTATCGTTGGAAAGATATCAACGAGATGAATTCAACGCCACCAAAGAAGGTCATGAACGGTGATCGGAGCGTGTCACACTAGCCGTCTGAAGGCAAACAAGCCCCAACACATTTGGAAGGCTCGTTTGGCTCACTCCGGTCATCGTTTTTGACCTTTTATTGTATCGTTAGAGTTGTCTCGTTTATATCTTTTCAACGGCACCAGTAACCTTGTTATCGGAGTTTTGGTGTGTTTTTAAGGTTTTTTTCTTTCTTTGCTTCATTGTCTCTCTCTCTCTCTCTCTCTCTGTGCTCTTTTTTTTTTTTTTATTGTAAATTATGTTAATTCATTTTTAATTTTAAAAAAAGTTGTAAATAATATTTATTACTTTCGAGTCACAAATAACACGTTCGATTCTCTAAATTATATTATTTTACTAAATATTCCCTATGCTATATTATTTTATTAATTTGTTTTTAAGTGCCAAACTACAAAGAAAACTCCTTGATAAAGAGACAAGCTTTTGACAGGAAAGTTCCTTGAAAACAGGGGCTTGTGTAAGCTTTTGACAGAAAAGCTTCCTGGAATGCGTGCCTATGTATTTGACTTTGATAATCTATATTTAATCAAGATTTTTTATGCTTTTATTTTAAAAAATAGATTAAATCGGATAATCCGGATTAACTCCTCTGTCCTCCACATATTCGGGTTTAAAAATATGGTTTCACCTAGTAGTGGACAACCCACTAAAATAAAACCACTTTAGAGTTCAGTGGATTGGATTATTAAAGTAATTTATAATAATTGTCCCTCTAATTTTAACGTACAATAATACAAAGCACCAAAGCCAGAAGCATCACCAAATCCAAAAGAGTACGACCCTAAAGGAAACAATTTCTATGAAAGTAGACTATACATGGGCCCCCACACCACATAGCTGAGGCTTGAGAGGACCCCTCTGTCTTCTGGGCAGGCCCACCTGAACGGGCTTTGGCACACACCGAAAGCCCAAAGCATTTAGGTACATGTATGTAATGTTTATCTTATATAGTTGAATTTTTGTTTTTTTTTTCAAGAAAAAAAAACTTTCACATCCATGATAAGTTGACCAATCAAACTTAATACACTTTCACACTATGATAGGGTCAAATGCATATTAATTCAAAACCAAAATAACTAATGTGAATCATTTACCTAACTTGATTTAATCACTAAATCCATATAAAATTGATGAAATCATAATAAGAACACTTATTGGTAAATTAAAAATAAAATTAAAATAGAAATTAACCAGAAATTCTAACAAGATTTCAGATATTCATGGATAAGAAATTAATTATACTAAAAAGAAATGGGAATTATAACTAATATTTTAGCTATTATATTCAAGTGCTCATATTTTAGCTAAAATAAATATTTATATTTATCAGAGTTAAAAAATTTATAGGATAATAATTTGAGATTTTAGTTGTAAAACGAAGCATAATCCTTCCTTAACCTTTTAACAGGGACGCGGGTTTTGAACTATTTCCATTATACAATTTAAGGGCGCGTGCCAGCGATCCAGTGAAGCACAAAAAACAACCTTAAACCAGGCAATCCGTACCTCTCTTGATCTGTCTGTAATAAGAGTCTACAAGCGAGCATCAATCATTACACAACAAAACAAAGCCTTTTATGATTGTTTCTTCCCTGTTTACGCTGCTTCTCTGCCACTCCATCTTGTCAAATTCTTTCAGGTATTCGTTAATTATCTGTTTCTTTTTGTTCAATCTGTTTGGTTCCCAAGAAAATGTAGGGAAACAAAGAAAAGAAACTGTAAAGTATGTCACTTTACGGGAACTGTTTTCCTGCGAGTATATCATGATTTTGCTTATTCATTGAGATTCTTTCTGGGTACTGTTGTGTGTATTTATACGTATTTATTTACGTACGAGTGTTTATGAGTGGTGGGGTATCTGTGGGTCGCATGGGTTGACATAGTTGAATATTTGGGGATTTGCTTAGGCGTTATGGATGGTTTGAATGCAAGAAAAATGGTTGGTTTTTTATGATTAATTGCTTTTGATTTTGTTCTCAGCAAGAAATGGGGGTATATTTGAGCTCCCCTAAAACTGACAAGGCTTCGCAAGATGGTGAGAATGACAGACTTCGATATGGTTTGTCCTCCATGCAAGGCTGGCGTACAACCATGGAAGATGCCGTGAGTACTCTTTATGATTTGTGTGGTGCCTTTGTGAAAGAAAATTCAATGTTTAGGTTATATGTTGATGTTAAAAGTGATTAACTTTGGTATTGTCATTGCTGTTTGGTCATGTGGAATTAACCCAGAGGGAAGGTATTGAATTTAATGTTTCTATGCCCTGTGGTCTGCCCATAAATAGCCACAATTTTAAGTGCGAAGTGAACTACAAAATTTTGTGAACGCAGTGAGGTCTAGAACTTGCCTGATTCATTAAAGATGATTCACGGTGAATTATTGAGTTTTCTATCGATGTTTAGCTTGTTAAGACTGGAAAACACTGGTATGAATTTCGATAGAGTTCAGTGTCGTGAAGGTAGAAAGGCAACACATGTTGAATTTGTGTGATAATACAACTGGAAAATGCGTCATTGCAAAAGGAAGTGCTCGGCCCTCTTATTTAAAATGTACATGACAGGGAATGCATTTGTGGGGAATGCTGTCTACAACACATGAAAATGGACATTCAACAAAATTATGAGCCGTTGACAAATAAATGGCACCTGAACTTATTCAGTCATATAGAGTGGACAGAGTCACAGATACATATTGGCAGCATTAGCATTCCTTAGATGAATTTATGAAACAATGGAGATAGGGTTCTTGATTTCAAAGAATATAGCTAAGAGATTGGGGATTAGATCTGCATCTTATATATCATAACTTTGGGAATTAGATACGGATCCTTTCAAGCATGTATTTGGCTTCATAGAATAATTTTTGTCCAATTTGGTTAACTTATATTTTCTTGATGTTTTGGTGTGTTCCTAGTTGCATCCAAACTTATATAAGGTGTTTGACAGCATGCAGCTTATCCAGATTTGGACATTTCGACATCTTTCTTTGGTGTTTATGACGGTCATGGAGGTCAGAATTTACCTGAATGCTTATTTTATGTTTATTAATATATATTTTTCTAATATCTGTTACTATTTTGTAAAAACCTTATGGTTTTATTCGTTTTTCCAGATGCTAATATTTTATAATATGTCATCTCCTTTTCCCGATGCTAATATTTTGTAATAGTTTTGCAATTATTTTACAACAGTAGTTTACCTGGCATTAAAAAATAGTAGATGTTGAATTAGATATTAGCATTTCTTTTTCTTATTTCTTAAAGGGGGTTGGTTGGGGAAACTATGTATGACTTGAAGGATCTATGCTTAAGAGCCTAATTGTTTTTGCGTTTCAAAAGCGCTTTTGAAAAAAATTGAATTTTTTATTTTTTTTCTTTGTTTCAATTTTGTTTTTAGTGTTTTCATATCGTTTTGTTGTGCTGATGTCAAAAATGAATTTTAAAAAATAAAAAAATTATTTCAATGCATTTCTAAGCGAAAAGCACTTTGAAAAGCAACTGCTACCACAATACCAATCGGGCTCTAAGTGGTGAGCTAGGGCTTTATAAACAAGGATTGATAGTTTGAATTTATTGAAAGGGATTAGGGTTGGTGGATCAAATTGAAATCGGAATTTGTTTTAAAATTTCAAAGAATGATTCAAGAGGTAAATTGCTGGGTTTTCTGCTGGCAACAAATAATTTGAAGTGTAAAGATACATTTATAACATACTCAAAATCTTTAGAAGAATCAGATGAGATGGATGATGGTAAGATGGAACTAATAGTAGCATCAGAGTCTATTTTTAATCAATTATCCCCGTGCTGGTGGCTTCTCAAGCATGCATCAACTTACCCTTCATGTTGAGCAAGGTTCATCATTTTAGTTATTGGTGATGGTGATGATTATCATGGTAGTGTGATGCAATGCTAGTAATCATTTCCTAGGTTAGTAAAATGCAGTTTGTCATTCTTATCAAATTCTATTGTTTTGCAGGTCAAGCAGTGGCTAAATTCTGTGCTAAATATCTTCACCAGCAAGTTCTCAGGCAGGAAAGTTATTTGTCTGGCGATTTTGGCACTTCTTTACAGAAAGCTTTCCTCAGGTTGTTTCACCTGTTTTCTCTGTACTTTGTTTAACAAATGGATATACATATCTATTCCCTTGCTAATTTTTGGTTGTGCCTTTGAGTAGCACATTATCAGATCCAATGACCTGGACTCATATTTGGACTGTATGTATATGTTAGTACTTTCTTTGGTATGATTTCTTACTTCATCATTACAGTATGTTATAGAAGGCTTGGCTCATTAGGAAATAGAATGGAGGAAAAGAATCCCTTGTATAACCAAGCCCAACTGTTTCAGTACCATTGCTTGTTTGAGTTGCTCTTTGATATAATGGCTTAATTTGACAGTGGTGATCATTCATATGTTATCAGTTTATCATTGTTATCAAAGAGTGAACAAATTTTACCCATATCAAATCATTTCCACCATGATGATGATGAATGCAATAGTATGCAATTGTTTTGGTCAGTTTGTAAGATAACTGTTACTGGTTTTTGTCACAGTTGACTTAAAATTCTAACCCTTTGGAACCCATGTAATGACAAGTTTTATGTGCCCCAACTGAACTCTTGATGCAGAATGGATGAGATGATGCGTGGGCAGAGGGGATGGAGAGAACTAGCCAGCTTGGGTGATAACATAGAAAAGGTTTCTGGTATGATAGAAGGATTGATATGGTCGCCTAGAAGAGGTCAAGTCAATGGAAGTTTGGATGATTGGCCTTCTGAGGAGGTACTCCATCATATTGTATAATGTTTTCTCAATTGGTTGCTGCTAATGGCACAATAAGGCTTCCTTGCTATTTGGGAAGTTCACTGGCATAGTCACATTAAAACAGGAGTGTGTAAGAAACAGCAGGGGTTTTTGCTGTTTGGGAATTTCTTGATTCCTGTTGGAAGGATATTTGTTTTGGGGAGTTTTGGCTCACATTTTGGTTCAGAGAGCTTATTTAGGCTTGAGTTTCATGGTTTTTATGGAGTTGAAGGCTTAGAGTCTTAAGACCACTGAGCATTCTAAACTGCTTAATGCAGTTTCTTCTTGTTGTCTTTAGCTTATTCAAATTTTCTTTTCCTACTAAAGAAATACTCAAGCCTAAGACCCCTGGGGAGAAGGGGGGAAATGGGTGCTGATTGAGCCACGAGCTCATTGGCCATTTATTCCAAATTAAACTAGCCTTTTCTTTGTTTTTTATGGTGGTTTTCTTTCTTTGGCCATTCTGATATGGAAAGTTGCTCTTGCGATTTTAGTATGATATGGAACATTTGCTTCTCGAATGACAATCTAGTTCGATAATTTATGTTAATTTAGCTGTATAATTAACCAGATTTAGCACAGGTGTTCATGTTGTTTCATTGATCATATAAATTCTTATCCTTAAATATCTATTATCAAATGACTTACAATAACTTTTGCATACTGGCTGTTGTTAATGTTACTAGTTTTGGGATAGTATGTTAATGACATTTTAAGTACATATGTATAGGAAAAGTAAATTTTATTTTGCAAATATCAGGGGCCTCATTCTAGCTTTCATGGACCGACTTCTGGGAGCACTGCGTGTGTTGCAATTATTCGAAACAACCAACTTTTTGTTGCAAATGCTGGTGATTCTCGTTGTGTTATATCCAGGAAGGGTCAGGTATTCCTGTTCCCTCTTTTTTGACAAGCTTTCAGCTTGCCTTTTCTCCCTCTGTATTTGGTAAAAGGAATTGATGGTTTCTTATTTATTTCCAATCCATGAATTGAAATGATCTTGGTGTTCAGTACATCATGCATGGATGCTTCTTCCCTGTTATGGGCTGTGTGTATTAATCGTGGAAACAAAAGTGCACCCCCACATACATGTATAGAATCTATGAAAGACTTGGTGATTGTGATTGAGAGATCACATGAAGAAAGGAATATATTTGCTCAGATAAAAGAAGAGGAGAGCTACAATTTCCATAGCTTGGATGAAACTAACATGTGCTTGTAGGGTTGGGCTAATTCTTGTCATTTTATCTTTGATCATGTATAATTTCATTGATCATTGTTCATTTTGCCAAATGCATTATTTGCATCATAGCAAAGTAATCTGTTGTTTAAAAAGGTTTATATACTTGGTCTTTCATTATTTAAGGTTTAAGGGTGTTTTGGTTGAATGAAAATGTTCCGGACACATTTTGTATTTTATATATAGTTATGGACAACTATGATTTTTAAAATTCTTTGTCGTTGACTGCATCAATGGAGGGCATAGCTTTCTGCTGTTTTCTCTTTTTGGCAAAAAAGCCTGTCAACCTTATTGAAAGGGACCTTTATATCTTTTCATCCTCTAAAGAATGGAAAAAACAGCTTCCAGGACCCAACTTCTTTGGATTTCTAATATGAGCTGGAAAAAAGAATTGAAAAGGGGGGATAGGATAAATTGAAGAAAGGCTCTTTCTTTAAAGAAAAAAAGAGCACAAATTCATGCAGTTTGATTCTTGTTGTTTTTTCTTTGAAGAGTGAAGGAATGTTAATGTGATGAAATTTATGCGTGTCAAGTCAATGACTGTTAATTTGATGATCATTGTCTAGTAGGACAGTTTTCTTTGTCTGTGATGATTCACTCTTTAGAAATCCTTGTTTCTCTAAAGGCTTCTTTTGTTATGTAACAAAGTTCTTTCAAGTTGCAAGTTGTAACATTTCATGGATCTTTCATTGTAACTCATGACCAGGTTTGTCATTTGTGATTACTGTAGTTCCATTCACAAGAAGTAGCACTGCACAGATTTAACTCTTAAGTGTGAGATTATCTTATAAATCCAAAGCAGTTGACTAAGCGGTGGCGATGATGGCATTCCATCAGTTAATAACAGCACTCCACAGCAGTCAATACCACAATCCATTTGTCTCACTGTTAATGATGGTGCCATTAATGAAGTGCCATAAATTGATGGAATGGCTCCATCATCACCCTTGACTATATATTCAACTCTTGATGGGAGAAGAATGAAGCAGCCATGGAATATCTGTATTGTCAAGCTTCCTTCTCTTGGTGGTGGCAGTCTCACCTCGTACAGCTATTAAATGAAGAATGGGAAAGACCAAGATGTTTTCAACCCTCTTCTAACTAGTTGTGAGGAAGAGTGTTAGTTGTCTAAAAAGCTATGAACCCTGCTACCATCCACTCACAAACTGGAACTTTAGCTTTCCCCCGTAGTACTTTATTTTTCCCAAGTGAATTGATGAATTTAAATCTGTACCCAAACAATATTAGCAGATACGTCCTTATATTTTAACCTTATGAGCCTAGATATTTATCCACCTCCTACTGTTGTACCCAGGTCCATGTATCATTTGGCAAGACAATAAGTGAATGGGTCTTTTGTGGAATTATGCTTCTATAATGAATGATTAGCATATCTTTTGCAAGATTTTACACGTGAAGTGTCTTATGCAAGTCCTTTATTGCAGGCATTTGACATGTCTAAAGATCACAAGCCTGATCTTGTGGTTGAGAGAGAAAGGATTGTGAATGCCGGTGGCTTTATTGTAGTTGGACGTGTTAACGGAACTTTAAACCTGTCTAGGGCAATTGGTACATGAATTTTTTTCCACTCGTGATTTCAAGACAAGGAGGCTTCAAAGGGGAAATTTACCTGTTCAATGCCAATTACTTCTTATGCTGTCAATTTCTTTGTTGCAGGAGATGCAGAGTTGAAGCAGAACAAAAAACTGCCTGCTGAGCAGCAAATTGTAACTGCCAATCCAGACATAAGGACTGTAAGTAGTGTTGCTGCCGATCTTCCTTCTCCTTGGTTTTTTCTTTCTTGTTTTTTCTGAGAGCACGCACTTGTGGTTAAACGACCTCACATGGGCTAACAGATGTTTAATTTGAATACCCCCCCCTACACACACACACACACCCCCAAGGAAATTTTGTAGATTATCCATTGATGAATTATGTACCTGTAGGCTAGGAATCCTAGATTCTTTGGCCAGCATCACATGATTGGTTTATGTTACTATTATGCAATTTTTTTTCATGGATTTCTTGTATAATTTTTCATTGCACATGAATAGGTTGAGCTCTGTGATGATGATGAGTTTCTTGTTCTCGCTTGTGACGGGATTTGGTGAGTGAGTTTCTTTCGTTCTTAAGAGAGTGTATGTGTATGGTAACGCCATTTTCTCCATTTCTCCTTTCTTTATGAAATGTAATTTAGATTCTCTATGGATATCTTATTTGAACTTATATACATGCTACTGCGAATTCTAGTCTCAAAAACAAGGAAATGCGACTTGGAAGTATCTTTTTAAAGTTGCCCCCATTAGCTGACACAATTTCAGATAAGAAGCACATCGAGAACCTTAATAAAATATCAATTTCCAACTCAAAGATCTTTTGGAATGGCAGTGGATTTAGTGTCAAATTTTGTTTGTGTCAAATTTTGTTTGAAATTAGACAATTTGGTTTAATAATAATGAGATTTAGATACAAAGGTATAATTTTAAGATGATGTGAAGACTGCTGTTTTTTAAGTATCTGTGCGCCTTTTCTTTTTTTCTGGCTAAAATAACCCAATTTTATTGAAAGAGCACAACTGGTATTTGTATGCTACTCACTCCAAGATGCTATGTAACCTGAAAGCAATGCTTTTGTATTAGCTCTGCATAGAGAATGATATTTGCCATTGACATAGGGGTTAGAGGAAGCACATTCATTTAGCAACATATACACTGGAAACTAAGTGGTGCATGGACTCGGTTGTGTCTCTATTTCCTTTTTCCTTCTTGATCCACTGATCACTCCTGAAGAGCTTAAAGAGAGTCATTTGGATCTCCCTATTTTGTTTTATCTTGGAATTTGCTATTTTTGCTAATTCCACTTATGCCATAGGGATTGCATGTCAAGTCAACAGCTAGTGGACTATGTGCGTGAACAGTTAAACACTGTAAGTTCTGTAAACTTTAGTTAAGATTTTGAACATATGCACACATGCTGGTTACAATATTTCTGTCCAAATCTATGCAGGAAACTAAGCTTTCTGCGATATGCGGAAGAGTTTTTCACAGGTGTTTGGCTCCCGATACTAATGGTGGTGAGGGGTGCGACAACATGACCATGATCTTGGTGCAATTCAAAAAACCTGTTGAATCTGGTCCTTCTGCGGAGCAGCAGCCACCATCTTCTCATCAAGCAATGAAGGTTGACACAAGTAATATGGACAAGTGAAGGCTGAGACCAAAGAGAAGAGTTAGCAGAACAATAGGCCACAACTTTAACAATTAGGAGCTGAATTGTTGTGATTGTAAAATGATCGTTGATTTTTTTTTCACCTTGTTTTTTGAGTTCTGCACTTTTTTTTTTCTATAGAATTCTAGCTACTTATAGGAAGAGCATACCATGCACACGATGGAGCACAAAATATTAACAAGGTCAATTATCCAAACCAATGAACCAAAAATTATGGAGAACGTGGACTGGCGCAGTTGTGAGTTGATCTCTGTATAGATACATTCCAGATTTTCATTTTCAAGAGAGTTTGTACTGGCTTTGTGGGGTTTCTTCACCTTGAAAAGGAAAGGAAAAGATCTGTTTCAGAATTTGTGGTCTCCACTCCTGCCCAGCTACCGTGTTGGAGTGCTAGTTTCAGTTTCACAATCATTCTTTTCACTGTTCTTTTTGTTCTTTTCATGGCTGCTGATGCTGAAAATGTGATAGACAAGGAAGAAACAACCCAATCAAGGTGTTTGATAGTTAAAAGCAAAAGCAATCTCCAGTTACAAAGGGTCAGCATCAAGCCTAGCAAAACCTTGTATTTTATTGGACAACAAGATTCTAGTTCCCCAGTTGAAGTTTGGCCTAGAGTTGCGTGAAGCAAGTTAAAGTTTCCTCCCTTGCTTTTCACATCTCTCTCTCTGTTTTTTTTTTATTGCTCAAGGAACCTTCGAGACCTGGAGGATACCCGATACCTAGGTTGCTTCTGAGGATGGCAATAGAAATTCGGAACATGGCAAATCAGAAGTCAAATAAGCTAGAAACCAGGCAAGTGCCGAGAAGTCTAAGTGTTCAGCAACTTCTTGCAAACAAATCAATAGTCTCAGTTAGCCAAGTTTCTTCAAGATTACTTTAGAATGAAAACCTTAAATCATAGGTTGCAAGACTTGAACACACTTCAAACCCTCGACTTCTTAACCACCTTAAAGCCGATGAAGATTGGTAGATGCATGAGAGTTCATTCCAGCATATAATTATATGAGTAATCATTGAAAAAAGGAACGATAACAAAAGAATACAGAAAAATAAAATAAAAATTTTCAAAAAAAAATGTAATTTACTGGATCATGATCATCATTGGAGAAATTATGACAAGTTCAAAGAGAGTGGTTAAACATACTACTAATTAAAAGCTAGCCTATGATACAGACCTCTTTTAATGATAAGATCATGATAGCAAGTCAAAGAAATGATAAACAACAAGAAAATTACAAGTCATTCTTAATATAGGATCGCATGATGGTCCCTCTACTCTAATAATATCTCATCTGTATTGTTGAGTTCTTCTCCTTCTTCTCTTTTTATATATATGCAACTTGGATAACTATCCTTTTGATCGCTTGAATTTGTCTCTTTGCGAACAAGGAATATGCCACTAGCAAGTGAATGGGACTGTCTTAATGAGTATTTCTTAATCAGTTCATGTCATTTAAATATCATAGATATTAGCATCATATGAGAAATTAGCACAGCCACAGCATCCAAACAGTAGATATTGGATTTGGATTCCTGCTTTCTTCTTTTGTCAGTTCATGCATGACCAAAACTTTCCATGAGAATAACTTGTTTGTCTGCATCCCAAACCCTAAGAAGGAATCGAAATAAATCTTCATTGAAGGTTCCATGGGGTTAGGCTTTGGGATTTTCATTTGAGAAATTTAGATCCAAACCCTAATAATTAATTAACCCTTCCCTGAAACCATGCTAGCTTTGGTAAATGAACGTTTTTTTCCCTTCTTCTATATTCAGCGTTTTTTGACTTATTCCTTTACCAGGACTTGCTCTAATCGCAATCCTGGTGATAAAATTAAATACAAATATTTAACTCATCATCCACTTTGAGTTGAGAATTCTCTATACTTCAAAATAAAAAATAAATAAAATAATATTGACATATGAAACATATTATTATTCCCCAGAAGAAATGGTCACGACAAGGACATCGTACATGTTTATGTTTTGCTCTCTTGACTTGGTATTTAACCCACATGGTGAATTTACTAAACCATAAATTTCTTGATTTCGAACACCA
>Ga0307507_10010981_pt1 | contig 11531 bp, 1 predicted proteins | sample 7_EM_MG_FD_207223 | JGI IMG/M metagenome (GOLD analysis project Ga0307507, IMG submission 207223) | Populus trichocarpa ectomycorrhiza microbial communities from riparian zone in the Pacific Northwest, United States - 7_EM | ecosystem: Host-associated > Plants > Roots > Unclassified | place...
GGGATTCCGTAATGGTACCACGTTTTATATGTTTAGGATTGAGAAGGTCATAATTTTCAAGTTTTTTTTCCATAAATTTTGAACTCTCCCAAGGGAAATGTTAGTTACCATATGAAGACTTTTATTGTGATATATAATTAATTTAACCTAGCCATGGAGATGTTATGATGTGATTACAAAAAAATAGGGATTACATTTGAGTTGAAGCTAATCTAGCCAAAAATCTTAACTCAAATTAATAAGAAACAATTTAATTACTTTAAATTTTAGGTAGCTAGAAGGCGTTTTGTTATTATTTTGAGATAGAAATAGTAGGAATGTAAAAATCATATTTTTATATGTTTTTTTTTAAGTATATAATTTAACTCCAAAATCGTTATAGATATAAATTTATTTTATATCTTTGTTTGTTTTTTTTTTAACAAAATGCGTTTTTTTTTATATTTTTTATTGCTTTAAAACAGAAACCAAATATAACTTTAAAAACTAAACATGTAATTTCATAAAATTATTATTTTGTATTGAATAGTAATGCTTATTTCATTGAAAAATCTTTATCGAAATTACATTGTGATCGAATAATCTTAATCACTTCACTGTATAACCCATTAATTCAATAATAAATGTTTTTAGAAAATGAAGAATCTTTTTATAAAATTAGAATACTTGTCATAATTTTGGATATAATTTAGTGGTAATGAACTAATATTATTGGTATATGTAGATATCAAATGATCCAAAATTGGCTAATTACTTTAACAACTACATACATAACATCCATACTTGCAACATTTCTACCTTATAGTCTTTTCAAATGGATAGAAAACCTATTTATTGCAAGTGAGCTTAAGCTTACAATAGTTAAGTAGTAAAAAATCAATTAAAGAGATATGACATCCCTAATTTGAATTCTACCACTTATATTTTTCAATCTATATGCAAGTGTGCATTTAACTAGGGTTGTGAGGTGACGAGTTATTTCTTGTGATTTGACTCTTGAGAGTGACCACCTACCTATAGATTGTGTCGAATGTGTACATGATATAACAAAAACACTCATTTATAATTTTAGGAGTATAAGGCATTCCCTTTTTTAGATAGTAATTGTAAATGAAATGCATGCAGTAGTCTTGTTGCTTACATGAAAATGCTGAGGCAGAAGGCCATATTACCATTCTTATCTCGTAAAGGTGCAAGTCATAAAGGGTGAAAATTGCAATATCATCCAAGATGGTAATTTTAATTCTTAAGTTAAACTAGGCTTGTTCTTGGCATCACATGCCAATTTTGGATGAAAATTGAACTTCCTATAATTAATAAATTCATGCACCATATTCTCAATTTGCCCCCACAAGGGCATATATAGTTTTTTGCATCTAGCTATATTCTCTCTTTTCTCTAAGTAGAATCATAAATGTACCACGTCACCGAGGATCTTCTTGCTTCCAAATGGCAAAGGTTCTTGGTGATTGCCTCGCTCACCTTAGATACCTTAACGTTCAAGTTGGGTGGGCAGACCAAGTGGACAAACGGAGGACATGTACTTTTTAATTTTCAAGTAAGAAAAAGTCAATAGAAAGTTAGTTTGCGGATAGAGTATCAATTTTCCATGATAGCGGTGGTGTGCACAAGTTTTATACGGTTTTAATGGCCATGTATTGTCTTCTCCGGTGAAGAGATTGTGCAAAAAATGATTTGGAAATTGTAGTTGAATTCCAAATGTCTACCTCTAACCATAACCAATGTGCAATCTATATAAAACTTTCATCATAGTATGAAAACTCGTAAAAGAGTAAAAGGATCATATGAGAAATTCAAAAAGAAAAAAATCAAATCTTAAATTAAGAAAAATACAAGATGAGCTGGAAAAAAAAACTAAATGGACCGGATAAATACAATAAAAGAGGCTGAGAACCATAGTGAAAGAGTTGAAATATGAAAAATATATAAAATCCAAGTTAAAGTTCTCAAATTTCAAATATTCTCCGTCAACCAAATTAGATGGTCCCCCGGCACCAAAATTGAATCCATTGTCATATGTTATTGACCAAAGTGAAGAAGATACTGAACAGTCGCCCCCACCATGTCTCAAACCAATCTAACATCCTCTTTAAACTACCCAAAACTCCCGCACAATCAAAGATAAAAGGAGAAAAAAGACGTAAAAAAAAAAAGAAAAATTGAAAGAAAAGAAGTTGCCACCAAAAAAGAAAAGGATTATCATATCCACCGTCCCCTCCTCGTCTTTTTTCCATTCCCTGTATATATTACTGCTCAGTACTCTTCGACATCATTATCCCAATTGTGCACAATCCCTTTAAACCCTATATATGTTTGATTAACTTTAACCACCTTAAAGACAACAAAAGCTACGGACAAAGAGAGCCCAATAAAAAGAAAGCAATCCCTCTATTATATACGTTTAACCTGTAAAATGTATATAGATTAATGCGTATAGCAGTTTCTTGATAGTTAAAATATGTATTCAGTAGCTATCATGGGCAAATGGGTGAGAGTGTGAATGGATTTATACTTAAATTATTCTTGACATGGGCTTGCATCACATATGTAAGAATATAGATATAAAGTGACAAGAGATTTCAGCAAAACTGTCCTCTTTAAAAGCAACTCCAAACTACCATACAAAAGGACATTTTGCTTACATAAAGTTGGAGCATCAATTTCAATTAATATTGTTAATATATTGTTAAAGAGTAATACAAAATTATTTAGCAAGCTTCACTGAATAGATTTAATTTTAAAGGATTTTTATTTAAAGGAAGTTTTAATTGAATATAAAACTCTGATTTAATAAATCTTGAATGTATGTTTTATTTTATTTTCCTTGTCGATACCGGTTTTCAATCAACTGCATAATTTATGGTAAAGAAGTTTGGATGTTTTCTAGACTGAAATCTGTTTAATTAAATGAGGAATCAAGATTCATCACACATAAAATAACTGATCCAATAAATTTTAAAACCTCGGAAATTAAAAAAAAAAAAGAAGCTTGGCGGTGATATCCTATGAATTTTAATATCTGTGAACAATTAATGATGAAACCAACTGAAAAGGGAATAGGAGAAGAAAGGATTTTTCCCGAAAGAAAATAATTTATAGATAGAATTGAAGTATCCTTTTGAAAAAGTAGTGTTTCGAGCATCAAAAGGCACTAGAGCCATGCCATCCACTCTCACTTTATCTCACCTTCTTCAATATCTTTTCAAAGGTTGGCATTATATGGCCAACCACTAGGAAGATCCCGTGATGATTCAAAAAGCTCTCAGAAATGGGAGCCACACCAACACGAAGAACAGTGGAACACTCCTTTATTGGTTTCCCTGCCTCCTTTAGGATTTTTTTTTTACCAATCTCCCACAGTTGTGAGTTTTCTAATCTAAAATGTAATCTTGTAAGCACGAGATGAAGCAGAATCCCTTTATTACAAATTTGGAGGGGGAACTTTTTGAAGTGGGTAAAGCTACATGATCATTAAAATGTGTGGAAAGTCATTGATCATAAAGTCTCCATTCTTTTCAACTAAAGCAACAAAAAGAGGGCATCGGGCCCCTCTCCCCATATCTTAAGCACAAGACTCTTTGTGCTTAAGTTGTGATTATTGACCTAATTGAAAAGGAGAGGAGATCCAATTTGTGTGAAAAAGAAATTAGGTTCCTCAATTTGATCAAATGACATGACATCACTATAAAATGTTCATTGTTCATAGATGGTGCCGTCTCAAATGTTTCCCACCGTGTTTTTTTTTTTTTTTTTTGAGAAAATTCACCCCAAGTTTTTGTCCAAAATATTGATTGTGCATGGTAGGTCATACGTAAAAACATGCCTATTATTCAGTTAATAGTCAATGCACTTGATTGATGATGTGATTAAGTTTTTGATTAATGAGTTCCCTCTCGTTTCCAAATTCCTTTTTTAAATATTATCCATGATGCTTCCTAAATAGATTTATAGCGTTTGGTCACCATCATGGATAAAAAATAAAAACTAAAGCAATGAAGATAAATATGTATTTAATTAAAGGGACAACAACAAAAATATAAAATTCATTTATTTTTAAAGATATTTTTCAATGATTTTTTTATATTTTTAAAATAAAAAAATATATGGGAGATATATTATTTCTATTTTTATTATTTTTGTTTTTTTTTTTATCGAGATAGTAATCAAATAACATCATATATAAAGCTTGGTCACAGGAGAAACTAATTCATTTGGTAATTTTGGATAAATTAGTGTCTTCCTTCCTTTTCTCACATCATTAATTCCCAAACTATACATTTCTATTTAATCCCACTTATCGAAATCAATTTCAGTGATTTTCTACCAGTTAAATCTACCGCCATAGGAAGATTGCTGAAAAATATCTTGTGGGTCTCAAGCTTAACAACCCATTATAAACTAAAAAGTGAAATATTTTTATTTTTTTTTATCATCAATGGAAAAAAACTAAATATTGAATTATTCATTCCATTTTCTAGAAAAATTCGATTCAGTCATGCACCTTCATAGAACTTTGTAGGTTGCTTTGGAGAAACATCCTGAAATTGAATAATTCAGGCATATAATTATTATTATGGATACATGTCTTTTGTAAAGTAAAAGAAGGAGTGCTTTAATGGCGACAAACAACTAAATACGCGTCAAAAATAATTGAATGGATGCTTATAATTTCAACAAGATAAGGTAGATTTTTACCCCCACTTTGTGACAAAGTCTTGGCACTACATCACCACCATAGGCAACACGTTTTCACGCAGTAGCTCGAAAAGGCTCCAAGATAAGATATGCTATAGTGATTAATATCTAACCTATAAAAAAAAGTAAAAGAAACATTTCAAGAAAGAAGTTAAAAAGGCACAAGAGACAAAACGAAAGTTGTCCCCTGCGATCTTTATTTGGAGTGGCAAGACTTTGCTCATGGGCAGTGAATTTTCTTGATTCAATCAGTCTTTAAGAGTCCAAACACTAATCGTGGTGATCTTTTGAAATAATTTGAAATTCAATACCAAACATACTCTAATTTGCTCTAATACTAAATTTCTCTCTTAATATTTTCATCAGGATTGAGTTATAACTCTTAATTTCTTGCAAGATTTCGTATATTTATAAATACAATCTTAGAATTAAAGCATATGTATACATTAATGCAACAATTCAAGAAATTCCCTCTCGAAATTATCAATTTATCCTCATAATAGTGTCGGTGTAGACACCAACCACGACGGAATTGAACACTATCCTCTTTTCCCATGAAGATACAGCTTCTCATTCTTAATTACTTAGATCGATTGGTTTTGTCAACAAACACAATCTAATTTCTCTGCCCTTTCCATTGACACAAACCAGAAAAATAAGACCCATTTGGGAATCTTCGAAAAATTTCCAGCCCCAAATTAATTATTGCAAGCACTTATTTTGGCATCATCGACATCCATCATCACATATCCCCCAAAGCAAGCTGTTCTAGCTTGTGTCATTCTCAAAGAAATCTATTCATTATACATTTGCATTTTTAACAAACAATTTTTGACTATGGAACGTGGACACGCATAAAAATGTGAACCAAACTGATTGATCATGACTTGGCTACATCCATCACTTTCTTGTAATTTCTCTTCTGGAGGCTGCTGCTAGACACGATAGAGAAATTTCTTAATTTTATTTAGTAGTGTTGTCATGAGTCACGTACTTTATTGTTATCGAGCGAGCATTATATATTGTGGGCCAAATTTCCAGCTTTCAATCTTGTAATTAATGATGTCGATGTATACATATTCTTGTTCATGTTTTCTTATATGTCGAAACATATCTAGATTGAAGGTTAGAGCTTGTTTGGTGCCTGTCTTGAATGCTCACATTCATGTCTCTTTCTTTAATTTCCTAGAGGAAAACTCCAGGCTGAAAAAGAAATTGTAACCCTTTTCGATTTTTCTTGGTGAAAACTCAACTTGGTTGTCTCTTTCCTTGACTAATCCAATATATGGATTTAATGATAAAATGTCTTGTTTAACATTTTGTCTAGCATGTCTCAATAACGTGTATTATTTAGCCCTAGAACATGACTTAGTTTCTACGCAAATTAATAAATTGATCGACGATATATCAAATTAATCAAATCCCTCTTAATATGTCTCGACTTTTTTTTCTTCTTCTTATAATATACTTATTATAGATAATTATATATTTTATAATAAAGGTAGCATCCTTGTTTGCTTAGATGCATGCCCTAGATTATCTAAATAGTCCTAGTATATAATTAGATTGTGTTTGGTATGAGGTCAAACATTTAGAAGAAAAAAAAGTATTAAGAATGTTTGATTGTAATTGAAAAAGTTATGAGTAATAATGAGATTCACACTTCATAAATTAGGTTCCTAAATAATATTAGTGGATCCCATGTTTTAAAATACATAGATGAATTGAGAAATTAAAATAAATGATGAAAATTAAGTGATAATGAGGCTTTATTCTCCTCCATTAATTAAGTGGGGGGCAAAACTTACTCCCCGTGATTGGTGTTAAGTGTTTCTGTCAATTGCTTTCCTTTTCAAAATCCCCCTCGAAATTTCCTTACCCCTCCTCCTACAAGGCTAACATTTAACCCTTTTTTAGGGTTAAACTTTAACCTTCATTAATTAAAACTCTCCCCTTCAAACCTACACTAAACATAGATAAAAGGAATAAAATAAAAAATCAAAAGGATAAATCTTCATCTCCTTTGTCCTCCACCCAACTATGTCCTTGAATGCAACTATAGCTTTTGAAAATATTGACGGATACATGCTAATATTATTGGAGATTTAGTAGTTGGAATTGCCATATTTAAAGTGTTGTTTTTACTTGGAAAAAATACATTAAAATAAGAAACAATATGAGATAGATTGGCGTGGTTAATTAGCTGTCGAAGTAGTCACACCTCACTGAAGAAATCAATATCAATCAGTACAATTTTGGATCACGGCAATGTCCAGAGGCGCATTCATTGAAAACATCGTGAAGAGTGCTGGCAATTTCAGAGGAGGACACTCCTTGACACAACATGAACATCAAAGACGTTGAAATAGTACAAGTTTAGCCCCACTTTCACTTGATTTTGTCCTTGACATCTAGCAAGTTGCATCCAAATTAGCTACTTCTATTTATTATCATCATGGAGAATAATATCTCACATATTAGTATAAAAAATATTGAAGTGAAATCAAATTTACCGTAATATTTTCTTTTTATTGTTATAAAATACAAGACAAGAATAATAAAAAAAAAACACTTGTTTTTATCTGCTTTATATTTTAAACGTACATAAATTCATTTAAACACCTGGTTTTATTTTTTTTAATTTCTATACCTATTCTTTCTATTCTAAACTACTAACTAAACAAGACTTGAGAAAATTATTAAAGTAGATCTGGCAATGAACCCATTACTTGAATAAGATTGAAAGAAGCAAGAATTGGTAGCTTTTGGAGGCTGGCGGATGATGTAGCTAAGATCTGGGCCCTAACGATGTCGGTATAATCATAATCGATAATCAATAGATTAATGAAATTATGGTGTGCCATTTGGGTCCATATCATGTTCTCTAATGAAGTTTTTTTTTTGGTGGATTTTGTTATCCATTTCTTACAAGTTTGAAATTATAATATGGTCTGAGGAACCCACCAAGAATCAAACAACAGTGCTAATGCCTAAATATAATAGAAGTTAGGTTTGTAATCTTAGGATCATCGAGGACAAACCTCATGGGATGCCTGTCATTTTCGTAGAGAATCATGCATAGAATGTTACCTTGCTTCAGCGTGAACCATGTCAAATGGAGTTGTCTACTTTTGACCAAGTTTTCAGTGGAGATGACAATAATTAAGATAGTAGCTTGTAATATTTTTTATTCACATCCCAGCATGTACGGCATCTTGACAATAGACTGACAGCTTTGCCAACTCTACAAGATAGACATGAAGCAAATTAAAAACAAAATTAAAAAAAAATCCATATCCTGAATAAGGACAAGAACCTGAGCTACCCTATATTAAATTGGCTCTGTGAAGAAAAAAGAACCTTTACAAGGATCATACGAAACTTTGGAGAAACTGCATTTTCTTCTTGTATATTATCCTTCATATATTAGGGTTAATTAAAAGAGCATAATAAAAAAAAACTCTCCTTTTTTTAACCCCGGTTGTTCCACTTATATAAGAATTAAATCGACTAAAACAAGGCTCGAACTCAAAACCTCACAACTCCTGTTTCTGCAAGGGCAAAATTAATTTGAATTTGAATATGTAATGGTCTTAAATGAATTAAATATCCATAAATTATGGTTGAAGAGTCATGTTATAAAGAAACATGAAAATCTTAAAGGGAAAAATCGGAGAAGTACTAGATTATTGGTAGATGAGTATTAATATTTAAAGGATATTTGGATCAAAGACTCCTGACCATGTGATCTTCGCATAACGAGTCTTCATTTATTTTTCTTGTTGTTTTCCAGGCTCTTGCATGTGCATTTGGTGATCTCCTGCAAACAATAATACAATATATGCATTATTAATCCAGTGCAGTGCTGATGGAACAGAAATATACAAGCTTCCGGTTTAAGTACTTGCATGGAATCTGAAGTCCTTGAAGTAGAGATTTAGTTAGCTAGCTAGCTAGCAAGAAAATCTAATTAGGAGTCCTGGAAGTCATTACATGACCCATCATCAACAAACTTGTTTAACGGGTTAATCTAGTCAAACTTGATTCAGAATTTAAATTATATTAAATTTTTAATTAAATTAAATTAATTATATAAAAGTTGATCTGATTAAACTCGATAAGTTAGTAGTTATATCAATCATTAACTCGTGATTCAAGCACCAATAAAGAAAATAATGGAGTTAAATGTACAGAGCATTAGAGCATGTTGAATTTCTTAGTGGAGCTATAGGTATAGCTAGCTAACATCTAGGCTGAATTAATTCTATATTGAAAGAGGAATTCAGAGGAAATAATGTGGACACAAAAGAGTATAATTGACTATCGAACTATAGGCACTACTTAGTGGTCACTAGAAAATAAGATGAACGAGAATAACGTTTCTTATCTTACTGATGATTCCACGTTCGAAAGGGTTCAATTAAACAATACTCTATTAAGAACTTAAAGATTTTTAGCAGTGGAGTTCATGAATGAACAAGGCACTATACTTGAAAGATGAAAAGGAATTAATTTATAGATAGATTAATTAGTTCTGAAATCCCAACTTCGATACATGCACTTGAGAATATATATCTGGGTGGGTGGGTGGGGAAATAATGTCAGCACATTTCAACTAGAGGTATGCATGCAGGGTATTGTCTCAGTGGGCAAGCAAGAGGAACAGCTTGTCCAGTGTCAAAGATTTGCAAAGTTGAGTGATTGATGATATCCAGTCTCTTTGAATCTTGGAAAATAATTAAAGATCTGTGAATTAAGATATATTGGTGGAGGAATTAATCACCATTTTACCTTTTACCCTCTTGGATATGCCTATAGTTTTGAAGAACTTCCTCGAAAATCTTGCTTGAGGTGACAGTTTCTACCTCATTAAACATTACCTTCTGTTTTCGTGCTTAGTTTGTACTACCTTCCAAAATTACTTGAAGGCTTCAGAATTCTTGCATAGCTAGAAAGACACCACCTCCATTTGTGGTTGACCCCCCATGCAAACTCTCATAGTTAGGCAGGGTTGCCATGCCATATATAGTAGGATAAGTTTACTGGTTTAATCAGTTGCAATTTGCAGGAACACGCAGTCAGCTATCTGTGAAAATTCTTGTTGGCATACCAATATCAGAAAGAATTTCTAAGGTTCTGCCTCAGAGATTTGTCCCCATATCTCACTGAAATTTGATGTTTGTCTCACAATTGCTGTTAGTAGTTTCTTCTTTAGCAATGAAGAGGACTGATCGTTAAGATATATAGGAACAGATTAAGCTGCCTTAATTTTCCCTGATATTCTTGATCATGGAGGCAAATTAAGTAAAATATTTTGTCCTAATTAGGAACTAATCACTCATTGACAGTCAATCACATGGTTTATAATCGTTCTTACAGATTCAAAATATTAGCTGTTAATCTGATACTACTAGTAATTAATCTACGTAAATCTTCTTGATCACTACATTAATTCACGTGCACAAAATGCCATTCGATGCAAAAGTCACTTACTGAACCACATAATTACTTTAATTTAATCCCCAGATAACTTAATTAAGTTTTATGTTTGAATATTTGTATATTAAATCCTGCATTTTAGCAGTTGATGATAGATTAGTTATGTATAACTTAATGTGAACTCTTGTTTCTTTCTCAAGAGAGAGAAATTAAGGTAATGTTTAGTTATTATTTTAAAATATAAAAAGCAATGACAATGAGGAAGTTAAAAAGTATATGGGTCCAAATATTTTTTATTTTAAAAATACAGAAATTTATTATAAAATTATCTTTAAAATAAATTCATTTTAAATATATGTTTTTATCTTTTTAATTTTTTATCCCTGTTTGCTTTGTTATTTAAAAAAAATAACTCGAGTAAACTTAGATTGGCAACCCGTGCTATGCCGCGACCTATACCAAATTGGTTTTAACATAAAAAATGCTTAGACAATGCTGGTGATTTTAAAAAAGAAAGGAAACATTTAAGACTCGAGTCATTAATCTTAATAAATCCATTAAATCAGGTTAGTTTAATAATATAATAAAAAAAATTTAGCAAAGAACAAAAATAAAAAGACTCATTATAACCGGGTTATTTTAGAATTAGTTAAAAATCCTATAAAAAGCCAAGAAAAAAATTATGGAACCCAATCTCCATAAATATGAGTTTTCTAATAAATAAATAAATAAACTTGGGTGAATCTTATAAACATGAGTCAAGCATAAAAATTCACAACCTCTTAAATTATAGATCCAAGGTCAATCAAGAATCTCAATTTAATTTTCAAGGATGAAATAAAAAAAAATATCAACTTAAAAAACTTGCCAAGGAAAAAAATAACAATCAAAAGAATGATGATAAAATCTAATATGTAAATATAATATAGGAGGATGAAATCATAAAAAAAATATCATAAATAAAATAAATAGAAATCAAAAGAATAAGGATCAAATTTAAAATAAAAAAATAATGGAGGATAAAATCGAAAAAACAAATTCAATTTTATAAATTAATTCAAATAAAAAAATAGGGATAAAATCCTAAGAAAAAATAAACTGAAGGGCTAATGTGAGATGTTAAAAAGCTAGGCATGAAAATCAAGAATGAGAAAAAAAAAAAGAAAGTCAACCACCACCAAATAGGAGGTAATCTAGGAACATATGCCGCCCATAAAAGTGTTACCCTTCGTGATGAGCAAGAAAACATCAAGAAAGCCTTTTTTTTTGGCCTTCGTGAGCAGTTGCCTGCACCGTTCGATGACGACGAGGTGGCTTACTTGATGGCCTGTTCGTGGAACGTGCTAACAATTTTTTTTTAAAAAAAATATTCATTA
>Ga0307507_10010982_pt1 | contig 11530 bp, 15 predicted proteins | sample 7_EM_MG_FD_207223 | JGI IMG/M metagenome (GOLD analysis project Ga0307507, IMG submission 207223) | Populus trichocarpa ectomycorrhiza microbial communities from riparian zone in the Pacific Northwest, United States - 7_EM | ecosystem: Host-associated > Plants > Roots > Unclassified | place...
TTCAAAGTCAAGGTCCGTTCGAGAAACCCTACGGTGTATTTGCTTGTTTCCAGGATGATCTTCGGATGCGATTGGTTGCAAACCTGAAGGGTATGCGGTGTGAAGGCCCTGAGGGCGCGACGGAGCAACATGGTGACGGAAAATAGAAGCCAGGATGGGCGTGTACAAGAGGGGGAAATGTTGGCCACGGCGCTACCAGTGGTATAGGACGAACTGGAGCCGCCAACTTGGCAGGGGCGAAAAAGTACGGCGCCTCACAAATGATCATAATCTACATCTACAAATTGGAAATACATTCTTCCAAGTCGAAAAAAAATAAGTAGTAAAGGGGAGATATTCAAGATGGTGGGTTAGTACCTAAAATGCAGAAGAGATAAATAAGGTTGTCATATATTGCTCCAACTCTCTGGTATTAACTGTCTGCTCCAGAAAGTTGTGCCCCAAAAGTCCGTCGTTGTCGCTTCATGGCAAGGGTTACAATGGTGCCAGGTGGCTGTCCACCACGCCCTGCGGATGACCCACCTCTGCCTAACCCGCCGACCATTGAATTCGAATGGGAACGAGGTCGTGTCGTGGATGACGCGATCTTGGGCAGAGCAGAAACACCCTTCCGGGAGCTGTTGCTTGGAGTCCCCGAAGCACGATTACTGCGTGCGAGTTTCAGACTCCATCGACAAGAAAACATGAACAGCACTCACCGTTTTTTAATCACATCCGTTTTCAACGAAAGAGGACGTACAACGCCATGTAATTTCTAGACGCACATTGTAAACTTTTTCATCCGAAACAGCAAAACGTTGACCACTCACGAAGAACAAACCGCATGCATTACCTGAGGGGAAAAAGAAGCAAGTGTTAATTCAATGTCAATGTAGGTAAGTGCGCTTGATCTTACAGAGTGGTTGTCCCTCCGGGTCACGTCTCCAGAGGGGAGTGTTCGTCGTATGACAATTGGTACAAAGGGTTGGGGTCTGGTCCGCTTCTTCAGGTTTGCCGCCTTGTAGATCCGTGCCGCCGAGTTCGGGGGTGCTTGGTGACGACTTTTGTTCCCCGAGCGTAGGGGAAGGCATCGACTTTTTCCGTTGCACATCTTGCGCCCCTTGGTGAAGCGAAATATACTTGCGTTGTAGTGGTCGTGGAGCATGCTGTCCGTTGGAAGGGCCCTCCGTCGATGGCGGAGTGGATGCCGATGATGTATTGTATGGTTCGGGAGATGCATTTGAGCTTGACCCCACCCCGTTACCCAAACCATCACTCGAGGGACTCGCGTGGAATGCAGCATAACCCCCAAGGTCACCCTGACCGACAGAAAGAATCTGGGTAGGGTCGACATGAGTGTATGGATTCTGACCCATCGGCGAGCCATCAAGATTTGAGTAGGCAAAACCCATGATTTGACGATAGTCAAGGACCGATCCTTCCACATTAGCAGCATGTGCATATTCTTCCGCCATCGCCGCCGAGGCCGCCGCTGCTGCTGCAGAAAGGCCTTCACCAGCCGATGGAGGTGATCTTGATGATTGATACATATTGTTACTTGATGATCGAGTTGAGTGATAGCGACTATTTTCAAGATTAGGTCGCAGATTGGAAGGATACTGATTGGGTTGGGCCAAGGGGGCTGCAGACGCTGTTGTCGGTATATCAAATATCCCTTCATAAGGAGGGAACGAGAAATTGAAAGAAGTAGAAGGAAATGGACTGGTGCTTTCATTTCGAGCGAGTTCACGATCAAGAGGGGAATGCGTTCCATCCATATTCGATGGATCAGCACGCAGCAAACTATCAAAATGGACTGTTTCCGCACGTCGCTTTGTACCTGTCAAGTTATCGCAAAGCTGGGGTTTTCCATTCAGCTGGTGACGTCCTTTCAGCTCTGTATGGATTCCATCCTTGGAAACAGTGTGATCAAAACTTGTTTTGCGCACGTGTTGGGGGAAACTTCTTCGTTGAAGTAGAGGAGTTGACAAGTTCATTTTGGAGAGACCATGGAGGCCAGCTGTAGGTAGTGATGAGGGTGCAAATGTAGGAGAATTGTATGTTGAAGGCGGGTGATGGTACACTGGTCCAGGAGGGAAGCGCGATTCGCTGGAGTTCTCATACATGGCCGACGTACCATCGCTTGTGCCTTCATACAATACAGAGAGATCAGTGCGAGGATGGACACCTCCGTATGTCGGGCTGCGTCGACCGTTTGAATGGAATGAAGATCCGGGAATTGGAATACCCATTGACATTCCCCTGACTTTGTTGGAATTATCTTGTGATGAATGTGGACCCATGGCAGGAAAAGGGATGCCAACATCGTATGGGTTGTGAGCGAGGCCATGCTGGTCGAAAGATGTTGATTCGGGAGGCCGCGACCGAGAACGACTGGTGGGCCGCCAATCCATTGATATGCGAGACCGCGAACGACTCATCGCCCTCCAATCCATCGGCACTACGCTAGAAATAGAAGGAATCAGTGGCGTCATACGGAAAGAGAGGGAACGTACTCTTCCTCCTCGAAAGAATCTTGATTCGTTCCGTCGAATCCCTCGACCCGTACTCTCGTTTTCCCTTTATCAATTCTTCGCCCTCTTTCGTCTGGTTCGCCTACATTGTCCGGCTTATGTTCAACTTGGGGCGCCTCGCGGAGACGACCTAACGCTTGACCATGGCGAGGGGCCTCTTCCCCTTTTGCAGGCCCCTCGGTAGCTTTAAATTCTTCGTCCTCTTTCCTCTTTTTGAGGGCCAGCGCCATCATTCTCCAGGTTATATTTTCCATCCGCTGAGCATGAGGTAATGTTGCTTTCGTCTTTGCATACATTCGCCAAACCTGCGTCGCCAATGGGTCCTCCTTTGCCAGTCGATCCGGATCAATATCCGGATCTGGCGCGTGTTGCAAATCAGGAGAGCCAGAAACTCTGGGAGAAGTGAAGGGACTCGTAGCCTGAGGAGACAAAGACAAGCCTTGTTGGCCGAACAAATCATCGGAGAACAAATCAGTGAACAAAGTGGACTTGGAATCCGTGGTAGTTGATGTCGGAGATATGGATGGTTGAGCATGGGAGGATCGGCGAGAACCTGGTAGGGCAGGCGCTGAAGGACAATTCGGTGCATCATACCCTGGGAATTGCGTTGTCGAGGTGGACGCTGGAGACATCCAGAGCGACGGAGGTAGGCCTGTATGTGGACGTTCACCTGGATAGGAATAGCCAGGGTTATTTTGATGCAAGGGAGATTTGTTGACAGCACGATTGTTCTTTGAAAATTCATAACGACCGAGATTCGGCGTGATCTCGAGACGAAGGTCAGAACCAGAGTCAGGTGCCCCGTTCCTTACACGCTGAGATCTACCTGGCAAACGTCGAGTATCAACTAAATCCAGAGGAGTGAGCAAGGCAAAAGAGGGTGAAATTTGAACTCACGATCGGGGGCTCCATTCACACCGTGGTGGAAGTCTAGTGAAGTAGAATTTGAGCGAGCTAATGAGGGCTTGGCAGAGTACGGGTGAGCATAGAGTGTGGGAGGTTGGGACCATGAACTCGGTGAAGCTTGGGTTGTCGAAACGCTGAGGGTGTGGGAGCGAGGAAAATGGTCGTGAAAGGAAGAGGCAGGGAGACTAGAGGGCGAAGAGAGTTGTCCAGAATTGACGGGACCTATAACGCCGTTGGCTGCCAGTGCAGCAAAGACGGTGGGATTGAGGGGTGCCGAGAAGATATTGGACCAATCTGGATCAGAAAAGGACCGTGGGTGCTCTGGGGTGACATGGCGAGAGGAGGGATGAGAATTGAGATGGGGATGGGATGGACCAAGAGAAGCGTCTTGTGACCAAGGAGAGGAATGGGAAGACGGTGGAATGGAAGACGGATGAGGACTAGGGTCCGATGGGTTGGATAGCGGCGGATGAATGGTTAAGGAGGACGTATTGAGAGTGGGACGAGATGTCGGAGACCAGGACCTGGACAAATTTGGGTTTTCAAAAGCTCTCACAGACGACGACGGCCGTTCCATGAAGGGACGAGTAGATGAGTTTGGATGTTGAAAAGCAAGCACAAGGCTTGGTACCTACACTGAATTTGTGAAAAAAGGGTCAGTAGGCAGGGGCGATGGTAAACGACGAGGGAGTAGAGAAGAAAGACGAGAAGAGCGACGAAGGCGAGGCAATTACAGGCGGCAACTATAGGCGATGGTGAGTGCTCGCAGTCAGTGGTAGCAGCAACTACTAGCCAATTGTGCCTGGGTTAATACAAATTCCGCTACGGGCCGAAAGGGACCCAAGACACGAGGACCAAGCAACAAACGACAATTGGAAACCAGTCTTTCAGAGTCTACTTACCAGAGTCTGTCTACTGGTTGGCTTTTGCTTAGTTCTGCTTAGCGTAATACATACGCCGCTCAACATGGCTACATCTGCCTGCCATTGGCTGTCCATTGATCTGCCATAGCCTGCCATTTGGCCTCGGCCCTTCCACATCTTGTCCTCGATTTCGACACCACATTGCTTCTCCATCAGCACCTTCGTGAGTATACGGACTCCGACGGACATGTCACAATCCTTCCATCCACATGTGCTTCATCTCCACCCTATATACAGTAAAAGGTACAGATGATCACCTGGAACAACACACTTGTCCATTTCCGTCTCATCTAGCCGCACAATCTTGTCAACTTAGTTTACAGAGCTTGTTTTATTTGACCTCGACTCCTCACTAACCTTCCCATCGACATCCTTCCCTTCATTGTCCTCACCGTTTTTCGGCGTGTCGCTCCATGCCCAAGCTTCTCCGAGTTCACCGCGGACGACCGCCGTTAATACAAACGAAATAATGCACGCGGGACTACATAGTCATCAGCGGGCACTGAACATCAACGGAACATTATCTGACTCACCTAAGATATAAAAGTGCTGGTTGCGCTTTGCCAAATACGTGCATAACGGTCATAGTTGCGATCAGCCCTAGTATGTAAGCCGATAATGAAGCATAAAAATAAGGCTTTTGCCCAAACGTCTTCTGTGACGAACGAACAAATTGGTGGTGGTCATATCGCAGTGCCAGCGCAATAAATGTTCCAGGAATAACGACATCACCTAGCCCAAGCATCGTGAATCCTCTCGCGTCAGAGAATACCAGCGACTTGGGCCAAAGAAGTTTAATTGGGACATCAAGTGTGGTGGCAACCTTGACCATCTAGATAGCTTGCTAAGTAAGTTCCAACAGCACATTAAATCAATCAACATACCACTTCCGTTCCAAACACCCACCAGATGTCGTAGAAGAATAATCCAGAAAGGAGAATCGATCCAGTTTTAAAAGAGTCAATTTTCAGCATCGCAAGCGCGTTGTGCGAAAATGAAAGAGACAGAATGTCTGTTATCAAAACAGATTTCCACCCCAAAGCGAAAAGGGCAGAGGGTATAATTGCGAGAGGGAATGATATGAGGGAGGGCATTCTCCCCGACAAGGATAAAAGCACTGCGAAAACGTCAGCAAAATCGTACAAAAAAGCAACGCAGATACTCACATGTTGAGCCCTTCTTCATCGAAACACTCAGTTTATCGAATCTATTCCACGTTGCCTCTCCCAGGATAAACTTTGTCAACGAGATCAGAGACTGTTGTCGGATAATTAATCAACACCCTGATTGCAAGAGGCATGAATACCTTCCACAGACTCCCGACTCCAACGAAAGCAAAATACCAGCCAAGAAGCCAGTTGATCCACTCTTTTCCAAAGTATTTGATAACATAGTATAACCCGCAGAGCGCTACCGAACCAATCTGAACAATAGATTAAAGTTAACCGCATTAAATAATCCCAAAGGTGTACTCACAACTGGGAAAAGCCAAGCATCTTCCGAAGAGAGACGCTCTTCGATCTCTTGCTCTGCGTCATTATCACCCCCCTGCTGAGTGGATGGCCTTTTTGGATTCTGCTTGCGTATGTAAGGCTTTTGGCAAACTCGGAAGATAGCACGAACCGGCAGCGAACCGAAAGCACCGGCGTATATTGAGAAACTTGCGAGGCTTAGAAGACCAGCATATGAAGAGAGTAAATCCCAATCAAGGTCCCACATGAAAGAGTAGCTGCCACGTTTGTATTAAATTGTAAGTTACCACTTCGGATTTGTTTGTTTTCAGCGGGTTTGTCACCACATGCACAAAGCAAAAGCACAGCTTTTGTAGTTAGATCTGGTTTATGTGACTCGCATTTCCCAACTCCGTACCGTGGCATTCAGGAGGTGCGATGCCAGAAAAATATCGGATCGAAATAATCAAACACCTGATCCTTTGTAGCAACTTCTCAAGATGATTCGTCAGCTACCGCCCATCTCAATCACAGTTGAAAGCGATTGAAAGAGTCAGGAAAATTCATCTTATGGGAAGCTCTCATGACGTCCAGAATTCAGGGTCATCGATCGCACCGTAGAAGCCCCTAGATTGATCGATTTCATGTTTTTATGTAGATCTCCCTCGCCCAGGTACATAAATTGCGGCTGTGCGTAACCCACAGTGAACATGTCATACTTGCATTGTTCCCACTCTACCAAGGTTCACGGAAGAGCCGTGATGTTAGCCGCCTCCATTGCGACCAATGAATACCTTTATATACTTTGTCTATAGGCCGTTTTCAAAGAATGGAAAGTGAGGCCAGGTGAGGCCCCACGCAACAACTTATCTTGACATTCTTGGTATACATAGTATAGATCATGAGGTCGGCCAGTGAAGCCAATCTGATTCACGTAAAGATCCATTCGGACCATACACGGGTGACGGGTTGTTAAAGCGATGCACAGCTGATCATATGCTAGCCCCACCATCTCCCACCAGTTGTTGGTCCTGCAGGGCAACCCTGATGAATTCAGCCTCAACAGATCAAACCAAAAAATTTGAAGACAAGTCCTAAGGAGGTTCGTGGGTTTTCTATTTCTTTTTAAAGCCGCTTGCACTGGTAAATTTATTGAAGCCCCTGCGAAATAGTTGGGACATTCAGACTTGGATTGTTCCTACATAACATCGGTGGACGGCTGTGGCTCTAGTGGTGGCGGCAGTGTCAGCGATCGAAAATGCCGCCAATACCCGTTTCAACTGAGTTGGCAAAATTCTTAGTACAAAAATGCATGGTTTAAATCGACGTTCTCACCTTGCAATTGATTGATGCAATATAGTTGTCAAAGAAAGAAGCTTCAACACAGCATGCTCTGTGCTAGGAAGATTAGATTAGCAACCTGAGCATATAATACTTCAGTCATTTATATGGACTGGTGTCTAGAATTGTGGTTAATCCCAGCAAAACCGTCGAGACAGCTGGGCAAAGCAAAGTGGAGGAAGCCCGATAACTCCTGCGGTGTGAGAGCATTCTGGATGAGAAGTGTTTCTTTCATCCCCGTCGGACTAGGTCGGACCTCCACAAACCAATGGCAGTCCCTCAGACGGAATGCTACCGACAAAGGGCCGTTCTGATTTATATGCGGGATCCAAATGGAGCAGATGAGTCATTAGATTCACAAAGGTTAGCTAACACCACAACGATGAAAAAAGTTTCTTGCAACCGCAACTGGGAATACTACTGAAGAACGAAAGTCACTTAGTATCCAGCAGCTATACCATTCTTTCTCGAATCGCTTGCCGCTTGTATCGAGGTAAGTACTGAACCAATGCATCAAATTAAAAAAAGACATGCCAAAAATGAATTTGCCTTCCCGCATAACCGCTTGGACCACAGCAGCGGCACGGTTGACATCTAACACTATTGAAAACGGTGTCAAGACCCGCTGCATCAACTAAGTTTTTTTGGGCCTCGCCTATAATGTTATGCCCACGCCCCTTCAGGTCCTTCAAAATATCGGGAGGGTACACATCATCTGCATCCAACGTTGACGGAAATAACTGATCGTGTAGTCGACCAAACTCTATTGCATCACTGAGGTTTAAACCCCAGTCTAGGTTCAACAAAACTTGAAACAACGCTCCAAATATACGTGAACCACCGGAACCACCAAGTGCAAGGAAGAAAGACCCATCTTCGCGTTCCATGATAGTCGGCGCGGTGGAAGACAAGGGCCGTTTCCCGGGTTCGGGATAATTATCTTGTCGGATTCAGTCATCTGATTTTCTTCATCGAGCCTAACAGCACTTACAGGGAGAAGGCTGTAAGCCAAAGGCATTTGGAACACCTGGCGTCGAAAAATCATCCATTTCATTGTTCAAAATGATGCCAGTATTAGGGTCTAAAATCTGGGATCCAAAAATTAAGTTGGCGGTGGACGTGAGCGAAACCGCCATGCCGTTTTTGTCGACAACTGAACTGTGACTCTGTGAACAAATCAATGAAAAGCCCGGTTGCATAATTGAATCCCCACAGTTCCGTGATCTACCAACACATCATACTCCGGTTTATAATACTCAGGAGGGTGGGTTCGATCCTATTCCCGAAAAAAAAAAAAAAAAAAATTCAAAAATCATCCTCGAAAATACTCTTACACGCACATCCGTGATATTCCCTAGAATCGTATCCGCGTAAGCCTTTGTAGAGATCTCCCCAATTCGGTATGTCGAGTTGTTGAATAATGGATCACAGACTTTCGTCCTAATTACAACGTCTACAAAGCTGCACATGAAGTCCGAGGAGAAACATTACCTGGCGGCAAATCCAAATTTTAAAACCTCCACTAGTCTGTGGACATTGAGGCTGGTCCTTTCCTTCATGTCGAAGTTCTCAATCAGATTAAGCATGTGCAGCAAAACTGGTACCAGTCAGGATCAAAGTTGATGGAGAAAAAATCAAAACAAACCAGGGCCCGAGGTGGGTGCATGGGATGTAAAAACTTTCCTGCCCTTGTAAACGCCCTGCAAGGCAGGCCTGACTTGTACAGTGTACTTTTCCAGGTCAGTGTGTGTCAGTATTCCCCCAGTCTGTTGAGCCTTGAGGACAATAGAGTCTGCAATAGGGCCCTAATAGGAACGTTTAATGAGGCTTAATCTTGAACTCAAAAATATGGGAACCTTATAAAATGCGCCAGCACCTTTATTAGCAATTGTAGCAAGAGTCAAAGAGAGGTTCGTCCTGCGTATAACTTCGCCTTGTCGTAGAAATTTCCCAGTTGGGGCAAAGATGGCACTCCAGTCGGGATTCTTCAGCATTAGATCTGGATACCACTGAAGAAGAAAAAAATACCCATTCAGATAAATGTGATTGAGAGAACCAGATATTCGACCGTGATCCTCTTTGCCAGCTCTCGGTCGACCTTCCATCCCTGTGCCAAGGCAATACTCGGTTCTATGAGACGCTTCCAGCTCAAAGTGCCCCAGCGGCGATGCGCTTCTTCTAGACCGCGCAGCTCACCGGGTACGCCTACAGCAAGACCCCCAAACTTGGCCGATTCTGGTTTGCCGACGTACATCGTCGCATTTGCTAATGATGGTGCGGTCTCTCTAAAATCAATAGTATACAGATCAGAGGCTTTATCAGGGCTACTTGGAGGTATCCGGACGGTCATGAAACCTCCGCCACCTAGGCCAGAACTGATTGGATGAGTTGGAGTAACAAGCACTTGAGGGTTTTCTGGGGGCTCACGAAAACATATTAACAACACCGATACAGAAAGTAGTCGCGGTTGCCGAATCAACGGCATTGCCCCCATCTTTCAGGACGTCGACGCCGATATCAGAACATAGTTTGTTCTCCGAGGCCACAGCACCTGACCGCACTTTGACGAGGTAGGCAGGATTCCGAGGGCCCTTGAGTGTCAAGGACGATGTACCAGATACAAGATTGTTGTATCGTGCATAAAATGCAAGAACGCCGAGAAAAGCAAGGCAGGGAATAGTCAACCAGATTGGTGGACGCCGAGAACGATGGGGATTTACAACATAGAGCGGGAGTTCCGGAACGTCTACTGGGAAAGGTACTACGTGCTCTCCACGTTTCATGGTGGCTCGAGAAGCTGTTTGAACGATAGCCGACGAAGCTTGGGTATCAAGGCATTATAGTTGTGGGTTATGGTTGAGTTGAACGCATAACTGTTCTTCTGACATGCCCGCTCATGTCCGACGCTTTTCTGGCGTATCCAACGACGCCGACAGCGAATACCCACAACAACCAAAGCGGCGCAAGGTATCTGCACGCAATGCCCGTTTCGACGCGATGATAGACACCATGAACGCCGTTCGGCGTCCATCTACCAAAGATATTCCTCGACAGACGACCAAGTCCCTGTCCCTTATCAGGCTGCATGCCCCCACCGGGATTGCGGAAAACGATGATTCATCTGAGAAAAGCAGCCGCTCAGCGGTATGAAGTCCTGGGTCCTTCTGAAGAATGCGTGCTCAGTTCTTTCTTCACTCACAGTCATCTTTTAGTCGTCGAGGCATCAAACCCCTTCCTTCCTGGTTGGCAAATACTTTTTCGACGCTCGTTGCCGACCATCCCCTACGCCTGCTGTTACCCACACCTCGAGACGACGAGCCGCTCGAAGAGCAGGATTCAAGCAGTGCTCTGGAGGACGTGTTTGTCTTTAATCCACCAGAACCCAGCGATGCAAGGTCGGATAGCTCGTCTTCCTACGGTTTTACAGACGGGTTTGAAGCCTTTCATCGTGACAAAAAGGCTACGCCTTCAATCCTCCCCTCTGCTTTCTCTCATGCTTCAGTTGTATTGGGATCCGACAACCAACCCCTTCCATTCTCTACCCCAGGACCTGACTATGCGCGCTCTTCTCTCACAGCCCTTCCTGGGAATATTAACCTCCTAACCAACTATCCTTATGCATCATCTGTATCTTTTCCCTCGCCTGCTGTATCTCCGTCTAGTGTCCCCTTTCAAGATGCTTGCTATCACGACCTTCATACCACTAACAACTTTATTTCAGATTCCATGATTGAAGGCGTTGCATATATGGAGCATGCTCCTGCGATTTACTCAACTCCAGGTCCTGGTTATGTTGCCCATCATCTCCACTTTGATTCTCCGATTGAGGACCCCACGGATCCTGATGCTTTGCAACCCCATTATGATATCGATTACGATTCTCTGGACTTTAGGTGGAAACCGTTCAACAGGAAAGGACAAGAACCTCGTCCAGTCCAATCGGCTGACACTTATCTGTGGGCTGAAAGTCATGATCAAGCCTTGGATCAGAACGATAGCCAACCGCCTTCAAAAGAAGAAGGTTCTCCTGGTCCATTTCGATTTCTCCCACCCATGGAGAAAAAAGAGAACACTCCGCCCCCTGTTTTGATTCAGCCTTCATTAAGTGGGTCTACTGGTGCCGATTCCTACATTGGTCCTGCTTTTGCTCCTGCTAAAGGGGTTTTCATCTCGCCGCTCCGCAGCCAACCGACGCCATCATCACCTGTTCAGGTTTCGTTCTAGCAACCAAAAAATCTGGCAGTTTCCTTCCCCCGTGATCTGTCGCCCATCAATGTGACGTCTACGCAGAATCAACCTTCCAAGCTTAATGCTGCGTTTGGAAAGTACGATGAAGCTTGTTCTCAACTATTTAACGATAGCATCGATTCTTGGGGAGATGAAAAAGAGGCCCAAG
>Ga0307507_10010983_pt1 | contig 11530 bp, 11 predicted proteins | sample 7_EM_MG_FD_207223 | JGI IMG/M metagenome (GOLD analysis project Ga0307507, IMG submission 207223) | Populus trichocarpa ectomycorrhiza microbial communities from riparian zone in the Pacific Northwest, United States - 7_EM | ecosystem: Host-associated > Plants > Roots > Unclassified | place...
CCACGAAGCAGCTTACCTCAGGTAGGGTGCGTTAGGGGTGCTAATACCTTCCCTAACCACAACCAGTCCCTTACCCGTGAATCTCTGACGAGACCAGTATATCAGGTTTCCTAGTAGCCCTCAATCAATTACTAGGTGGCAACTCCAACAAACCAATCAAATCAAAACGACAAACAAAAAATCGCCAGCCGATGCCGCGCGGATTTTTTTGACGTGCGACAGTCTTCGTGGTCTTGCCGCATGAGGTGAGGTCTCATCAGTTTCCTCATGAGGTGAGTCGTCTTGGGCAACACCATGATCCATTTCAACATCATGATCAGTTTCTTCATTGCCCTCACTTTCTTCAGTGCTAGTAGCTTCTGATTCCTCCTCATTGTCACCAACATCTGTGCTCTCTCCTTCATCTGTTTCCCACTCAAGGTCAGCCACAATTGCTTCCTTATAACAAACCTCCCAATCCCAACTTTGATTTTCTTCAAAAATAACATCTCGGCTTACAATTATTTTATGAGAAATAAGATCAAATAATCTATAAGCTTTCGACTCGTCACTTACCCCAAAGAATATATATTTGTGACTCTTGTTGTCAAGTTTTACTCTTATGTTATCAGGTACATGAACGTGAGAGATACATCCAAAAACTCTAAAATGACTTACTGATGGTTTGATTCCATTTCATGCCTCTTCTGGGGTCTTACTTCTTATGGTAAATGTGGGACTTCTATTGAGAATATGCACAGTTCAGTTAACTGCTTTAGACCAAAATGTTTTTGGAATGTGCTTCCTAGAAAGCATGTTGCGTACCATGTTCATAATTGTTTGATTTTTCCTCTTGGCAACTTCGTTTTGCTAGGGAGTGTATGCAGCTGTTAGTTGTCTTCGAATCCCATTCACACCGCAAAAATTAGTGAAGTCTTGTGATGTGAATTCTCCTCCATGATCAGTACGAAGAGCCCTTATGCATGCTCATGTTTCTTTTTCAACCTTAGCTTTATAGTGTTTAAAAACAACAAAAGTTTCACTCTTTTCAACCAAAAAATACACCCAAGTCTGTCGACTGAAATCATTTATGAAAGTGGGGAGACACCTCTTTTTGCTATTTGAAATTGGATTGATTGGCCCGTAAATATCAGCATGTACTAGTTGAAGAATACCAGATACCCTCCATGTACTTGCCTTTGGAAATGAATCTTTTCGTTGTTTTCCCACCAAACAATCTTCACAAACTTTAAGAGGGGCGCTAAACTGTTGTGGCATACGCTCTACCATCTTTTTCTGTTGAAGAACCTTGAGACCATTCCAGCTTAGGTGCCTATATCAACAGTGCCAAATGTGAGATTGGTCTATGATAAGGGAGACAAAACATCTTTGTTCCTTTGACTGATATTTAACAATGATAATGAACATTCTTGTGCGACATGGCAGTTTAAATTATTAAACCCCTATTTGGATGAAAAATCTTACAAGTTTAGTGTTGCATGAGAGCTGCAAGACCTTTCTCTTGTAGTTGCCCAATGCTCAGTAGGTTGTTCTTCAAGTCTGGCACATAAAACACCTCAGTAATCACGAGCATGATCCCATCTATCTCCATTCGAATACTGCCCTTTCCTTGTACTTTCAAGCTTGCGTCATTTCCCAGTTTGACTGAATCTTTGAAGCCTTCATTAAAAACATCGAACAACTCTTTTTTGCCACACATATGGTTGTTGCACCTTGAATCCAGGAACCATATGCAATCACTTCTAGCTTTTTCATCATCCAAATACGCCATGAATAACGTTTCTTCACTTGTCTCGACAAAGTGCGCCTGCTTCTCCTTTTTAGTGCATTCCCATTAAAAATGGCCAAGTTCATGACAATTGTAACACTCAATCATGGATTTGTCAAATCCAGCTCGGCTTCGTCCTCTTCCTCTTCCTCTTCCACTTCCACGACCCCAATTATGTCCTCCTGGTAAAGCTTCATTTGTAACTTCCAGTGCTTGTTCATCCAAAGTATGCATGCTCATTCGTTGTTCATGAACTAACAAACTGCTTTGAAGTTCGTCAATGGACAAATTGTCAATATCATTTGACTCCTCAATTGAGCATACGACATAATCAAATTTTGGAGTCATGGACCTTAAGATCTTCTCAATGACTAAAACATCATTCATCTGTTCTCCATGAATTCTCATCTTGTTAATAATGGTGAGAGTTCGTGCAAAGTAATCATTCACTGATTCTCCCATTTTCATGTGAAGCACCTCGAACTCTTTGCGAAGAGCTTGCAGCTGGGCATGTTTGACTCGGGCTGGGCCTTGATATTTCTGCTTTAAGGAGTCCCAAATATCTTTTGACGTGTCTTTCTTCAAGATTGTCTCCAATATCGATCGATCAATGGCTTGAAACAAGTAGTTCTTCACCTTCAGATCCTTTAGCCTATGATCCTCGATTGTCTTTCTCTGTTCCTCTATAGGATCCATCCTTTTTGCTGCTGCAGGGATCCCAGTCTCTACCAATCCCCAATATTCCTTGGATTGTAGAAAATTCTCCATGAGCATGCTATAATGATCATAATGCCCATCGAACTTAGGAATGGTTAGCTGCACAAAACTACTTTCACTCGCCATGAACTCTTCTCATTGAACTCACATTTTTGTAAAGACTTTTGATAAGCCCCATGTTGAGGCTCTGATACCAAATGTTGGAACCAGAAAATCTACAAGAAAAACAGAGTAAAAGAGAGTTTGATGCACACTTGTTTTGCATAGAATACTTACTTGATAATTCAAAGATCACAATGGCCTTTTAAAGCCTTACAAAATAACTGAATGAAAAACTCAACAACCCATGATTTTACAGCACTAGCAATCATGGTAGTTAACTAGATTTTTAATTTGAACGTGCAACAATACTTGTTCCTTCATAACAGGAACAGCTATACAAGTGAATCTAAAAACAAGGAATCTGAAAACAAAGAAATACTAACAACTTTAACAGGCACAACTACTTAAAGCAATTAGTAGAATTATTTAATGTTTGATTAATGCAAAGTTTAGTTAATTTATACTTGGCCTCTTTCCCTGCTGTCCGATCCTTCCACGTTCATGGCAATTGTGAAAGGCTCGATACCAATACCCTTCCCAATCCAAATGCCTTGGGTTGTTTGACTCCTGAAAATATATATAATTAAGCAAAATTATATTTCATGACAGGGTGCAAAACTAACAAGTAAATTAATAGACGAATCCTCCTTTCTAAAACAAATTAAAGAATACCGAACCTTCCTTCTTCTGCATCCATCATCCTGAAATTTGTCTGAAAGAGCTTGTTCAAGAGGGTGCTCTTCCCTGTTCACCAAAGAAGGCAAATTAAACAATTTATACTCTTTCTCTGCATGCTAGCGTGCGATAAACACACATATACACAGATCACTACAGAAACTACGTAAAAATAATACATACGACCACTCTGGGGGCCCATAATTGCAACAACAGCATAGGAGAGACCGTGTTGTGAGAGGTTGGTGGTCCTCGTGAAGTTTTCGAGTTCCATGTTTAAAACACCGTCACCGCTAATCAGTTGGAAGCGGCAACAATCTTCCGCCATTATTATAACTCAACTTTGGACATGTTTTTAGGTTAGTGAATTAGATGTTATAAAGAATTCTCTGGGAAACTCAAGTTTTGATTCTTATTTTTTAGGATTGTTTATACAGTTAGAGGTACTTGAATTTATAGATAGAGGTACTTGATTTTATTGAAAGACAATAGCATTTTAGGGTTTTGTTAAGAAGAAGAAGAAGGGTGGGGGTAGAGTTTCACAGAATTTGAATTTATAGAGACTCAACAAGTGTCTGGTTTTCTCACAAGGATTAATTTATTGACAACTGAGAGTGGCGTTGTTGGCACTTGTTCTTCATTTTTATCCTTAATTGTTAGAGTTATGTCCAAGGGCGGAGCCAGGAATTTTTCCTGTCCTGGGCTATTAAATAAACATATAAATATTTTTTAAGATTAATTATTAACTTATATACATGAATTTTTAAAGTTAACAATAAAATTTTAATTCAAATACACTACCTAAAATATTAAAAAAGTACATAAAATTGAAGTGAAAGTAAAAATAAAATCACTATTAAAGTTACATCCTTCGATATTTTATGAAATATAATTCATCTATAATCGAATCTGAATCAATATTGTAACAACCTCTCAACCGGGATAAAATAACAATCCCATGTCAACTGAAAAACAAAGTAATTAAATTTTTCCCTCTCTCAATTCCTCCTTCCTTCACTTGATTCTTTCTTATATTAGTGTTTTATAAGTTGGACTTTATAAGTTTACAAAGTTATTCTCTCATTTTTTTATTTTTTTTTCTTGGATTTTTTTTAATGTTTTTGCCTTACTTTTCTCTATTTCTCTCTAACCTTTTCTTTTCTTTCTTTTCCTATTCTGCTTCTACCTAGTCGGCAACATATAAAAGGAAGGAAGAACAGATTTGTTTTATTTTTTAATGACAAATAACCATTTTACTCTTAATGAGTCATTTTGCTTTTATTTGACGGTTTTTTTTTGTTAGCACTACCAAGCTCCGTTCAACTTAAAATTTTAACAAGATTTTATTCAATATATTTTAAGATCCCTCGTAAAATTTCAGCTCAATCTAATAGTCAGATTGAAAATTACACTCAATAACGTAAAACTGGTCAAATTATTATTTTTCATCAAATTTCTGAATTTCTCAAAAAAATCTGAAATTTTAACCCAAGCTAAAGCATCATATTAGAAGGCTTCACGCAAATTTTCAGAATTTTTTGATAACTCAATCCAGAATTACAAATTTGTTTTTATATAAAACTAGTAAAAAAATATTGATAAAATCTTGACATGGGCTAAAGCCTACCATAGCCCTTAACATACATCCGCCCCTGGTTATGTCTACCTACCACATGCACTCGACGAAAACGTCACTCCACCATTTAATACTCCTGCTTTTATTCGACGGTGTTTGAAAATGTAAAGAAGATTAACTTTGAAAGTGTAATATTTTTTTTAAAATTTATTTTTAATATTAACATGTTAAAATAATTTTAAAATAAAAAAATTAAATTTTAATAAAAAATAGATTTAGCATGGTTGCCCGACAAGCAATTCATTGCATTGGTTTATTTTGTTCGGTTATATTGTCAACTCTTATTTAATTCAGTGACAATCTGTATAGGGTTTCTATTAACTCTTATTTAATTAGTGTCCAATGGGATTTTTATTTTCTCAATCCCTATCTTGACTTGATCAATACCTTTTACCAATTAATGAGTCACGGATTTACACTTCATTCCTCATATATCTGTAAAAAATTGAAATAAAAAAAAATTCATTTTTTTTCAAGAGTATTTTTAAAACATAAAAACAAACTAAATCTAAACCCGTGAGTGACTAATTTAGTGCCAGCTAAATTGGCACTTGTTCATTCTTATATTGGAGAGAGATTTGTTTGCCATCCGCGACTGAATCCTTGTAAGTCAATTTATATACAAATTTTATAGGTAGTTAAGTTAGCAATATGGTTATAATAAATTGGTTTGGTAGAGGTTGAACATGGCGTGTCTAATGTCTTTTCTCTTTGGTTTTTTCTGGGTAGATTTCTGCCAAAGACTTCTTCATAATATTAAAATCCGTTTTGCCAGTTGTTCTTGAGTCAAGGATATAAATAAACATCTTATGTGGGTTCTAGAAAATGGGCTGACATTATCGTATTAAGGGATTGGGTCTGAATAAAAAATTATCCACAAGTTCAAAATATGGAAAAAAGCAATCTGCATTACCAATATATATGCGTACTTGAATATAACCTCTTCCCATGTGTCTGAGGCAAAGGGGTCCAGTGTAGCTCCCATGTGCGTATTTTGCAAAGATGGATCAGGAACTTTTCTGTTCACAAGAGTTATGCTTTTATTACCAAGATACAAAGAAAGTTGGAGATTAATTATTCTACCGAAAATATCATATTAAAAGTTTCCTCTTTCCGGTTAGGGTAGTGACATCCTCCTTCGACCTCCATTGATTATTACTCTACAATACCAAATTCGATTAATCTATGATGAGAGATTTGCAAGATTACCATTTGTAGAAACTGATGATATTCTTACTAGTACGGCTTATCAAATTACAAACAAACTTCTTTCATTCATCAGATTCACCATAACATGTTGCATGGATAGTTGGACACACAAATATAAACTGTCCAAGTGTGGATTTGCCATTATTACTGTTGTCACAGCCTCATCGCTCTCAAGAAAATCACAATCCCTGCATCTACCACTGCAGCAGGCCCCACCACCGCAGCCACCGCAGCCCCCGCCCCCGTAGCCACAGCAGCAGTAGCAGCAGCAGCAGCATAGCTTCGAGTTCTCCTGCGACCATCCTAAAGGAAACACCAAGTATTACATTTCGAGTGATGCATAAATTTCTAGTCATAAAAACTTTTATCGGCTTAAAGTATTTTCTTGGTTTCAGTGCTTAAGTTTAGAAGTATAGGAACATCAATTGGTATATAAATTGAAGATGGCAGATGATAAACCGAGAATGTTCTAATAAATTAATTTTAAAGTTTTTGTTTTTAGTAAAAACTACATTCAAACAGATATTGTGAATGCAATCAAATTACCAAATGAACATGTAGTGTGATACCAGAGTAAAATATACCTGGCGGGATCTAGCTCCGGTCACCATAGGATTTATCTGTTCTATGAAATTCATCCACAATGATTTGCAGTCCTCTGGTTTAAGGAGAGTGGTAGCTTCTGGAGAAACCTGCTCATATTTGATTATTATGTGAAACCAGTTTGGCACAGAGACGTGTAAAACTAAATGCATTACATTTGCATACCAATAAGCATGCATAAACTGTTACCTCTTCCCATGTGTCCGAGGCTAGGGGGTCCTGTGTAGCTCCCATGAACGTATTTGGCAAATACGGATCAGGAACAATTGTATCCATAAGAGAGTAATAGAGTACATTCTCAATCTGATCAGGCATTCCATCGAAGCGGATGGCCGCAATGATTGATAGTATTCTCAAAGACTATAACAAAATAATTGGGAGACATTCAGAGGTAACTCAAAGTTTAACCAATTAAGCATCCCAGCAGCCATTAATTATACAAAATCTAGGCAATGTTACCTCTGAGAGAGCGTCCCTTTCAACTTCATCGAGGTTTCTTTCCGTAGTCCAATTATACCATGAAATTGAGTTTTCATCATGACTGAGGACCTGTGAAAACCTAGAATACGCTCCAAAGCTTTAATAAAAAAACAAAAGGGAAAAAGAAAAGAGCTGCAATTAAGTGATGTACCTATCCATCATGCGCTTCAGAACTCTCTCTGCATCTGCTGCTTCTCTTGCCTTCATCTCCAATACATTTCTGGCATGCTCCCTCAAATGTTGCAATTTAGTGTCTATTTCAGAACTGTTCAAATTGAAACTAACAGCAGCATCTGAAAACTCAGATACAGCAGCCTCAGTGTTGCACTCAAAAAGATTTCTTATTGATGCCCATGTATCTCTTTCGCCAGCTTCCAATAACGATTCTACTCTTTTGGCAAGCGCATGCGTTATTTGTTTCTATGCAGGAGTAACATAACAAGATTTGATAATTTGATTAAGTAGAGTGACATACATAGAACCAAGAACGCAAACGGATTGTGATATCAGTGAACGAAATACCTTGTACTTTGCCATCATTTCTGACAACATATCACAAATAAGTTTTTCGCGGAATTTTGAAGCATTCCACTCACTCTGTTGAATGGCAGCATCTGAAAGAGCACAATATTGAAGGTAACTTGCCAAATCTAGGAAAATGAGTTAGTAGATGAAAGATGCTCACCAATCATATGAACACAATTTTAATCATAGAAGGATGAGCAATAATAGCAACATTTTAAAAAGTTGTAGTCACTGTGTTACATTTTGTCCACTAAGTTACTTTTTTATTCTGTTTATCACTTTGTTCAATGAAGTATCCATTAAACTAGCATTAATCTTCTTGATGCAGCCGGGTTATACAAACCGAAGGTTATGAGCATTCAAGTAAGGACTCGACACTATTAGATGGGGATCTAATACAGTCACTATGTAGCTGGTCTCACATATATTTTTATGAATCAATGAGACAAGTTTAGACATAAGAGGAGGTCTAGTTATGCTAGACTAGGTTAGTACTTTAAAATTGAGATAATAGAAGATTTACCTATTGAATCGGGTTCAAATTTTTCGAAGTGTTTATATAGACAGTTTTCCTATGAAAAGCTACTTTATCGCTTATTGAATCGTTGAATCTTTCAGAATTAGGCCTATAAGTTACTATTTGGAATAATTTTTTATTTTTCCTAGGATTTTCTAGATTTATCATTATTATTTTGGATTTTATTTTAATTTCCTAAATGTTTTTAGAAATTAGGTTGTTTCCTCGTAGATATAGGTTTTCCTGGCTTATATAAAGGACATGTAAATTTATTGAGAAAACAGCCAATTTTTAAAAAATAAAATTATGAATTTAGAATTTATTTCTGCGAGTTTTTTCACTCATTAAAATTTTTGTGTTTTCTATGATATTGTTGTTCTGTTAGCTTCCGCCAACATCACTTTTAGAGTGAAAATTGTAACAGCTTGAGATTTGCACGAGTACAAAATGCAAGTAGTCACCTAAGAAGAGGAGGTGGAGGAACACATCCTGAGAATGTTGACTACATGTATACCTTCATTGATTCTAGTGATAGAGGGGATACAAGATTTATATCGTCCATGAGAGAATAAAACTAATTCGGCGCTCTTTTGGGAGTATGATAACTCATGCATATCAGTTAGATATGAAGTTTTTTCTTCAGGTTTAAACTATCTCTGCAGTCATATTACTTGCCCATTGAGTGCCGCTAGTTTCCATTACAGGAGAATGCCGAGGAGAAATATAAAATTTCACAATTCATCAAACAGAAATACAAGAGCATGCCGAGCATCCTGTATCTAAGAAATTTAATCAGACCATCGAGACAAATGAAATATTGACAGTTTAACTGTGTTGATGGTAAAAATACTTGATAACAATAGCATCCAGAGAGTACCTCAACATTATAATTAAGAAAAGAATATAATGATAAAACAATTGAAAGAGGAGTTGCTTTAGAATATTATGAAGTCCGAAAAGAATCCTTTAGTTTTATGCATATAAGATAACTGTATTGGATTTTTAAAAAAGCAAATAAAAAATAAAAAATAATATGTTCAGTGTTTGGAGTCTATATACCTTCACATCCTTGATCAAACATGCTCATGCAAGATTGGGAACATAGATGAATAGCAGCAACATTCTGTGACTGTTTCAGGCTAGTTTTAAAACTTTTAACTGTGTTCGAATACAAATGCATCAGCATGGTATCATAGGCATCGCGTACCACCTGCATAATATATTGGCACATTTAAATCTACAAATTTAAATGTAGAAGCAAAAAAAGAAAAGAAAAGATCAAATATCGACACATTTGACACAACCAGGGAGCTTAAGGACTTAGAAAGAGGAAATATACATGCTAAGGCCTTACCATCAACGCATTTGACAGCAACTGTCGCCGTTTTTCATTTCGTACTTCTTGATCAAAATAGACTACCTCCCTGTCATATCTAATGGGAAAAAAATGCAAAATAAGAGGTTCCGGATCAAGTTAAACAAGAAGTATACTCCAAGACTGTAGGCACACTATGCTAACGATTGATATGGATAATTTAAGTAGGAATCAATTACTTCGCGAACCAAAGTATAACAATCAAATTGATCATAATTCAAATTTCCACTTCGTTTTGAGACAGACAAGCATGATGTATACTTACTCTGAAAGATAGGTTTCCAAAATAGAACTGACAGCTCCTCCAAACCCTGATACTGGACCAGCTTGAACAGCTTCCTTCATTTCCAACCAATCCTGTAAGAAATAAATTTAGTACTAACTGATATTAAATGAAGTCGGTGAACTTTAAAAGAAAGAAATTAGAAAATAAATTCAATAAAGTACCTCGTCGGTTGTAAAGCATTTGAGCTTCTCACCAGCAATCTCTTCACATCGAACAGTGGCAACCATGACCTGATAAACAAGATGAGAAGTATATTTACATATGAAACCTGATGGTTTATATTTACACAGGAAAATGGCGTTTAATAAACCTTGACAGCAGGAAGATCTAAATCCCTGTTGTCTTTTATTATTTTCCAAATCTCTTCTGCACGAAGAGGAAATCCTGAAGCAGGTTCAACTTCCTCCCTGTCACCAACAAGACCTCCTGGATAAATGGAATGGACAAACCGCTGTCTCAGTTGAGCAACCTGTAAATGTCAATGCTATCAGAAAAATGGAGTTACGAATTACAGATACTGGATTTCTCACTTGATAATTGCTGTCCTAATTGCTCCCACATGCACAGATCCATAAAATTATCTTATCACAGGACGTAATGCTCATTTTGTAATTCTTACATGATACACTCCTAATGACTATTAAACACTCTCCAGTCAAAGCTAAGCACCAATGTGTAATGCATGATTATCAAGTTTAACGTGCATAAAAATTACTTCTTGGTTAATTATGGACTCCATAGTTAACTTCTACATTAACCACATGAATTGAAGACGTATTCTCGGAAACGAAACAAAGCCAGTCACTCCCACCAAACCTTTCCTGAGAGACCTGAATGCATTGATGAAGGGTATTTAAGAATATTTGCCCCATAAAGGGTTGGAGAATTAGGTTCAGGGTTTGACATATATGCAGACTTGGAATTAGTTTGTTCCCAGTGTATCTAGAAGAATTTGGAGGTAAAATCAAAGCTGAGACTAGTGCCTAGCGAGAAGAAGAGATCGAGAGTAAGAGAAAGAGAAACCATAGGCACCAGGCTTTCAAAGTAACATAACTCTCAATTTTATTTTGTAATTCAACTCTAATACAGGAATATGCTGCTGTTCTGTCCCTTGGTACAAAGGCCAATGATTGTGAATTCCAATTATTTGGTAAGCATATGCAAAGCTACAAATCATTCCAGACATCAATTCTAGAAAACACGCAGCAGCACAATCTAGAAGAACTCAGGACAAAAGTTTTGAGGATTGACAAACCGCTTTCTTAGTGGAAAAGCTACCTGCTCTTTAAATTTCTCCTCTTGGTATTCATAGCTAGGCAAAGCAGTGATCTCCACCTTCATATCAATAATTAGAAGCATATTAAGTTCATGGAACTTAAACAAAAAGGCAATATATGATGCATATATGCCATTGGCATCAGTATGGAGATGGAGGTGATCTGTCATACATTAAAAAACTCTCTGAGAGGAGCACTACTGAGAGTCTCAGGCTCAGCAACAGCAGCCCAAATCTGCAGAAAGTATGACCTCAGAAAATGCTGGAGAATAAGAAGAGAAATAATTGATCCAAAAAGAGAAATGCATAAACAGAGAATAAGAAGTATGAACAAAAGTACCTTCTCAATATCTTCTAAGAG
>Ga0307507_10010984_pt1 | contig 11530 bp, 6 predicted proteins | sample 7_EM_MG_FD_207223 | JGI IMG/M metagenome (GOLD analysis project Ga0307507, IMG submission 207223) | Populus trichocarpa ectomycorrhiza microbial communities from riparian zone in the Pacific Northwest, United States - 7_EM | ecosystem: Host-associated > Plants > Roots > Unclassified | place...
ATAACTCTAACTTGCATTTTTATCTCCCTTGGACACCTCTTCATGTTTTTCTTCTTCATTTCTCTTCCACTTCTCTTGTTCTTCTCCTATTATACACCAACAAGTCTTTTCTCTTCTTTTGGTGTCAGCTCAAGTATTTATTTTAAGGCTTTTAACTCTTTTCTCTTATTGTTTTCTCTTTTTAGAGGTGGAAAAGTGGCATGCATGACTGATTTGGTGAGGGTAGTTCTAAGAGAAGTTGAAGATGATATGGGCTTTTCTCCCCCTTCCAGCCATCGATCGTTTTCTTCAAGAGAGGGTTGACTTCTACTTTTTTTAGTCATTTACCTTATAATGTTTAAGATATTTAGCCTCCTTTCTCTCATATTATTTAATGTGGTCCTTAGTTAGGTCACTAGTTTTTTTATTCCTAACCCATAACAATCAAAATTGTTCATATGAGTTTATTCATTTTTATTTTCTCTAGATTCATAGTCATTTATTCAACTTTGCTTTCTTATCCATTTCTTCTCGCTCTCTCTCTCTCTCTCTCCCCCCCTCTCTCTCTCTCTTTTCAGATTTTACATTCTTCACCTAGTAAGAAATTTCATCCTTAAAATTTAGGTGTCATACTTGGGTCTAAAAATAAGTTGGGATATTTCTTCCATATTTTAGATTCCCTCTTCCATGTTTCTTCTTTAATTTGTGAACTTCGCCACATGACTCTTAAGATGAGAATCTTCTTACTTCAAAGTTCCTTTTCATCACACTTGAGTATTTTTACCATTTTCACTTCGAGTATTAAATCTTATATCACTTATACTGGTACTTGCGACAATATTTATATAGGGTCCATTTTGGATTTTTACACTAAGAAGACATAGAATACATTGTGAATTTGGCTAATTGCAAAGGTAAGTCCAACTCATATGTCATAAGTCTGATTCATCTCTATATTTCAAATGGCCCAATGAACCTCGAGGCTAGTTTTTCTTTCATATAAAATCTCAACATATGTTTCTATGGGGCCATCTTAAAAAACACTTTGTCTTTCATACAAAATTCAAGAGGACTTCTTTATGTGTCTCCATACTTCTTTTGCCTATCCTAGGCTGCCTTCATTTGATCTTTAATAATCCTTACCTTTTCGGTGGTAACTTGGATTAGTTATGCTTCATACAAATTTTGGTCCCCTATTTCCTCTCAACATATCAATGTTCTGCACTTTCTACCATATAGGGCTTCATATAGGGTCATCCCTATTGTTGCCTGATAGTTGTTATTATATGTAAATTCCACTACAGATATGTGTTTCTCATAGTCCCCCCCTCTAAATTCCAAGGCACATGCTCTTAATAAATCTTCCAGAATTTGAATAACTCTTTCGGATTGACCATCAGTCCATGGGTGGAAAGTAGTGCTTACATTCAGTCTCGTTCCTAGGGCATGTTGTATGCTTGGCTAGAGACATGACAAAGTAAAGGTATATAAGTACCAATCAATATGGAATGGTCCTTCAATAATGATTCTATATATGCCAACCTACACAACCACCAGTAACTATTATGTTTTTCCCTATAATTATGGATATGTCTTTCTTAATGAGGAGTCATACCCAATCATGCAGATCAAGGTTAGAGGAGAAGTGAAAGGTGTTTTACTTTAGAAGAGTTGGAAAGATAAATGAAGGCAAAATGAAATGTAGTAGAAAAACCTGTAAAGGATGATAAAGTCAATAAGCCAATAAGCAATGAAGAAGCCATTGAACTTATCAAATTGATATAATATAATAATTATAGCATGGTTGACCAACTAAAGAAAACCCCATGTCAGATATCCCTACTCTCTCTTATTTTGTGTTTAAAACCATATAAAAAGGCATTTTATAAGGTTTTAATTGAAACATATGTTCTTGAGGATATCATATCTGATACCATTAAACATATGGTGGAAAGCATTTAGGCTACCAACTACCTGTTTTCTCTGAAAATGAACTAGGTTTGAAAGGCACTAGACACAACAAGTTGTTGCATGTCATGATTGAGTGTAAAGATTACATCACAACTAATAAATAATGGCTTAACACTTAATGTGCTTCTAAGGCACATTTTAGACCATTTTTTGGTTGATACATCATATATGCATACAAGCAATATAATGACAAGGGATTATGGTGGTTTACTAAGGCAAGTGATCAGTGATATTGACATAGAATATTTTTATAGGTGTCATTGAACCATAACAGTTTTAGGTCACTTTATAAGTTATTAATATTCAAACTTCTAGTAACATATTGTTGGATGACCTTGGATCTATGTTGTGGAAGCGGTGACATTATCTTTCCATCAAAGGCTCAAATATGTGCTCAATGGAAGACTAGTGACCATAAAAGTGGAAGAGGTGCTTTCTATGATAAAGATTATATCACTACCTTATATAAAAGTTGAAAGAAGTTAAGAAGGAGATCTTCATACCTTTGAGGTTGTGAATGTAGATTTGGTTCCTGAGAAAACAATACTTGTAACCCTAAATTTTTCAACCATGTTGTACATTTCATAACAAAACTTTACATGAAAAATACCAAGAATTGTTTTTCTTTGGTTATTCAATAACGTTTAGCCACTTGATTAATTTCATGCAATCTTTTAATGTTAGAAATAATTCTAATAAAATTTTGGTAGAGTTTCTCTAAAATATCACATCCTGCAATTGACACATCAACACTTTATACACATTAGATCCAACCCTTTTGGATCACCATATCAATCTCAATACGTCAGGCAACCTTAAGCCCACCCTTTCACCACATCATCTTTTATCAATCCATATGATAACCGATCATCAACATAATATATAGCAATAACAATAATAAAACCATTTGAGTATACATTACAATTTTCAATACACAAAATAAAAGTAATTATTTAGTTAAAATTACATACTTGATAAATCTAGTTCCAAATTACATATGCATTTAGTTTATATTATTCGTTACATAACCAAAAAGGAATTTTTAAAACATTTGCGTACAAAGTAGATACCTAATCTATAAACATAAACAAATAATTTATTACTTATGTCTGGTATACGAGGTACCTAAAACAGAATATACATTAACATAAATAAACATTTATATCTCATTACAAATTTTATTTTAAATATGTATAACTAAGATTCCATTCCAAATATTTCCCTGACAATAAGCTTGTAATCTTCCACCTTTACATATAGCCAACCATTCAATCCTGATATCAGTACGCCTGGTATCATTAGTCACCATCTCGAGGCAAACTAAATTAATATCATTAGCCTCCACCACATGGCAAACTAATCATAATAAATCATGGCATTAGTATTAAATAATATCATTAGTCTCTATTATATGACAAATTAATCATAACAATTCTTCATATCAGTATCAACTAATACCATCAGTCTCTACTATGTGGTAGACATTATAACAATTCTCGATATCAATACCAACTAATACCACTAGTCTCTACCGCGTGGCAGACTAATCATAACAATTACTGGTATCAGTACCGACTGATACCAATAGTCTCCACCGCATTGCAATTTTGTTTAGGATTTAATTAATTTTTAATTGTTTTGTGATATGTTATTATATGGTTATTGTTGTCTCATGACTCGGAATCACTAGTTAGGTAGGTTGGCCCATACTTGACTAGCGGCGTGGTACAGGCCAAAAGTTGTCTGTTTTGTTTTTGAAAATAAAAAAGAATTATAGCATAGAGGCACTTAGACAAGGCCTCTTTTCATGGCCAAGTGCGTGGGTAGGCCAACACGCCTAGCTTTTTATTATTTTTTTACCTAATACGCTTTCATCCAAGCTTAAGAAATCATTTTGTTTGTTATTTAAAAGTCTCTTTTTGTTACTTGACTTTAAAAAAAAAAGAGGTATTTAACTTTAAAAAACACACATATTTGTTTTTCATTTTAGCTCTACACACCACCTTTTTTTAATAAAAAAAATATTTTTGTTGTTTGATATAAAAAAAAGTCTCGCACACCTGATTGACATATAATTAGATGAAAAAGATTTAGATAAGGTGTACGATCTAGATTGCGAGTTTAGCGGGTTAATCCAAGTCTACTTGGGTGTTTATTTTTTATCCTTTTTAAATTAAATATTTTTATTTCTAGTGTTGTCCTTCAACATTGAGTTGATTGAGAATTGGACATCTTAAATTATTTTGGTTTGTTTTTATGAAGTTATCACAGTTTCATTATTGGTGTCGCAAGTTTGGCAAGTTAACTTAGGCTGACCTAGATTGATCCAATATGTTGTCGTCTTAATAGTTTTTTTAAGTATAGTCCAATATATTATCATCTTAATATTTTTAACAAAAATCATCTGAGATGTGTTAGATTTTAAATTCATGATTAATTTTTTTCTTTTAGAAAACATATTAGCAATGCCTAAACCTATTTTTTTAGTTTAAAAAAAAACAAATTAATCTGACCCACGATGTCACATCTAACATCACAGTGACCTACCATCTTCTTAAAATGGAAGTATTATTTGGTGTTTAGAGGGGGAAATGTTTGAAACTTATAAAAATGAGTCACTACCTAGTATTATGATCATTATGAATCCTAACTGGTTTTCAGAGTTTTGAGGTAAATAATTGATTATGCTAAAAGAAAGATATTATCACCCTAAAACATGTTATCTAAGGTAAGCTGCATTAATACTTACCTTTTATTTCTAATGATTTGTTGTGCTTAATTTGTTAATAGTCTATCTACATAAATGATATCGAGTCTACTGTAATGAGTTAAACCCTTGGTGAATCTCGAGGTTAAACCTATCCAATCTAAGGTCCAAGTTATGTTTTCTACTCCCAAATACTTAGTGAATTGACATATATCTATTAAAATTTATTTGTGATCATAACATGTGACCCATAGTGGTCTATCAAACCATGATAGTGAATAATTGGATGAGTTTTTATTAAGTTTATTGAATCCAACCCAAATTCTAGGAAGAGTTGTTACTAAACTTGTTGTTTATACAATAGTGGCCCATGGATAATGATTGGTTAAGGTTTATTTATTCTATGGTACCAAGGTTTACTCATATTTTTATTTAATGAGGTCTTACATCACTGCCTTAGATATATAAATAGTGACCTTTTTACATGTTCATTTACTTAAAAGTAGGGTCTAGTGACATTAAGTTATCTTTTTGGAAATGTTTTTACAATGAGCTTTTTAGGGTTCATTTTTCCTTGTGGTGTGTTATTAACAATCACCTTTTATAATCCAATTTTAGTTTATTACCCTTTATTAGTGTTTGTACATATTTGTGATTGTAAGTGGACAAGCTTGTTCAAGAATGATCTAGGACATGTCAAGAACACAAGATGAGATCAGGTATTGATCTTGGTCATATACGCCAAAAACATTTAAACTTGATAATGTATAGGTCTTTTAAAAGACCTACCTTGGTGTTATGTTTGACTCTACTTAAACTATCCTAAAAATGGCATATTCCAAACTTAGTAAACAATGATAAAAATATGAGCAATACAATCTCAAAACACCAAAAAACTAACAACCACAGAAGGAATTCATCACTAGTACCATACTTGCATACACATTCTTATCATAAAAAAAGGGACTCAAACTACCTAACATACACACATTCAGGAAATAGTAAACTCTCAAAGTAGCTTATGAAAGGTGAGCAAATAAGCTCTTTCTATCTAAATTCAATATGTATTTTTTCAAATTGGATCAGAAAGGGTGAACCTCCTCAATCACAAGCCATTCATAACAAAATCCTCACATTTAGAGCATATCAATATAAATTTAATTATCTATATATTCCTCATGTGATCATATCAGTTTTACCCAGCATCGATATTCACAAACATATAGCCATAACATGCATTCACAAGCATTTAAACTTAAAAATAAAATCATAATAAACAAAAAAGTATAAATATACTTAAACTTGAAGGTTGACTAGACATAGGTATAATCAATCAAGTTTTTCGGAAACCCTAAGCCTTATATTTAAATGCTAGAATGAGACCTTACATTTGCTTATCTAGAGTCTTGGGGAAACCCAAAACCCTAATTTTTTCTAATTAGGATCACAAGGCTAGCATTAACATCGTTAAGGACTACGAACTAAAAAAAACTGATAAGCCAGTATGAAAGCCAAAATGCTTTTTATAAAAATCAATAGAATAATTGTTGAAGACAACAAGGATAACCACTTTCTATTTCTACATGAAGGCTAGCAAAACACATCAAATGACGCCAAACATGTGAAAGAACGACATTCAAGTTGATCAAAGCGATGCCCAAATTAGGCCAAACAATGACAACAACAAGGTTAGGTCGAGAGAAGATGAGAAGGAGCACAATTAGGGTTTTTGATCTTGAGGGCTAGGTTTTCTAATCGCTCTTGAAGAAGAAGACAAAAGTCATGTAAGCCTTTTATATCAAGGCTTTGAAACGGCGTCGTTCGACCCTGATAAAATTCAAGTTGGTCATTGAATGCCAGCATCTTTTTGGTTTTAATATCCTCAAAGTTTCAATTGTGTAATATGGCCTAAAGTTGAAGCCAAATCAATAAAAATTCTCAACTGGGTCCTTTGCCATATTTAAATGAAACCCTTTACTTCTTCACTTTCTTAAAATGGTTCCATTTTCAAATCTTATCAATTGAAGTTATAATCAATTATAAAAATAAAAAATATTTCAATTAAATCCTTGATTAAATTAATAGAACTTCTTAAATTTTATCAATTTAATCTTTATTCTTTTAATTTCTCCAGAACTCGATGTGCTTTTTAAAAGTTTGTCTCGTCAAAACATGAGAAATTTTGATCAATCAAACCTAAAAATAATTTTTGGATTTTATTGTTTTTGCTATGTAAAAAAAAATACATGTTGGGGGTAAAAAGGAGTTATAATACGCGGAGTAGTGCCCAATGATATAGTTTAATAATGGAAAAATAAAACAGGTTTTTCAATTTTGGGTCAGGTCCAATTGCATCACCCACAGCCACAGTCAAATTCGCTACGAGTCAAAGTTGAGGAGCCAGAGTCAAATTCCGAAGTCAATTATTTTTTGTGCTTCTTTCCAGGAAAACATCACCAGCCAGCCACTGGCAGATATTGGCTAAAGTTTCAAGCAACAATCCAAGATTCCAATCCTCACTATTTCTCTATTTATTATCTCGCTGTCTCTCTAAATTCCATCAAAACATTCAAATGGGTGTTCTGGGAATCAACAACTTGATCGATTGGGAGTCAGAGTCATACCCAGTGGCCACTGACTTCATTGCCATTCCATTATTTGCTGTCTTCTTCTTTTCAGTTAGATTTGTTCTTGACAAATATGTCTTTGAGGTATCATCTTACTACTCCCTTACGTTCTTACTGCTTGTAATGGTGGACTATGTTTTTTCATGCATGTAATATTCTGGGGTTGAGTAGTTATACTAATGGTTGGCGCCATATCAAATTGTTGTTGTTAATTATTACCATTTATTTACCTGCTGTTGGCTGTTAGTTCTGCTTTTGATGTTGAAAGTGCTTTGGGAGAATCAACCTTTTTGTTTCTTTCATCCTTTGCCTTTTTTATTTTAGGGCAAATTCACCTTGGATGGAGCAATATTGCTTTTTCAAGTTTTTCATTGTATGTGAAAATATTTATCTTGCCAGTTAGTTATTCCATGGTAAATCAGAAGCGTGACAACAAACAGCTGTTTATTTCTGTTGCAGTGTTCAGCCAGAAGATTTATTTTTGGGAAGGGGCATGTTACAGTGGATGTTGGGAAACATGGAAACCGGAAGAAAGTTAATAAATTCAAAGAGTCCGCATGGAAATGTGTTTATTTTCTTTGTGCTGAGATTTTGGCTCTTTATGTTTCATATGATGAGCCTTGGTTCACTAATACTAAATATTTTTGGGTAGGACCTGGTGATCAAGTTTGGCCTGATCAGAAACTTAAGTGAGCTCTCCAACTATTTAAAAACATCTTTCCTATTATTACTATAGATAGCTGAATTAAGCTAGTTTTAGCATTAGATTTTTCCTTCCACCGATTTTGTTAGGTTTATAAGTATACAATTTCATAGTTTCATATGATCATGCTTAGCTGACTGATTATTCTCTTCGTGCACAGATTCGAATTGAAGGTATTGTACATGTATGCTGGTGGGTTCTATACATACTCTATATTTGCTTTGGTTTTTTGGGAAACCAGGCGTTCAGACTTTGGTGTATCCATGGGCCATCACATTGTAACTGTCTTTCTCATTGTTCTGTCCTACATACTTAGGTATGTTTCAAAGGGCTTCAACTTCAAATTTGTTTACCACTTCCTATGTTTTAAGAGCATTGATACTGATTATTTATCCCAAAAAATAAAAACAACCCAACAATAATGTAATACTGATTATCAACAGCTACAGTATAAGAGGATCACTCCATGCAAACTCAAATACATTTTTATCCCGGATAAGAACAGAGAAAATGTATAAACAAATTTAACACAATACATCCATCATACTGTCATACTTTTGTGCTAAAGATGCCTGCACGTTGTCTTTACAATCTGCTTCCTCTTGCAGGTTTGGTCGTGTTGGTGCTGTTGTTTTAGCCCTGCATGATGCAACTGATGTGTTCATGGAAATAGCAAAGATGTCAAAATATAGTGGCTACGAATTGATGGCTAGTGTTTTTTTCCTTCTCTTTGTTCTCTTCTGGACCATACTCCGCATCATTTACTACCCATTTTGGATACTTAGGAGCACAAGGTGAGTATCGGGCAAGGCAATAATTTATCAATAGTCATTGGTTTCCTCTTTTCCTTGAAATGACACAGAACTTGAGAAACCATGAGAATTTATAAAGATAACCTCAAATGAGAGGACCTCTATAATTTTCTCAAGCCATTTTTATAAATAAGTCCAAATTAAAAAATTGAAAGTTTGGATCTAAATTTCTTTTTGATTAGATATCGAAGTATATCTGACATTTCTACTATCTACCCTGAGAACACTATCATCCTCTGCATCACTCCAATTATTTTGTAAGACTCTTCAGGTGGATAAATAAATACGCTTCATTAGAATTTTTCCCTGCGAGAACTGAGTTAGCAGGAAAAATAGGTAGATTCAGTTATTTGCCATTTCAGCATTGCCTGGCTATTTCTAATATGATATAATGTCGGAGTTTTTGGTGAGACAGTGCAATGATGTATGAACTCTACACAGTTTTTTTCTTTGTGACCTTGCAACGTAGGCCCTCTCACATTCTGGTTGGCCAAGTGTTTTTGCTATTACGTGATTGGTTTCACTTTCAGTACCTGTGGGACTTATTAAATACTCTAAATAGAAGCCGCCAAAACAATCCTGCTGAATTAGGAAAATTTGTAATTGTGCTAATTTCTGACACATGTCAAGACAGTCTTTTCTTATTCAGCCCACAATCTTGCAACTATAGTTATCTTCTGGCCCTATGATCATGAACCAATTACCACAACAGCTCTTTCCTTGTGTTGTTAATGGAGGCATTCATGGCCAGGACATCATGAATCTCATGTCTAATCTTTTCAGTTTGCTTCTTCTAATTCCCTTCACTCACTGCTTCTGTTTCAGTACAGTCCAATACCCTCCAATCTCAATATTCTTTCCATTCCAGCAATATAAAACATGTATTTTTGGGCCATAATTTGAACTTTCCATATATTCACCGGCAAAAGAGTTGAGCTTTTTTAACTATAATTTATTAGAGATACAGATACAGCCTCCAACTCTGAACATTCTTTTTGTATAAATATGTCTTAGTAGTGGATTTTGAACTATTATAGCACTGTTAAGGATTGCAGTTGAGAGATAATATTTACTCTAGTAAGCATTTAAATCCAATAGACAGAAAAGAAGGAGAAAAAAAGAAAGAAAAAAGAGTAGAACTCTAGGTGTAAATAGAGTATTAAACAGTGGCAGTTCATTTTTTAACTCCTTATTATTCATTTTATCTTTTCTTATTTTTCTGAGAAGAAACATAATGCCTGCCTGTTATTTATTTTTTCTGGTATTAAGTTTTTGCATACTTCATCACAGCTATGAAATTGTTTCGGCCCTCAACAAGGAAAAGCAAATGGTGGATGGATCTATCTATTATTATCTCTTCAACACTCTTCTGTTTTCCTTGCTTGTTCTTCATATTTATTGGTGGATCTTGATGGTTGGGATGGTCATGGCACAAATCCAAGCGGGAGGCCAAGTTAGTGATGATGTTCGTTCAGGTAAGGAGCATGATTTCCAAACACAAATTTGCAGCTTTTTCTATACACAAGCACAAGCATAAACACAATCAAAGAAAACAAAACTCAATTGATGTATATGCAGGGTGAAATTTTCATGAAAAAAACAACTAACCTTATCATTGCTTTACTAATATTATACAGTAAGACTTGCATTTAGCATCTGTTTCTTGTAGTATGTGGAACATAGTAAAAATGTTTGGGATTTGTTGGTGTTTTACCCAAGGAAAGCTTGGGGGAAACAAAAGATGACTGAAGATTGGAATACGCCTGCATTGTTAACAGTACTCTACATTGATTTGTTAGAATTCTATGATGTGATAGGAATGCGATAGGAATTCTTATTGCAAGTAGAAGCCACCATGCTCAAGCATTTAAGGTTCCTGTGAATGATAACCTAAATGCCTTTTGAATATTCTAGGTTCAAGAAAACTTATTGTTCAATGAAAAAAATTGTATTTCTCATTATTTATTTATTTATTTTTAACTACATTTTAAACATTTTGTGGGTAGAGAGCCTCTAATACATTGCTTTTTTAATCATGTCATTGAAAAGTTTTATGATTTGTTGAACATTAGCTTTAACCTATTAACTATGTTTACACCTGGAAAAGTGATTTATCCTTATCTTAACCTTATTGGAGACTGATACTCCTTGATTACTTTCCAATACATATAAACTTCTTCTGAACATGCCCAATAATATTCTATATTGCTAACCATTAACACATTCTGGAAAATTCACAAACAGTACTTACAAATTGAGTTGCTCGCGTAACGCCGCGGGTATGGATTCAAAGTGTTAGCAATGTTCTTGCGAGCATATTTTTAAAGAAAACAATAGGCGTAAACTCATAACATGACCAAGATGAAGTTGTTGAAACCTGATCTGATTAAAAATATAATTTAAAGACGATGCTAGTTGAACTTTTTTAAAAAAAATTGAAGTGATGGTTATTTGAACATAAAAAAAAAAAAAGGAATGTCCAAGCTACAAAGAACTCTTTGACAATGTTATTAAACTCGGCGTAATGAGTTAACCTTGAAACCTTTTGGCTCGACTCATTGCCTAGGCTAGGCTACAAATTAAACCATGTGAGAGTTTGTCTTGATGTCATCTAGTCTACTTATAGGGTCTAAAAATAACCTAGACGACCGATCAAAAGGTGGTTTTGCTTTAAAAAAATTTCAATGTGACATTATTTTTTAATAATGAGATGTCGATATATTGGATCGAC
>Ga0307507_10010985_pt1 | contig 11530 bp, 8 predicted proteins | sample 7_EM_MG_FD_207223 | JGI IMG/M metagenome (GOLD analysis project Ga0307507, IMG submission 207223) | Populus trichocarpa ectomycorrhiza microbial communities from riparian zone in the Pacific Northwest, United States - 7_EM | ecosystem: Host-associated > Plants > Roots > Unclassified | place...
GCGAAGTAACTCGAAGGACATGGGCACCAGGTTCTCTAATTTGGGCTACTTGGAGGATTAGGCAAGGAAGCCGGAGGAACCGTCATTTCCGGAGCGAGCCCAGGGCCTCTAGATGCTCGAGCATGAAGCTCGACATCAACGGTGCCGTCCGCGAAATCGACGCACCGCCGGACATGCCGCTGCTCTGGGTGCTGCGTGACCTGGCCGGCCTCACCGGCACCAAGTTCGGCTGTGGCATGGCGCAGTGCGGAGCGTGCACAGTGCACATCGATGGGCATCCCGTTCGGGCGTGCGTGACCCCCGTCTCGTCGGTCGGCACGCGCAAGGTGACCACCATCGAAGGCCTATCGAACGACGGTTTGCACCCGGTGCAACGCGCATGGGCCGAAGCCGACGTGGTCCAGTGCGGCTATTGCCAATCGGGCCAGATCATGACCGCAGTGGCGTTGCTCGAAAAGAAGCCCCAGCCGACGGACGCAGACATCGACGCGGCCATGTCGGGCGTCGTCTGCCGCTGCGGAACCTACGTCCGCGTGCGCGAGGCCATCCACTTGGCGTCGCGTTTGAAGGCGCGTCCGAAGGAAGGTGCACAGTGAACGTCTCGCGGCGAGGTCTGCTGCAGGCCGCGGGTTCCGTCGCAGCGGGACTCGTTATTCCCTTTTACGCGGCCCCCGTGCGGATCGCGCGCGCGGCGACGGCCGCCGCGTCCGGACCACCGCCGGTGAATGCGTTCTTGCGCATCGGCACCGACGATACGGTGAGCGTCGTCCTCTCGCACGTCGAGATGGGGCAAGGCATCTGGACCGGCATGTCCATGCTCATCGCCGAAGAGCTCGAATGCGATTGGTCGAAGGTCCGCCCGGAGCATTCGGGTGTGGCGCCCGTGTACAACCACACGCGCTATGGGCCATTCCAGATCACGGGCGGCTCGTCGAGCACCAACAGTGAATTCGATCGGTATCGCACCGTGGGTGCCACCGCGAAGGACATGCTCGTGCGCGCCGCCGCCGCGCGCTGGAAGGTTTCACCGGCAAGCTGCACAGTGGCCAAGGGCGTCATCTCGCACGGCGCGAAGACGCTCACCTTCGGGCAGGTGGCCGAGGATGCCATGAAGCTGAAACCGCCGGCGTCGGTGAGGCTCAAAGCGCCCGAGGAGTGGAAGCTGCTCGGCACCGTGGTCAAGCGGCTCGATACGCCGGAAAAGATCACCGGGAAAGCCGTCTACGGAATGGATATTTCCTTTCCTGGATTGCGTACCGCCGTGGTGGCGCGCCCGCCGGCGTTCGGGGCGAAGTTGGTGACTTACGATGCCACGGCGGCGTTGGCGATTCCCGGCGTCGAAAAGGTGGTGCCCACGAACAACGGCGTCGCCGTCGTGGCGAAGCATTTTTGGGCGGCCAAGCTGGGGCGTGATGCCCTGTCGGTCACGTGGAGCAAGCCGGAGGGCGGAGGGGTCACCGATGCCACGTTGCTCGCCGATTTCGTGGCGCGGGCACGCAAACCCGGGGCCGTTGCCGCCGACGTGGGCAAGGTCGAATCGGCCCTCGCCGACGCGGCCACGCGCTACGACGTGCAATACGACGTCCCGTACCTCGCCCACGCGCCGATGGAGCCGCTCAATTGCACCGTCAAAATCGACGGCAATCGGTGTGAAATCTGGTCGGGTACGCAAAGCCTGACCTTCGATCGAATGAGCGCCGCACGCGTTCTCGGCATCCCGCCGGAGAATGTCACGATCCACGTGCCGTTCCTCGGCGGTGCGTTCGGACGCCGCGGGGTGCAAACGTCCGATTTCGTCACCGAGGCCACGCTCGTGGCCAAGGCGGCGGGCGTGCCGGTCAAAGTCGTTTGGACGCGCGAGGACGATATCCGTGGAGGCTATTATCGGTCGGCCTTTTTGCACCGCGTGCAGGTGGGCGTCGACAAGAGCGGAATGCCCGTGGCGTGGGACCACGTCGTGGTGGGGGAATCGATCCTGAGCCAGACGCCGCTCTTCGAGAAGATGGTGAAAAACGGCGTCGACGAATCGTCGGTCGAAGGCGTGCACGATTCGCCGTACCTCGAAGCGGTCGCGGCCAAGCGCGTATCGTTGCACTCGCCCAAAACGGCGATTCCCGTGTCCTGGCTGCGCGCCGTCGGGCATACGCACACCGCGTTTGCCATGGAGAGCATGCTGGACGAGCTGGCGCATGCTGCGGGAAAGGATCCTCTAGCCTACCGTCTCGCGCTGCTGGAAAAGAAGCCGCGGCACGCAACGGCGCTGAAGCTGGCTGCGGAAAAGGGCAGCTGGGGCAAGCCGCTGCTCGCCGGACGTGCGCGCGGACTCGCGGTGCACGAGGCGTTCGGGAGCATCGTGGCCGAATTGGCGGAGGTCTCCGTCGAGCGAGGAAAGATACGCGTGCACCGCGTGACGTGTGCGGTGGACTGCGGGACCGCGATCAACCCGCTCGCACTCGAGGCGCAGATCCAGGGCGCCGTGGCGTACGCGCTCACTTCGACGCTCTACGGCAAGCTGACCTTGGTCGATGGGCAGGTGCAGGAGAGCAACTTCCACGATTACAAGCCGCTTCGCATGTTCGAGATGCCCCAGATCGCGGTGCACGTCATTTCGAGCGGTGCCCCCATGGGCGGCATCGGCGAGCCGGCGTGTGCGCCCTTGGCACCGGCGGTGGCCAACGCGGTGTTCGCCTTGACGAAACAGCGGCTGCGCACCCTGCCGCTTCGCCTCACGTGAAGAGAACGAACATGATGAAGCGACTTTTTCTCATGGTAGCCATCTTCGCATTGGGCGCGTGTGGCAATGGATCCAACCGCGCCCCCGCATCGGGCGGGGAACGCGACAACGCGCTCGTGGCCTTCGAAACGGTGCGCTCGGTGCTGCAGCATCCGCGCTGCCAGAATTGCCACCCGGCGGGCGATGCTCCGCTGCAAGGTGACGACAGCCACGAGCACCTGCAGAATGTGCAGCGCGGTCCCGAGGGGCGCGGCGCGGTGGGCGCGGAATGCACGACGTGCCACGGACCGGCGAATCCGCCGAGCGCCTACGGGATGCACATTCCGCCGGGCAACACCAAGGGGTGGCGCATGCCCGCGCCCGAGATGAAGCTCGTGTTCGTCGGCGTGGCGCCGCACGATCTGTGCGAGCAGATCAAGGATCCGGCGCGCAACGGCGGCAAGGATATGGCCGCGTTGCGCGAGCACCTCGACGATCCGCTCGTCACGTGGGGCTGGTCTCCCGGCTTCGGGCGCGCGCCCGTGTCCGTACCGCGCGAGCAATTTCTGGGGGCATGGGAAACCTGGGCGCGCGCCGGCGCTCCCTGCCCGAGCGGAGGCTAGCGGCGATGCGGGAGACGTACGCCATCGTTGCGGCGGCGGCGCGGTTGCGCGAACGTCGCATTCCGTACCTGGTGGCAACGTTGGTGAGCGTGCAAGGCTCGTCGTACCGAAGACCCGGCGCGCGGTTGCTCGTCACCGAGGAAGGGCGCGTCGCGGGCAATGTCAGCGGCGGTTGCCTGGAGCGCGATGTGATCCGCACCGGGTTCTGGCGCACGCGCCACGGTCCGGTGGTGCTCCGCTACGATTCCACCGATGCCGACGGAACCGAGGCGGCACTTGGGTGCGGCGGCGTGGTCGAGATGTTGCTCGAAGCGTGGGACGGCAAGGACGAGGGCGATCCACTGAAAGTCGTCGAAGAGGCTGTGGCATCGGGACGACGCCAGCTCGTGAGCACGGTGTTTCGCAGCACGGATCCGCACGTGCCCATTGGGACGCAGTGGTGGGTCGGCGGCGCGGCGCCCTCCGAGGAGTCCGCGGTGACGCGCGAGATGCGCACGGCCTCTGGGAGCATCGAGGTGCTCGTGGAACCGGTACTGCCTCCGCCGCGGCTGTTCGTGCTCGGCGCGGGGTTCGACGCCGAGCCGCTGGTGGCCGCGGCGCGGCAGCTCGGATGGCTGGTGACCGTGTGGGATCCGTCGCCATCGTTCGCGTCGCGCTCGCGGTTCGAGAAGATCGCGGACGTGGTGACCGATCTCGGGCTCGTTGGCCGCCGCATCGAGGGGAGTGATCGCGCGATGGCCGTGATCATGGGTCACCACGTGGAAAACGACCGCGCCGCGCTGCGCATGGCGTTGGCATCGCGTGCAGAATACATCGGCATTCTGGGTCCGCGGCATCGCACCGAGAAGCTCGCGCAGAGTTTGACCGCGGGAGCACTCGAGGACCCGCGCATCCATGCGCCGGTGGGGCTGGATCTCGGGGCGGAGACGCCGGAGGAGATCGCGCTGGCGATCACCGCGGAGATGCTGGCGAGCTTGCGGCGGCGGGGAACGGGCGCGGGCGTGACTTCCCTGCGCCGGCGGCCGATCATTCACGAGGCGGCGGAATAGCCTCGTTGGTCGCGCCCGGGGACGTGCACGGTGGCGGGGCGCCCGAGGAGGGCGACGGGGATGGAACGCCGCCGTCTCGGCGGCGGTTCGCCGGCCTCCGGCCGGCTGCCCTGGCACATTAGTCGGTGGTATCGCCGAGGGATTCGAGGAGGTCGCGAAGGAGCCCCGCGAGGGCGGTGCGTTGCGATTTCGAGAGGGCGGCGAGCATACGGTTTTCGGTCTCGAAGTGGTGGGGCAAGGTTTCGTCGATGAGGGTGCTTCGCGCTGGTCTTCGTGGCCGCGTACCGCCTGCCCGGTGGGGTCGCCGCCACCGTCGGCTCGCTTCAGCCGCTCGTCGTCACCGGGATGTCGGCCGCTTGGCTCGGCGAGCGCGTGTCTCTTCGCACGGTGGGAGCCGCCGCAACCGGCGTGTTCGGCGTGGGGTTGCTCGTCCTTCGGGCCAATGCGCAGCTCGACGCGTTGGGCATCGCGGCCGAACTCGGTGTCACGCTGGTCATGGGCACGGGCGTCGTTCTCGCCAAGCGGTGGACGTCGCCGGCCCCGTTACTCGCCACCACGGGCTGGCAGCTCATTGCCGGCGGGTTGCTCCTCCTGCCGGTGGCGCTCCTCGTCGAAGGGTTTCCACCGGCGGCGTTGAGTGTTCGCAACGTCGCGGGTTACGCGTACCTGTCGACGGTCGGAGCCGCCCTCGCCTACGCCCTTTGGTTCCGCGGCATCCGCGCCCTCTCACCGACGCAGGTCACCTTTCTCGTGTTGCTGAACCCCACCGTCGCCACCGGCGTCGGCTGGCTGGCCCTCGGCCAGACCCTCACGCCGACGCAAGTCCTGGGGGGCATCATCGTGTTCGCTTCGCTCGTCGCCGCACAGCGCTCGAGTATGGCACCACGCTCCAATTCAGGGCAACGCAAACGCGACGAGGTAGTCGCCCGGCGGCTTGTCGAGGAAGATGCTTCCCCCCGCCGCGATCAGCACGAATTGCTTTCCGCTCGGTGAGCGGTACGTCATGGGCGTCGCTTGTCCGCCCGCGGGAAGCGGTGCGCGCCACAACTCGCGCCCGTTGCTGCTGTCGAACGCGCGCACCGCGTTGTCCGACGAGGCACCGACGAACACCAGCCCGCCGTCGGTCACGATGGGACCGCCCATGGTGCGCGAGCCCCATCGCTCCGAGCCCGGAATGGACTCCAGCCCGGGCATGTGCCCCAGCGGCACGTCCCAGCGGATGCCGCCGGTCTTCAAGTCCACCGCCACCAATTTGCCCCACGGCGGCTTGGTGCAGGGCAATCCCATATCGGGCCCGGTGAGGAGACGTCGCCCCATGCGGTAGGGCGTGCCCGGCTGCTCGCCGATCTCCTCGCCCGGAAACGGTTGGTACGGCTCGTCGTGCGGAAGCAGGCGCACGACCTGCGGAAACCGATTGATGACCGTGACCAAGAGGCCGCGATCCTCGTCGGTGGCAACTCCGCCCCAGTTGGTGCCGCCGAAGGCGCTGGGGAAATGAATCGACCCCCGCTTGCTCGGCGGGGTGAAAATCCCGTCGGAGCGCAGGCTCGCAATGGCCTGGAAACAAAAGGCATAATCGCGGGGCGTAAGGCCCCAAGCATCCGCCACCGTCACCTGCGTGTCGCCAACCAGGTTGGGTGTGGCCACGGGGAACGGCTGCGTGGGCCATGCCTGCTCGCCGGGAATGTCGCTGGGCGGCACCGGCCGCTCCTCCACGGGGAAAAGCGGTTTGCCCGTCTCGCGATCCAGAAAGAAGACGTGCGCTTGCTTCGTCGCCACGGCCACCGCGTCCATCGACCGACCGTGACGATGAAGCGTGGTGAGCGCCGGGGGTGCGGCGATGTCGTAATCCCAAATATCGTGGTGGCTGGTTTGAAATGCCCAGACGAACTTCCCCGTCGAAGCCCGCAACGCGACCATGGAATTGGCGTGCGGATTCGCGCCCTTGCGCAGGCCGCCGTAATAATCGGGTGCGGGGGCGCTGGTGGGCAAAAACACCAAATCGCGCTCGGCGTCGACCGCAATGACGCTCCATACATTGGCCGCCTGCGTGCGTGCTGCATCTTCCGGCGACCATGCGTCATAGCCGGGGTCGGACGCGTTTCGCGGAATGGGATCCCATCCCCAGCGGCGTTCTCCCGTGCGTACGTCGTAAGCGCGAACCATGCCACTCGGCACGTCGACCCGGGAATCGTCGGCCACGAGCGAGCCGACGACGACCACGCCGTTCACGATCGAGGGCAGCGACGTGACGCCGTAATGGCCCGGCGTGATGTTCGAAATGCCCTCGGCAAGGTTCACCGTACCGCCCCGGCCAAAATCGGTACACACTGTACCGTTTTTCGCGTCGATGGAGATGAGCCGGGCGTCGAGGGTGGCCAGGAAAATGCGCTGCTGGCAGGGACTACCCTCGACCGCCTCGGGATCGGCCCAGGCGGCCACGCCGCGGGACGTCAGGCCGATGAAATACTGGGTATCGAGGTTCAACTTCGGGTCGAACGTCCATCGGACATCGCCGGTATCCGGATCCAACGCGAACACGCGATTGTATCCGGTGCTCACGTAAACGGTATTGAAGACGTAGAGCGGCGTGGATTGAAACGTGCTCTTGCTCGGATGCTGCGTGCCATCGGACAAATCGCCGGTGCGCAATGTCCACGCTTGCTTGAGCCGTGAAACGTTGCGCCGCGAAATCTGCTTCAACGGCGAATGACGCGCGCCGCCGGGATCGCGCCCGTATGCGGGCCATTCTCCGTCGGTGGCGTTGTCTGCCGTTTCTTCGGAGAGACCCTGCGATTCGTCATCCCCCTCGGAAGACGACGAGCTATCGCAATGCCATCCACCGACCGCGAGCCAAACCATTGTGAGCGCGTATGCGGTATTTCGTCGAATGTTCACGACTTCCCCTTGGGGCTAGGAGCACGTTGGGAGCACCCCCTCTCCTCCCGGGCCAAAACCTGGCCCGACCAAGCATCAAACCTGGCCATCAAAACCGGCCATCAACCTGGCCATGTAACTGGGAGGTAAGCGGTGGCATCTGTCGCGCTAAGAACTACACCTTCCGTTGACCGACGTGCAGGTGCTTCAACGACGTTCCAAGCGTAGCACTTTTTTTCGATATGCACTCCCCAAATGAAGGTGCTCGATGTGCAACGGCCACCTCCGACCGAGCGTCCCTCGAACGTTTCCGCTCGGCCCTCCGCGGGCTTCTCGACTATCGTTGGATATGCACGATGCAATCGAACGATGAACCGCGGTCCAGCGGCGGTGGCGAGCGCCGAATCTTGGTCGTGGACGACAACGTCGCCATTCACGATGTATTTCGGACCTTGCTCTGCCCGAAACCGACCAATCCTGAACTCGATGCAATGGAGGCTGCGCTTTTCAAGCGCAGCGATTCCTCGCCGCTGTCATCTTCACCCTCGTCCATCGCATCGCCGTCAAGTTCGCCCTCAAGCTCGTCGTCAAGTTCGCCCTCAAGTTCCCAGAAGGGCGCCCGCTTCCAGGTCGATGCGGTGTCCCAAGGTCGCGATGGCTACGAGGCGGTCGTTCGCGCGCGGCGTTCGGGGCGGCCCTACGCGCTCGCGTTCATCGATATGAGGATGCCCCCGGGCTGGGACGGCGTCGAGACGGCGGCCCACATGTGGAAGGAAGATCCCGATCTGGAGATCGTGATCTGCAGCGCGTACTCCGACTATTCGTGGCACGACGCCATTCGCAGGTTACGCCGGCCGGAGTTGCGCCTGTTGATGAAGCCCTTCGAGAGCAAGGACGTGCTCGATCTCGCCTGGACCCTCACGGGCAAATGGCTCCGCCGCCGCTCCATAACCCCGTAGGCGGCACTGCACGCTCGAGAGGATTGACAGGAAGGCGGAAAGGCGGGAAGGGAACCTGCACGCTCGGCACGGAGCGTTTTCTAGAGTTTCCAGTTCGCCCAGTGGGCTGATTGAAAACCTCAAAACCTTCCCGCCTTCCCGCCTTCCTGTTCAATCTCCTTGAGAGACGACTGGGCCACACGGTAATTCCAGCGTGAAGGTGGCGCCCTTGCCGGGGCCGTCGCTGTGGACGGAAAGGCTGCCGCCCATTTCTTGTGCGGCGATCGCGCTGCTGTGAAGGCCGAAACCGTGGCCGGATACGCGGGTGGTAAACCCGTATTGGAAGATGCGGTCCATGTTTTCTTCCGATATGCCGACTCCGTTGTCGGCGACCACGATACGTACTTTGGTGTCGTCGGGCTGGTCGAGCCGAACGGTCACCAGCTTGGGAAACACCGTGGACTCCGAAAGCGCGTATTTGGCATTGCTCATCAAATTGACCAGAATCTGCAGCACCTTGTGGCGCTCCACGGTCACCTTGTCCACCTCGGTGAATTCGCGCACCAGACGCACCTCGTGCCGCTCGAGGCCCGCGGAATTGATGCGCACCGCATCCTCGATCAATTCGGCGAGCGACACCGCCTCGGAAAGCTTCGTCCCGCGCGCGTAATTCTGCTGCATCGCAATGATGTGACGAATGTGCTCGATGTTCTTGTCCAGGCTCGCCAGCCCGCTCTGAATCGACGTCTGCTCCATGGTGAATTGCGCGGCCAGCTTGTCGATGTAGGCCGGCACCAGCTTGCCCCGCTCGTCCTGCGTGAAAAACACGCCCAGATCCCCGGAGTGCGACTGCAGAAGCTCCGACAGCTTGCTCAGCGCCGCCAGGCGCGACATCTTCACCTGATCGCTCACCGTCGCCGCGGCCACGGTCACACTGGTGAGCACGTTGCCCACGTTGTGAAGCACGCTGGTCGCCACCTCCGCCATGCCTGCCTTGTGGGCCGCATCGATCAGCCGCCGCTGCGCCTCGCGAAGTTCGCTCGTGCGCTCCTCCACGCGCTCCTCGAGGGTCTCGACGAGCTCCTTGATGTGCGTGGCCATCGAATTGAACACCGTGCCCAACGCACCGATTTCGTCGGTGGAGGTCACGCTCACGCGCTGATCGAAATTGCCCCCGACGATGCGCTCCGTGGCCAAAGTCATCTCGCGCAGCGGCTTCACCAGGCGGTGCGTGAGCAACGCCCCAACGGCGAGCGCCACCGCCAAAAGAAGCGCCGTGGTCAGCAAGGTGCGGTACATCGCCCGCCCCGAGGCTCCCTCGACGGCCACGGCAAGCTGCCCCGACGCTCCGGTCACCATGGAGACGCTCACCACGCTCCCCATCCGCCAATCGATGCTGTCGAGCGGATAGTACGCCAGGTATTTCCGATCGCCCTTCACCGATACCGAGCGAACCGACGAGCCTCCGAGCGCCATGTGTTGGAGCGCGGCGTTCAACTCGGAATCACCCGTCTGGGTCAGTTCGATGACGCCGCGCGGCTTGTACTCGGTGGGTGAAGCCAGATCGACACGCCCGTGCGGGGGCGCCGCGAGCAGATGCCGCTCGCCGTCCATCAGAAAGGTGTAGCTGCTGGGCACCGGCGGGTGCTGATTGAACTGCGCAATGAGATGGGTCAGCGACACCGATACACCGACGAAGCCCCACGGCTTGCCGCCCTTGAAAACGGGGGACATCGCATCGACCACCAGGTCGTACGTCGTGGACAGCGGGCTGGCATGGACGGGTCCCCACACGGTCTCCCCGACGCGCTGATCGAAGAGCGACACGGCACCGAGCTGCTCGCTGATCACGGCGATGGCGCGGCTCTTGTCGACGCGTTCGTCGCGATCGAGCCGAACCCACATATCGCCACTATTGGAAACGACGTAAATCGATATTCCGCGCCCGACGCAACGCTGCAGGGTGAGGAGGAAGCCCTCGACGAAGGGGGCATCCATCGAGCTGCGATCGATGTGATCGCTCAAAAAGGAGCCCGCGTAGCCCGCCGTCGATTTCACCTGCGACAGGTGGGCGTCCAGGGTTTGCACGTTCTGCCGGACCACCGATTCGAGGAACTGCTCGGTGAGGTGCGAGAGGATGGTCTTGCCCTCCTCCTCGACCTGGGTGCCCGTGCGGTCGAGGGTGCGCCACGTGGTCAGCATGGTGCCGAACGTCAGTGCGATGATCGAGCCGGCGACGAGGATGAGGATCTTGTGCCGCAGCAGGAGCCGGAATTTCATGGGGCGGCATCCGACGCGAGAATCTGCGTCCATTGAGCCTGCACGGCATCGAGCGCCTGCCGCGCCGTCATGTGGTGCTCCATCGCCGAGACCAGCTTTTCGCTGAGCGCCCCCATGAGGGTGCGCGTCTGCGGAAGGCTGGGCCACGCGACCATCGGCTGCGTGAGCGAGATTTGCTCGATGGCGCTCACCTCGGGTGCGAACTTTTTGAACTCGGGCGAGCGCAACACGGAGAGTCGCGCCGGGTCGAGACCGCCCTGCATCAAGTTCAGCGTGAGAAGCGTGTCCGGCCGCGTGATGAACCGCACGAAGGCGCGCGCGATGTCGGGCTCTTTCGTCTTGCTGGAAACGGCGACGCTGAAGCCGCCGTTGAGTGCCGAGGCACGGCGCGCCTTGGGCCCGCTGCCCTTGGGCATGGGCACCACGCCCCAATCACCCTGAATGGTGGATTGGCTCGCGTCCTCCGCCATGACACCGATGTCGGTCCATTGCTCGACCATCGCCACGCGGCCCGAGAGAAACGCCGACCGGGAGACGTCGAAATCGGTCTCCAGCGGCGTGGGCAAGGCGAAGCGCGCATGCTCCATCATCGCCTCCAACGCGGCGATGGCCTCCGGGCTGTTCACCGAAGGGTGCCCCTCGCCATCGAGCAGCGCACCCCCGAAGGCCGCGAGGCGGTTCATGAAGCTCGAGACAATCAAGATGGGCGCGGGGTGCGCCATGATGGCCGCGCCGTAAATGCCTTTGGCGCTTTCCCGCTCTGTAATCGTGCGTGCGACGTTCAGGTAGTCGTCCCAGGTGTCCGGCGGATTGAGGTGGTACTTGCTCAGCAGCGACTTCCGATAAAAGAGCACGTGGGTGTCGGCGTCGATGGGCAGGGCCCAGCGCCGGCCTTTGTACGAGCCGTAGAAGTCGTAAAGCCCGGGGATGAAGTCCTCGGGCTTGATGATGGCTTTGTTCTGCTCGATGAAGTCGGTCAGATCCATGGCCGCGCCCTGCGTCACCAGCGGCACGAGGTCGTTGTAGAAGAGGGCGAACACGTCGATCTGC
>Ga0307507_10010986_pt1 | contig 11529 bp, 12 predicted proteins | sample 7_EM_MG_FD_207223 | JGI IMG/M metagenome (GOLD analysis project Ga0307507, IMG submission 207223) | Populus trichocarpa ectomycorrhiza microbial communities from riparian zone in the Pacific Northwest, United States - 7_EM | ecosystem: Host-associated > Plants > Roots > Unclassified | place...
CAAGTGACCTCCTAAGTCCTCCTTCCGTCAGAATGTTCTCCGTCCTCCGTGCTACATCGCGTGCATTCCCTGCTCGTGTAAGCTTTTCATTTTGAGAGGCAGACAGCTCATTAACGGATTTTTTTTTTAAAAAAAAGTCCTTTTCAACTTCATCAGCTCGCAAAGCTGACCTTGCAAGACTTGTTCTTGTTGGCCACCTCGTCCGAGAGCCAGATCTTCGTATAACTAAGACCGAAAAAGAATACGTGGTGTTCGCAGTCCACCAACCTAACTCGCAGAGACCAGTCTTTTACTCTCTATCCAGGTACACTGTCGCAACTCAAAACTACCCTCCCCCACCCGCCGACGTCAACGGAGGTACGAAAGCTGTCTAATGGTCTGAAATTACTATATGACTCACTCTCAGAACGCCGCCCCTCAACTGCAACCTTTCACAAGATTTTATCTTTTCAAGATGGCACCAACAGGTACCTCCGGACACTCAAGAAAGGCTCGAAGGTTTTTGTGGAGGCTAATTTCGAGCTACGGGAGCCTGAAGCTGGCGCAGACCCCACGATGCCTCAAGGCCAGCGCCAAATTCTGCTGAGACATGGTAAGCTATCACCCCAAAGTCAGCCTATCCCTCTCATTCTCGTTGAATGATTTGAACAGAATCAATCAGAGTATTGTCATACCCCAAGCAAGAAATTGAGGAGGAGCACAAGGAGTGACGTTTAGGTTTTATCTAGGTCTTTTACTCTACTAAAACATTACCCCCTCTCGATGCAGTCCTCTTCCATCTTTATGCTAATCTCAATTTTCTTCGAATGGCGATTCTTCCTGTTGATTAGAGCCACTTGCGGCTGGGTCTGGAAGCCAATCCTTTTCATGTACGCTGTTAGCCTTTTCGTGCCGACCAAATTAATAAAGACTCGCACCGTGCTTTCACGTTGAGGAGCGACAGGTAATGTTGGCACAGGTATGTCAGGCAAATGTGTTTGGCTGTTTCTGTGCTGCTTGTTCAAATAATCTCGAATTGTCGTCACAATCAACTAAATCGCCTCTTTACTCGATATTTCGCAAAGCGACCACGAGTGGCACGCACATTATGATCTTCTTGTGAAGCTCCAGAGTAACAGGCTGCGATGGCGATTGGGCAGCAGGATGCACTCTAACGTCGACCGTGAGCATGAAAGCACTCCACAATCGATTATGGCAGTTCCTACTTCTAACCAAATCGGAAAGGCTGTGAAAATGCTGGTCAGTATCGCGTCTGAGTTTCAGAAGAACTAATAAATATAATCACCACCACCATTAACACGAAATTCCCCCTGGATTCCCATTTGCTTTGGAGTTTTTCCCATTGCGCTCATGCCTTTTTCGACATAGAAGCTGGAGTGGCCAGTACGTCGTACAACATTAATCATCCCCTCCAAACAGGCCCAGCTGTCCAGGCTAACATCCCCAATTCCACTGACGTGACCCAAATCGCCAACAGTACACGCAAAGAGGGTATGACCTGCAATCGTCTGGATCGATATTACAAGACCTTTACCCTTTATGTGTCGGGAAGATGCACGAAATCGTTTGCGAACTGACAGTCCCTGGCAACGATTTCTCAAAGGGAGTGAGCTAGCCGACGCTGATAGCTTACAAGAGTCACGGCATCAGAAGCTGAGAATGTTGTGAAGCGATAATTTCCCTCCTCTGTCAAACACTGTGTTGCTAGTTCAGCATCAGAGGGCGCCATTGCGTGGAATCCGTTGAACATATGGTGGCGGTTGAGGATCTTGAGAGCAAAACGACGTTGTAATGTTCGCTGGGCGGACAAGCGGGATCTATTCGTTGCAGCTTATGTAGTATGTCAAAACAGCGTGTAAGTAGGACGTTCACCACCCATGAACCACGGCAATGCAATGAGGCACAAACACTGACCATCGATGTTGATATAGCATGCGATGCATCCAGGATTTCAGGATATAGTACATATCTGACGATTGTCAGAAGAAACATGTGATCCGGAAAGAATCAAGCTGGCGATGTTGAAGTCATTCAACAATAATATTCATGGAGTTCTTCAATGACGTTGGAGAAGACCCCCTTAAGCCGTCATTATTTGAACTCATTGCGCAGGAGCAGTTAAAGGACCTTCTACAACCTGCTTTGAAGTATGTTTTGGCGGTAAGACTCTGCCTCTTTTCGCGAATGACACTGACCCTCCATTCGGTAGGTCTTTGCACAACGGTATCCCCGTTATTTGTTACGCATCGTCAACCGGCACGAGGAGTTTTATGCCGTCATTATGTTCATCGTTGAGAGGCATTACTTGAAGGAGCACAGTACGCACCTTGTCTCTCATCATCAACGTTAGCTTCCAATACAGGTCCCAGACGCGTCTTTCTCAGAAAATTTTTACGGACTAAAGCGCCGCCGTAGGCCGTACATCGAAGCCGAGAAAGCAAAGGCTGCTGTTGGGGGCATACCAAGTGGGGAAAGTCTGCGGAGTCAGGAGATTTGGCGTTGCCTCGTCTTTCTTGTACACTTCTTTCACCGTCGTCGGATGAAATAATCCCTTAATTTTCACCAGGTCGGCGTACCCTACGTCAGGGCGAAAGCGCAAGATTATTTTGAAGAGCTGGGAGGGGGCGTTACAGCTGACATCCTGGACAGCGAGGTAGATGGTCGACAAATACGTGAAACTACAGATCAAGTATTGAACTTGAATTCTCTACTTGGTATACCTAATAAGACATCTTACAGAGCCTCAAGGAAAAATTTTGTCGAGGGTTTAAAGCTGTCTACCCGTGGATTAATGCCGGGTTTGAAGGATGGTTGCTGCTCTGGAACGTTGCGTATCTCTTTGATCAACGTCCAGTTCATCGACCGTGGTTATCCTGGATAGGCCTAGATTTACGACGCCTTGGGGTTGATGATTTTGTAAGCTCCCGTTTTACGGTGTTTCCGACCAATTAACGTGGCGTAGCATGCAGCGGCGGAGCAGAAGAAAACGTTACCTGCAAGGGTCCTCGGACGAATAGCACGCTTGCGCCGTTCAATATTTGCATTGTCACGGCTCCTCCTGGAATCCCTTCGATTAGCCCTCCCTACTGCTATCTTCTTCATTAAGTTCTTGGAGTGGTGGTACTCGCCTGGGTCACCTGCACGATCATTGTCGTCTTCTCCCCTTGGTCCTGCGATTCCGCCGCCTCGTTTGCTTCAACCTCATCCACAAGGAATTCCATTTGACAAAAAGGCATATGGAATATGTCCAGTCTGCCAGAACGGCATTAATAACGCAACCGCATTGCCGTCAGGGTATGTGTTCTGTTATCGGTGTGCATATGACCAGGTCGAGAAGTGCGGGAGATGTCCGGTGACCCTTCTTCCAGCCCAAGTCTGGCAACTAAGAAAAGTACTGGTCTAGGATTGTGTAGTTGGACCACGAGCGCACGTTCGTTAGCCTTGAGGGGTTAATTAGGTCCGATACTTATCGATTTATATGGGGACGCATTGGGGCACATCAGATTAGACTTTTGTACTATTTTGCGGAATACATCTTGGACTGAGGGTAGGAAAAGTGGGTTATGCTTGAGTCATGCTTTAACCAGTGTTCCCCGCACGTTTGTCGCCATCGGAGCCTCTGTTCCGCATCAGGCTAAACAAATTACGGGTACAAGGTTTCTTCCTCCATGGCGGGTTCCACTGCAATAATTAGATCTGAGGCCTCCTGAGGTTTACTCACAACCGGACGCGACTTACGACATCGACTGTAAATATGAAGGTACTTGCGATTTCCCATGCCACCTCCAAACGCACTCATGCCTGTGCTTAGTTCGGCAAACACATACAAGCCCACCAAGTCCCTGGATGGTCGGCGTATTACCTAGACTACAAGTTCTTGAAGAAAATCATATCTTCACTTGCTGCTAATCGCCCTGCATCCGAGGCTGCAGCGCTCGCTCTGGGGGTTCGTCCGCCTTATCATTTGACGTCGCTGTTGCCCCAGCCCCTATCACAGCCTACGCATGCTCGAAGCCCTGCAGCATCGCCGACAGGTAGCCCTGGACAGCCGCCTTTTTTTGCAGCGTCAGGGAATGATATTGGACGAGGTCCGGATTTTCAAGCGCACAAAGCTGCATTTTTTTTCAAACTTGAGAGGGAGTTGGAAAAGGTATTCATGGCGACCCCTTTTCTAGAGTTTGGTTTAGAAAGCTGCAGATAAATGCATTCTACTTGCAAAAAGAAGCTGAGCTCAAGTTGCGGATGGAAACCCTTCTTTCGAAGCGAAGGGCTGCTGCGATGAGGGGGCTCCCAGAAACAACAGGGGACAGTGGCCAGAACCGCGTCGAATGGAGCGCAGTGGAAGAAGGTTTCCGACTTCTGGAAAGGGATTTGGGAAAGCTTCAGGTATGCAATCATTTCGTCTCGGTGCTGTAACGTACAGACTGGTGATCACTTAGCAATTTGTGGAAATAAACGCCACAGGGTTCCGCAAAATACTCAAGAAATACGATAAACGATCTACGTCAACCACTAAAGAGTTATACCTTGCTCGTCAGGTTGATGTCCAACCTGTATTCAACAGACAGGTTTGTATTTCCCTTTGAAGAACCCTGATATTCTCAGAATTCGTTGTAACAGCTCATATCAGAACTCGCTGACACAGTTGCTACATGCCTTTTGGATATCACCGACTTATCTTCTGGCCTCCAGTTTGAGGGACCTGGAGCAAACGATATCTTTGCTCAACAAATCATGACTGAGCGGACACCGCCTATCGGCCCATTCGGGGATCTCGAAAATAATTTTCATAAAGCGGTTGCAGCATTGGACTCTACCGCAGTTATTAATTGCGTTCATTACTCGGATCTTCTCAGTCAACAACCTGCAGGCAGAACAAACATAACTCGCATTCTTTGGAATGTCATCATTGAAGCACCTCCTGGGTTGGCAGATTTAATTCTCTCATCCCTTTCCTCCCCTTTCGATTTCAACTTTATTGACGACATTAACGGACGTACCTGCTTACACGAGGCCGCCATAGCTGGAACTCAGCGGCTGGTTGATCTTTGTATTCAACATGGTGTGCAGGTGGACAAGCCGGACTTGTATGGTCGCACGGCCCTTCATTACGCTGCTATGAACGGCCACTCCTCTGTCTGTCAACAACTTTTGAATGTCAATGTTCCGCCAAATGCCCTAGATCGAGACAACTATAGCCCCATCGTTTATGCCACAATGAAAGGAAACGCAGACTGCATTCGTGTATTGTTGGAGGAAGGACACGTACCAACCCAGTCTCCTACATCCTCCGGTGATCTGAGTCCTTTGTCTCTCGCCGCTCAAGCAGGGCATGTAGATGTGGTCGTTCTTTTGCTGAAACACGGAGCTTCTTGTATGCCAAATACGAACGGAGAATATCCAATGCATCTCGCAGCACAGGAAGGTCACACTGATGTTTGCAAGCTGCTTCTTCACCGGGAGGGATGGGACACCCGAGACAAATATCACGAATGGACCCCCTTGTTCCATGCAGCGCGTCATGGCCACGATGGCTGTGTTTCCGTTCTTCTCGATGCTGGTTGCCGCGTCCATCTACAAGATGAACTAGGTCATTTAGCCGCTCATTACGCAGCATGGTATGGCCATCAGCAGGTCCTTTCCTATCTTCTCGTTGCTTTGCAAAGTAGTCCTGCTACAATGATCCTCCCAGTCACGTCAAACAAGTCTCCCCAGTCAGACACCGGGTTGTCAGGCGAGTTCGAGATAGATATGATACCATCCCTTTCGCTGCCGCCGCCTATCATGCCCCATCGAGTTTATGGACACAACTACCTCGTGAAAAGCTACCTCGTCCAAGTTTCGATTGGTCAATCATCGAAGAAATCAAAGGAAGCATCTGGCGTTCGTGTTCACCATCGTCTCATCAGTCCATTCTTCAAAGACGAATACCTGCTGGCGACAACGCCACTGAAACTTGTTATGACAACTAGCCCAAACGTCAATTCGGCTCCATACACCATGTCTCTCCCTCAGACAGCGCAGGCGGGAACTTTTGCATTCCAGACGCCATCCCTCAATAGCCTGTCATTGGAATTTTCTATATATCCAAATTTTGGCACAAAAACAATCGGCCGAGCCGTCGCATTGCCCTCCTTGTTTTCAAGAATTGAAAATAATCAAGGTTTTACGTTACCGATTCTCGACCATCGTTTACATATCATTGGCGAGGTAACGTCCTTCCTTTCGTTTTGATTGATCCTTGACTTCAATTAATTAGATTTATTTTGAAATCAATATCATTACATCCTTCGAAGGTGTCACGCTTGAAGTTGGTGGGGACGTTGAAACATACTGGAAATCTACATCGATATCTTCGAAAAATACTGGATTATCGGGAATTCCTCGTGAAGTTAGGCGTCCTAGCCATCCTGGTGGTTCCGCGCATACATCCCCCGCCTATTCAGCAAGCACCGGTGGCGGCCAGGCGTTGACCATTACATCTTTGTATGGAAACTATCTCCATGTTGCCATTCAAGTCACTCGGGATCTTCACCCTGTGGTTTATGCTGCCTGGCTGCTCCCAGGGACTGCCTTTGACCTTGGCGTTGCGGATGTGACTCTTGCACAATTTGAGGAACTTGCGCATTCTTTAGGAAAAGATTTGTCCAATTCTCAAGGTTCGACACCGAAAGGCGACTGGCCTCAATTGATATCACAATCATTACTGTCACTTGAACAACTATTGAAGGTGAGGAATTCGTTTCTCCTCTCATGGCTTGGCAGCAAAAATATGCGTATCTGTTGTGTTTCTAGATTTTGCCAATCGACGTCAACGTCAATTTGGAACTGATGTATCCGCAACTATCAACGCAAGTGTTCTCCATGAGCCGCCGACTGGATCTGAATGACTTTGTCGACTGTGTGTTGCGAACTATCTACAATGTTTCTGCCTCTGTCGAGACGAGCCACGTGCGCAGGAAATTTTCCTTCTCCTCCTTTCTTCCAGATGTCTGTTCGGCTCTAAATTGGAAGCAACCGAATTGCGAGTTTTACCATCGGGGGCTTTGTCGTCAGGCTAACACATGTCTTAGATCCTGTTTTTTTCAGATCGCACTGCGGGAGGCCTTCAATTGGCCAGGAGTCAGGAATTATCGATCAAAGGGTCTCCAGCGTCGGCTCTGCGGTTGAATTTGCCAAGGGAAACAATCTCTTAGGCATTTTTATTGATGCTGAACTTTTGGTAAGCATTTGAGATCAGCGAAAGTCAAGTAGAATACTGATGAGTGACTTCCAAGGTTCAAGTCCCGTCGCTGATTGACGGCATTAGGAGTGCAGAACTGATTGTTGGCGTTCACGGTTCTTCGGAGGCCTTTCCAGAGCTGACCTCGGAGAACGACGGAGGTATTGTGGACGCCTTCGTTGCCCATGGTTTCATTTCATTTGTGGATCGTTCGATGCGGGAGCTTTCTTGAGGAAAAATCTGTGTGAAGCCAGACGATTGAAATATGTATCTATGCTACATTTTTACTATTACTGGTATACATTAAAGCATTGCTAGATGGACGCGTGGTACAGGGCTGCGTAGGCACCGTTTTTTTTAATTAATTCATCATGGGTTCCAAACTCGGAAATTGTCTGAGCAGGTGGGTGAGCATGAACATTTCATAAGTGTGACCGGAAGTTTGCGCACCCCATTTTCCATCATAGCAACCTTGTCAGCACGGCGTGCAGTTGAAAGGCGATGCGTTATAAATATGACTGTCTTCCGCCTTCTACCCGATGGTGGCTGGGAGATCTTCGTGATAGTATCGAAAATTTGGTTCTGTGCGTGTGCGTCGAGAGAAGAGGTCTACGTTGAATGTCAGAGGTTAAAGAAGTCCTCTGGGAAACGAACTCGTACGGGTTCGTCGAATAAAAGTAAGTCGACGTTGGGTTCGTTTGCTCTCATGAAGGCTCGGGCGAGAGCGATTCGCTGCCACTGGAAAAAAAACAACTTGTTTGGAAGACGATTAAACACGTTGCTTGACGCGAGCTTACCTCCCCACCAGATAATCCATGTCGTTGCGCGTGACCACATATATAGCCCGGATACGAAATGGATTCGAAACCAGGACTTTCGAGCTGCGTTTTCAGCCCATCAGGCAACGAAGCCACGAGGGTACTGGCTTCGGCAAGATGGACTGCCGTATCGATCGCAGGCCTGTAACCCATCTTGTCAACGTTGCCCAATCCAACATTTTCCTTCACTGAAGAGTTGAATTTGGAGAATCCTTGGAAGACAGCGCTTAAATGTCGATGGTATTCCGAAGGACTATAATGCCGAAGTTCGACGCCATTGATTAGCAAAGACCCCTGATCATAGTCTACGATTCGAAGCAATATTCTAGCAAGTGTAGATTTGCCTGAGAAGCAGTGTATCAGAAATTGTCAGGGAGGATGATGTATCATGGTACCAGATCCATTGTAGCCAACAATTGCAAGAGTCTCGCCTGATTTGATTGACAGATTCACGTTTCTCAGTGCTGGCTCAGTACAGCCAGGATATGTGTAATATAACTCTCTGCTTGCTCATCAGATATTGATTGCTTCTCGATATTCAAGCACTTGCCTGACATCAACACTCAGGCCATCAGCTCCACAACTGTAAGGAACTAATTCCTCGTTCTTTGGCTGCAAACGGGGCTTTAACTTCATACTTGCACAAAAAGCAGATGTAAGGAAGATTCCTTGGAAAGCCATTTTGATCGTCGTAACGAGGTTCCCTGACGCATATATTATGCATTGGATAGAGCTTCGGTATATTGTCAATGATCCCAATGAAGTCGACGAACTCTGAAGCAGAAGGAGAAATGGGATCTACAAGAATGGGTCAACGCGGCCTGGCAGTGAATTTGAATATTGGACTTACGTTTTGCAGTGCATACGTCAGATCTGCGAGGTTGAAATGACCGAGGACCGAGGATGCGCGTTGGTGAAAAGGATGTTCGGAAGTGAGGACAATCCTCCTTGCACCCGACCAAGACTTTAGGATCCAATCTTCAAGGCCAAAGAGCGCAATCTCTGGACGGTACGCCTCGCTGTACGCCATGTTTCGCATTCTTTCTTGACGATCAGCCGCTCTAGCCTCTCGCATACCGGAAGGTGAATCTTCCGGAACAGTAGAGCAATGAAACCAAGAGAGAACTAGTGGTAGAACGGCGGAGATAACAGCGAGGAAGAGGACACCAAAGTGGGAGATACCACGGGTAAGGGATACGACGAGGAAAAGATGGGAGGCAATCTCGATCGTCGAGGAAAAGACGTGAACAAAGTCCAAAGGAGACAAGAATCCAAACCCCCCTCCACTGAAGGAACGTGCGAAAATGTCGGATTCTTGGAGAAGGTCGCGGACGAGGGGGTCTGCAAGAGTGGGAACGTCTAATCGAACGCGATGCTCCATCTGCTTATACTCGATAAAAAATCGAGCTGAGCTTAGTACAATAGATTCGTTCGATGCCCTGTTCCAAGTAAAATAAGCGGAGGAAAAAAAGGCGAGAGCAACTGACGAATATGAATCGAGCAATCCTTCAATCATTCGTCTAAGAATCTCTGAAGTAATCAACCAGAGAAGACGGGACCACATGAAACTCCCCGACACGATCAGAGATTGTAACTATCGGGAGGAAAAGTTCGGCGCCAAGCAAGTGGATCAGAGAAGGTAGCTAACCTCGTCAACAATAAGAGCCTAGATTCAACATTACCTGGCAGTGCTGAGAAAACTATTTTGTGAACTAACCTGAGAGTAACCTCGGAAGGCCGGGAAAAGGCTTCGAACAACATTCAGGGTCATCATGAGCGTTGTGCGTAGTGGATGCAAACTCCATAAAACTTTGAGCTGTAGTACTGTTGTTAAAACTTGAAAGGGCATAACTGGGTAGAGAAACATCACAAAGTCGAAAATGCATGTCTGCAGGACAAAGAGGGCCAATCTGGCATTCCCAAGAGTGAAAGGCCTTGATGCACCTGGAACAAGAAAGGAGCCGGTCTTGCCAGGCATCTCTCGGGAAGATAACCAGGCGTCATACACCGTTTCGGGGGCACACCATTTTGGAGATTTGGTGGCAGACGATTGGCTGTGCGGAGGTATGTGAAAATCTGAAAGTACCTGCGCCCGACGGGAACCCTTCCTGTGACGCATGCTGGAGCAGTAGGAGTTTGACAAGTGCGTCTAGAGTGGCTGACTTTATAGCTGACGAGGTGCGGCCCCAAACTGCTCATTTGTGCCGTCTTTTTGTCTGTTCATACATGAGATCCGGATGTTTTTTATGGCCGTCTAATTGCGGTGCGGGCGACATTGGTATAGGCTGTACAGAGCGAGCGTATATGGTAGCAAGGACCCAGAATACGGAGTTGATGTTGTCAACTTGAAAAATGCTGGGAGCGAAATAAAACTGGACATTCCCCTTGAGATGACCAAATCGAGAACAGGGAACAGTAAGGACGACGTACTGGCTATTCATATGGCATTGTGGCAGTGTAGTAGTGCAGGTGTGTCCAAAAAAAAATTGAAAGCACAACCCAAATAATTTTGGAATATTCGCAAAATATTCGTCTCTTTTCCCTTCATGACCACCCCCGCTGACGCCAACCATGTCAACGCACTGTCCGATAGCCTCAAACGTCTGCAAGTGCAGCAAAACCTCATAACAAACGATGATGTTGTTTCAGACACCGTTCCGATCACTCATACGCTCCCAGCAAGTCCTCGAGAGGGCTATGGCTTCCGTAGATCAGGGCTTTCTACACCAATTGTAGCATCCCAAAAGGTTGATGGTGCTTCTCTCCAGCTCTCTCACTTAAGTTCGCTCGTGCCAGACCCAAATGGCCTCGGCTGGCCTGGTGAGTCTTTTGGCCCACATGGTATTACTTGTCAGCCCTTATATTCCCGTAGCCAAGTCGACGGTCTCCCGGCTCAATTCAACGGCTGAGGAGAGATTAACAAGGGAGAAAAAGATGGCCGTGGCCATCCGCACAATCCTCGAATGCATCGGTGAAGATCCCGATCGTGAAGGGCTCCAACGCACGCCGGAGCGTTATGCGCAAGCTATTATGTGGATGACACGAGGATATGAAGAGAGACTAGCAGGTGACTGCCATTTTGGAGATACAGGCTTAAGTGCTCACACTTGTACAGACGTTATTAACGATGCTGTTTTTGCCGAAGATCACGACGAGATGGTTCTTGTCCGAGACATAGATATCTCTAGTTTGTGCGAACACCACCTTGTACCGTTCACAGGAAAAGTTTGTCGCCACCCTTCTCCCCTTATTCACATTTTCAGTGGTTTGTCAGATCGCTATAGCGTATATCCCCAACCAACTAGTATTGGGGCTTTCGAAGCTCGCTCGAATAGCGGAAACCTTTAGTCGGCGATTGCAAGTACAAGAACGTCTCACCAAGCAGATTGCTATTGCGGTTCAAGAAGCCATCAAACCCCGTGGGGTGGCTGTTGTCATGGAGGCAACGTAATCCCTCCCCCCTTTGAATGGCATGAAGGTCAACGTACT
>Ga0307507_10010987_pt1 | contig 11529 bp, 7 predicted proteins | sample 7_EM_MG_FD_207223 | JGI IMG/M metagenome (GOLD analysis project Ga0307507, IMG submission 207223) | Populus trichocarpa ectomycorrhiza microbial communities from riparian zone in the Pacific Northwest, United States - 7_EM | ecosystem: Host-associated > Plants > Roots > Unclassified | place...
GGAACCTAACACAACAGTTCATGTCTGTAGTCGGCCATTAAAGCATGGCATGGCCCCACGCAGACACCTAACTGTGCTAGACAAATCCCTCTTTTTCTCCAAATCTTTTTTCTTCCATTTTGGCCTTTGATGTTTCATCAAATGCATTCTCTTTCAAGACACACTTCCTAAGGACCCGTTCAATCCGAGGCCCTCTCAGCACAAATTTAATATGCAGAGTATTATTAGCACAATTTATTTATTTCACTTGGTCGTGTACGTTAGTCATCAATCTCCGAATACACTAAACAGAGCACGGCCGAATAGGTTAATCTATCAGCACATGACGACCCAGCATTTACTTCCTCATGTTTCCACATTTCCTCTTTGTTTCCTCTTTGTTTAACATTTCATCCATTTCCTTCGCAAACAAGCCACCACCCCCCCTCTCAATATCACCAACATACCACACTCATTATTTATTACTAGTATATCCTATGCATGAGTTTTTGTAGTTATCAGTCATCTCCACTTTAAACCTTTTAGCTTACCAAATCCCCCCCCCCCCCCCTCTCTCTCTCTTACACTTTTTTCTTTTTTCCCTCTTGGATTGGTGAAATGGGCAGGAGGAGTCATCTAGTTCTAGCTCTATGGTTGCTCTTGATTACATCTTCAGCTAGTCATACATATGGCGCGCGGCAGAGTCAAATTTTCAAGATGATGAAGCCCAATTCTCAGAATTCATCACCGAGTACTTTTATGGGTTTCTTGCCAAAAGGAATGCCGATCCCACCATCTGGTCCTTCAAAGAGGCACAATGACATCGGCTTACAAAGTTCGAAGTCGTTTCCATGAATGAGACTCCATGACTAATCAAGTGATCACTTGATCAGTCTTTTAATCCTTTCACTACTCATAGAAGCAAGGTATGTATATCAGTATACGGGGACTGGTGGGGTTATTTGTTCAACTTGTCGGCATTTCTCTTTTGTTTGGCCGCATCTCGTGGGAGAAGTTATAGCTAGTATTGTTAAGATCATGAGAAAGCAAAGATTAATTGCTCAAGCTTGTATATCTACAGGGGCATCATGTAGTGTGAACCCTCCTTCTCTCGGAGGATATATTTTAAGATAGCTCTCGCAATTACATATATTGTTCCTGGGTGGAATAGAATGATAACTCAAAACTGACTGGAAATATTTTTTGTAAACACTTAATATAAATATTTGTAACAAACTTGCAGTATGTTTTTTTCTTTTCTTTTCTTCATGCTTGCCTTGCTTCTTCTTGTTTTGCTAACTAGAATTCTCAAACATTGAGCTTGATTATTTATTTACTCTTGGTTCATCATGGATAGGATGTAGTTGTTCTTCCGTCATGTATCCACCCCATTTTACAAAGTTGGCACTGCTATTTTTATATTTATTATTACAGCAGTGATCGTGCTGTGTAATTGATGAGCTCGCTGATTCTCATAATCAATTAATTTTAATATTGCATTGCTGATATGAACAGTTGATCAAATTGACCTTCCTTACACGCTCAAGGGTTATGTAAAGGTGACGTAATTTTATGTTCGTTTTGAGTGATCTGATATAACAATCAATTGATGGAAAAGATTTCTTTTCTGAGGTGCTGCTGCATACCTAGCTATCCTCCTACACTGGTCTATCAAAGAGTACTCCTGCTGTTCCTCAATTTTCAAAGTAGGTTAATATATGGATTTATATGCACGTATCTCCATTACACTTCTATACCTACTACAACCCGCAAAGATGTACTCCGCTTTCTAGACCATGTATAATACTCAAACAACTCCTTTTTCATAGTTATCAGGATATGCTCTCATTTATACATCTTTGTAAATTTTCATTGGTCAAATTTTATAATCTATTTGGCATCATATTAACCTATTACAACGTCAAAGAATGAGATAGTGTTTGTAGAAGCAGATCAAAGATTTAAGCGGTAAATATAGCACCAGACATTCTTGACTATCCAGCTCGAAGATGACATAATAGACATGGATCTCTATCAAAGGTGACATTTGTAGAAGAAAAGGTCAAAATGGATTTGTTTATGCTAGTTGGAAAAAAAATAAAAAACAACGATCATGTTATTATGACCTAATTGAGGGAGAATTGGAGGGGCCATGTGAAAATGGTCATCGTCGAAGAAAGCCTGTAGTCAATGGTCGTTACAAAAAAAATGAAATTTGGATACTGAAGGAGGGAAATTTCAAGTGGGTTTGGTTAAACAAGGAGGAGGACCCTTGCTGAATCTTTAAACTTTCCTTGGTAGAGGGATATCAACGTGCTATTTGGTGGGCTGATTAATGACATAAAGCTTGCCACTTTTTTCCCCTTCACAAAACTCCTCTTGAGAGAGTTCATACAAGATATCATGCCAGTGTTTGTATAAAATATATGATCTGACTTCAGTCTCGTGTTAAATGTAGTAGATGTATTGCTAGCCAGTGAATAATCAAACCTCATTGAAACACGCGCACCCTTCTAGAATTGTTTGTTTTATCTTCCATGGCGGTTCTAGGTCAATCGCATTACAAAATAGTGGTGTGACGATGTGTGTGCGTGCTCTTGTTTAACCTTCTTTCATCTTGTGTCATGAACTTGTTCTGGTGTATGTGTGTAAATTCAACCAGCCCCACTTTTGGAAATTGTTGCCTGCTTTCATACTATATGTAAAATATGGTTACGAGGCCTACAAGGAAAGACTAGAGCGTTTACCAGGAGGGATTGGAGAAAGGACGGTTTGCAAAACTTTCAATTTCGTCTCTGCTCATCCTCTCATTTTATCCAATCCATCCTTCCTCCTATTCATCCATCATGGCTAGCATGACCTTAGAGTTAAACTTTTTCACGGGGACGACAGAAGCATAAACAACGTACTAAGGTACTGCTCTGTGCATTTATGATACCCGTTCGCCGTTGAAACCCACACGAAACTGTTGAAAAAAGCTGTCAGCAGTACCGATCGCAGTACCGATCGGCCACACAAGCTTTGATTCAAAAGCATACTGTTACAACCATGTGAGATCTGGCTAGGATGCGTGAAGTGGTTCGACCGACAAGAATTCCAGAGGTTAAAAAGGACAGCAATAAAGCTACATCCGGGATGATACTAGAGATGATGTTCTGTGAAACTTGTTAACACAAGTCATATGCGAGATAAAAGGGATGAACATTACTCAATAGATTTTACTTTAACTACCTAATGCTCGGTATTCCATGACCAAAACCACAATTCGAAGCTCTTATAACTCTGATAACTACAGCTGATTGAGATTTTCTGTGTTGCCTATGATCTGGTTTGAACAATCTAAAACAATGAAATGCAGGGCAAGGCATCGAGGAAAGCTCCTGCAAACAAATCAACGCATAACAAGAACGCATGATAAAGAGAACATGGGACCCAAGAGCTCAGTGTGGATGGCTGGAAAGCCAGGGACAAAAACTTTCTTGCCTAGATTGTCATAATTGATGCTTTTATATACACTACAATACAGCAGATATGTAAAGGGTTGATACCCCCCGAAGAAATTAAATGGAAGAAGGAAATAATTAAGGGGAGAGGTGGGGAGGATAACATCAAAAAGAGAAGAGGATAGAAAGCGGGCTATTGACTTTCTTCATCTTTGATTAACCTTAAAACCTTCTTTGTTGAAGGTAGAAAATGTGTTACGAGACTCCCTCCCTCCCACATTTAGCTGCTAAGGTATAGAAGAAGAGGACATGCCTCCCTCTGATCTACGTGCTGCCTGGCCAGTAACTGATGATTTGTCTGAACCTTTAACATTGTACTTCTCATACACTTTTTCACGATTCTCCGACCACCAAGTTTCTGCTTGGTGCTCCCCAAATCTTCTCCGACTGCAGATAAATTAATAGTAACTGATGTAAATGAAATGATTTCAAACCCATATAACAATCTGTGCTCATGTTCAAAATGGTCTGTGATTGTTTATAAAAAATCCAGACAGGGATTTTATAAAAAATGCCCATCATCAACATCATGTTAACCAGTTGTTTAGATTTTATTCTGCTTCTAAGCCACAAAATGAGTGAGCCATTAGTATTTAAAATAAAATGAAATAAGGAAGTACCTGAAGCGCACTCGTTTGAGATCTCTAGTTCCATCACGCAGGGCAACAAGAGTAATATACACTCCCGGCTCATACTGTTCAATCCACTCAGCCTCAACTTGATTCCCGTTAGCAACCAATGATGAATCCCTAGATTTCATACCATTATCACCATCTTGAGGGGACCAAGGTTCCTTCCCATCAATCGCCTCTGACATACTATTACCACTTGGCTGAACCCCTCCACCACCATTGGACAGTCTAGCAGCCAGATGGTCATCCCTCCCATTGGTTCCAGGTGAATCCCGGAATGATTGAGCGATACTTAGAGTTCCATTTATTGAAGTGGAGTCGCTTCTTGTCGGGGAAGCCAAAGAAGTTCCTCTTATAGAATCGGATCTTGAATGCCGCCCTCCATTTGTATCAGGATAATGAATGCCATTTGTCTCCAAACCATTTGGTAGGTAAGACAGTTTCATGCTCTCAGTATCATAGACCCCAGGCGGCAGCCTCTCAGCCATATCCTTGAGCTGGAATTAATAGTGTAGAATCATAAATACAACACAAAAATTAAGAAAATATATGAAAAATTCTAATGACACTAATAACAAAAAACAAGTATATTCTCTGATCACTACAAATTGGAAAGCTAACTAAATTAATGGCAATCAGTGTTTTCAAGTTTTACAGATTCTGTTCCATCAAATTCTTAGAGATTTGCCAAGGCAGATACATATTGTGACACGTGCCATCAAGGTGCTGAGACTATCATAGAGAAGTTTGAAAATTCATTAACAGGGAAGCAATGAACAGTTAGTAAAGCAGAAGTACCTGTGCAGTAAGTGATTTTATAACATCTTTTGCAGCTTTAGACTTAGCTGACTCTTCAGCAGCTACTGCCATAGCTTCTTGTATCTTCTTCGCAGATTTCTGAAGTTCTAATTCTTGGAATTCACATCTCTGTCTCAGGCTCTCAACCTAAACAAGATCCATACCATCAAAATTAAATTCCATCCAAACCAAACAATGATTGAGCCAACCCAAAAGAAAACCTAACTTAATTCATTCAGAAATGTGTGATTAATTAATGTGGGAATTTCAGCCAGCATACCTGTGTACGCAACTTAAGCGCTTCTTGATTCAAAAGTTCATTTGTTTTCTTCAGACTATCAGCTATACTTTTGGTGAAGGAAAGTCCTGACATCGTTGGAACAGGTGTTGCTGAACGTGGAGGGCTAGGTCTCCTTGAAAAAGGTGACACAGACCTGGAACTTACTCCGGATGGCGTAAGAACAGGTTTGGAAACCTTTGGTCGCAGATCAATAGCACTGGACAAAACAACATCTTTCAGCTGTAACAAAGAAGGTGCTTGAGATGACCGGACAAGAGAAAATGTATCCGCCTTCTTTCCTTGTTTGGCTGCTTTGCTATCTAGTTGCTTAATCAAATCCAGGTTTGAAGGCGGTGTAGACTTCGACAACCTTAAATCAGCCTTGTCCAACCTGTCTTTGTTTTCACCGGAAAGGCGAGGTCCAGCATTTCTCCTGTTAGTGTTACTAGGTTCTGACATCTTATTTAGTTTGACAAAACAGGAATCACAGACACGATATGGTTTGCTGGGGTTAGGAGCTAAGGCTGCTCTTGTTGCTTTTCTGGAACTGCATGAATGGCAGTGAACAAGTCCACAATTGTAGCAGTTGTGCCTTTTCCGAGTAAATCCAAAAGCCTGTCTGCAGGACGAACACTGGGACTGCTCAGAACCGGATACCCATTTATGGAAGCATATAGCTGCAGAATAGTTCGCACCGCATGCAATATATTTCACATGTCTATCCTTCAAAGCTTCAACTATAGTAGGTGTTTTTCGATCTTCACCGTCTCCATGGCCCAACCTGCCATTGGCACCCTTTCCCCAGGTATAAACCTCGTTCCTGGATGTCAAAGCTGCTACATGATATGCACCACAGGCAATTTCTTCAACAGATTCTCCATAAAGTTTATCTTCTACCAAGCAAGGCACCTTCCCATCAGCACAAGGATTCCCAAGCTGACCATAAACAGTACTGCCCATTGTGAAAACATGTCCTGCCGTGGTCAAGCCAACAGTTAAACTATGTCCACAAGCAATTTTGTGAAAATTGTAATCAATCAATGCTGGCACGCATGTGGGTTCAAGTCGAGGTTCTTTGTCACCATGTCCAAGACGATTTTTGTCTCCGTCACCCCAGGTAAACAATTTTCCAGACGAAGCACTGGAACTTGATTGAGTGACAATAACCTCCACTACAGCAGCAGTATGCCACACTCCACAAGCAACAGCAATTGTCCTCAACCCAGCGAGTGATTCTACTTCTCTAGGATATGCAACATTTTCTCTGTTGCCATGGCCTAAGACACCGAATGTTCCATCACCAAATGTAAAAAGCTGCCCCATTGATGTCACCAAGGCTGTATGCCATGGACCACATGTTACAGAAGCAACTTGAAGACCCTCAAGAGGACCAGAGATTCTCTTGGGTATCCAGTGACTGACATCAGTGCCATGACCAAGAAGCCCAGCATTGTGCGTCCCATCTCCCCATGTATAGAGTTCCCCAGCCATTGTAACAGCACAAGAATGGAATTCTCCACATGCTACAAAGTCAACAGTAGTCGCTGCCAAAGATTCAACCAAGCAAGGTTGAATAACATCTTTCCCAGCACCATGGCCAAGCCTTCCACCAGATTCTTCACCCCATGTAAAAACTTCACCCTGCCTTGTGACCATGGCAGCATGTCTGACTCCACAGGCTATATGATGTACATCTAAAACTACATTAGATTCTAAAGGCCTGGGAAGAAGCACATCAGCTCTAGTGCTTAAATAACTGGTGTTCTTATCAGCCCCAACCTTAACAGAACATAAGACCTCACCCCATATGTATACATCACCTAAAGCATCACAATCATCAGGTGCAGAACCATGACTGGAAGTGCTGGGAGCACTGGAAACACTAACTCTAAAAGCATCTGAACCAGATCCTTTGACTTGCATATTTGTGTTTTCTGATGCTACATGTGACCGATCAGAATGCAGAGAACTCTCAGGCCAAAAATTCTTCGGAGATGTATTTGGGTTCAAACTGACAGAAATCTCTGGAGAGCTAATATCACGCGAAATACTAACAGAACTGTCACTAGCACTATTTGATGTTAAATCTCTGCCATCCTGAAATCAGATATTTTCACGTCAGGCAATACACAGCAGCACTATCAGGAACAATATTCATAGTTATTGTATTTTGCACTGAAACAAGAACATAACATCACTAACGTAATAAAAAAAAGGAAACAGAACAACTCCAATTCCAGATAGGGTGTGGGGAAGAGAAAGAGGAAGAGGAGGAAGTATGAGGTGAAAATTAACTAAAGTTTAAGTAGGTAGAATTACATCAAGGTAGAGGCCTCCATCACTCCATCCATCAATTTTGGAGCGCCCACCTTGACTAGAGGATATTAATGCCTTTAAGCCTGCAATCCACACCTCCGCCTCAACTTTGTCCTTGCAAATCTAAAGGCAAGGTCATATAAGATTCACAATTTAAGAGATATAGAAGCAGCAAAACACAACTTCACAATTTCATCACCAACCAGATCGAGGGACCGCTTCCCGTTGTTGTATATAAGAGAAAATGATAAATAGTCCTTTTCAGGGCGAAGATATCTTTGGAAAACAGCCTGGTAGCACATTTAAGAGGAATAAATACAACAAATTTATCCACAATATACAAGAGCAGAATCATTAAATATGCTATGCTAACAGGGAAAAAAAAAACAGATACAGAAGAGAAAAACAAATCTCACAGTTCTTTGTCCTGGAATAATTTTAGAGATTGAGGCTAACTTCAAACTTCTTTCACCACCACTTGAAATCCAGATCAAAGTTGTTTCATCCTGTGATTTTAACCATAAACAGTTAAACTGAAAATGAGTAAAGCAGAAACTGGAAGTGTCCCTACTCAAATTCTCAAGAATCAAACTTACATTAGAAAGTCTAAACGGACAAAACTTTGGCTTTCCCTTGCGACCATATTTCAAAAGTTGAGAGCCCTTCTTCAAAGCAATTAATGCCTGCAAAACACAGAAGATGAACCATTGGCGTGATACAATTGGCATGTGGACGATATGTTACTAAGACAACCAAAAAGAAAAAAGGTGTCATCTTTGAATTTAGTTAATTGTTTTACACATATTTTGGCACAACTGCTTGTTAAGATTATCAAGTAGAATTTTCAGAGGCATATTATTGCTTGTTTTCCTAACTCATTATTGAATCTCCTCGGCGGAGATACTATTCCACAACCTGTCTTATAAATTGAACTTATCCTTTACAAGTTTGCAAAACAAAATGAACGAATCAACCCAATGACATTGAAAGTATTTCTGATTTGGTTCAATACATGTAATGAAATATATTGTTTATTAATCCCATCGTGAATCCAAAATCAATGGTCAATATTGTTCTTGGCATAACACATAGAGTTTTGGTATTAAGCTGAGACAAATGCACTACTCTTCCCTATTGTGTGTTCCCTCTAAATTCTAAAATGCACCTTCAAACCCCACTTCAATTGCTAAAAATAGCCGCAGCCAACTAAAAGGTTCCCAAAAGAAAAATGGTAATGAAATATAAGGCATTTTATGGCCCATTATGACTGTACTCCAAACATAACAAAAACAAATATGTGGCCTAATTTAACTCGGATAATGCATAACTAAAAACGAGAGAAGCAATTTCCTTTATTTTCTCTTTCTTTCAAATAGGGCATCATGATTCTATGCAATTTTTTACATTGAATTCAACAAACCTTGCAACAAGTTAACCACTTTTTCTGTACAAATTTGTCAAAACATTAAAAAGGGCAACATGATTCCATTTCATTTCTCCAAATAGGCATCCAAAGAAAATTTAAAAAGAAGAGATTCACAAAAAAAAAAAAAAAAAACTATGGCATTTCCTACCTAAAATAAAACAGCAGCAAAAATTAGACCCGAAAATTTTCAAACAAAAAAAAAAAAAACGAACTTGGACACAAATTAAATTCATGCGTGGGTAAAGGGAGAAGAAGGTACCTGCTCGATGTCACGTTCGGCATTACCGTAGCTAACAAGATCTGCCATTCCATGTGAAGATATTTACGAAAACACCACCTCCCTCTCCGATCGCTCACCGGAGCTCCGTTCATCATATACCATCTACTTCCTCTTCACATCAATACCCCTCACTCTCACTCTGTCTCTCTAACCAAAAAACCAGCTCTTTACAGATCTATAATTCTCTCTAAAACCACCAAAAAAACTAAGTCAAAGCCGGTGATCATCACTGTTGAAGAAGAAGGCTAAAGAGCAAAGAGCGGTCTTCAAGGTCGATGAAGTCGGTTTTGTGGAGGATTGAGAGGATTCCGGCGAGAGGAAGTGGTGGTGTCACAGAGAGAAACGGGAGGGGAGAGAAGGAAGACAGGCTCTCTTTAGATGTATTTGTAAAAATAAAATAAAGCACGGAGAGAGTCAAAGCTCGGAAAACAAAAAGGGAACTTATTATTAAAAAATAAATTAAATAAAAAAGAAAAGGTGAAGGTTTTAGATGGTGAGGGTCAGAGAGCATGAATTCTCCTGAAGAGATTTTGAGAAAAAAGAGAAATAAATGAAAAGGCTAAGCTCCACTACTCTCGATTTATTAGAAAAGTATACAATAATATTCAAATTAAATATAACTATTTCTTACTTTTACTTTTCTTAAGGATTGTTTGGTACCCTCCCAATTCATTTCGGGTTGATTATTCCTGAGCACGGGTCCAAATGAATATTTTAGGGGAATGTTGAGAAAGATGTTCCTATCATCATAATATAAAAAATTAATTGGTGGTAACTCTTGAACTAAAATTTATAATGATAATATATGCTCCACGTTGTCGAGATTTAAAGAAAACTAAACTATACTCTTAAAAATAAGGGAAGAAAGGAATTGAGAGGTAGCCAAACAGCTCCTAGTTTTCGGGAGTTGTGAAGAGTTAACGCTCTTGAGTTATGCTGTACTTCTGCTGCTTTGGGGCTGAGGGAGGGGAGGATGAGGTGTTAAGGCAACTAACACGTGGCGTCTTGCGGAGATTAAGGTTTGCTTTGGCCCCGCTATGTTTGTTTTTGCTTTAAAACATGCTTTTCAAATTTTTAAAGTTTTTTTTTAAATTAATTTTTTTCTTGATTTTAGTTTGTTTTAATATAATATATTAACAATAAATTTAAAATAATAAAAATATTATTTTAAAATAATTTTAAAATAAAAAACTGATATAATTCTAAACACTTTCTGACGACGAAAATAAATGCGTGTGATGTAAAGAAAGCGGCGGGGTGTACTTTTAGTCGACCGCAAGCGCAGGGGTAGGGTAGGTAACTTCCATTTCGATGAAAGAGAGAGTAAAGATTTTGCGTCGAGGCAGCGAGAGAGAAGGGCCGTTTATCCCGCTCAGATTTTTGGATACGGACGAGGAGAATGTATTGCTTACGAGAAACCAAATGCCTCCCTGAAATCTTTTGGGATTTTTAGTGAATGGGGAAGTTGAATTTTTTCATGAAATCTAGGGACCATGGCAAATTCACGATATTTAGGTTGCGCCTAAAATCTGGGGTCTTATGGATTTGCCCCATGAGTAGAAAATTAAGGATTCCTTGTCGGGTGTTAAAACGGAATCAAGAAGGTGGTTAGGTTAACAAAGATAACGGTGTTTGGTAACGGTTGTTTTTTAAAAAAACAATTTATTTGAAAATAAATCAAAATATTTTAAAAAAATTATTTTTAACATCACCTCATCAGAACGATCTAAAAATATAAAAAAAATAATTTTTTTAAGAAATATCATTCCAAATGACCTTAATGTATTAAATTCGTCTGTACATAACTCAATATATATGTTTCGTGGTTCTATTAAAAATTAAGAATGCATCTTATTAAAATGTTTTCAGGCTTCACCATCAAAAGGGTGTCTCATGACTCCATCTAGTGTATCATACAAATGATATCATATCACATACTCAATAATCTTTAAAAAAATAAATAATATTTTATAATTTAGAAGTAATTAGGAAGTATCTAAGTTTTTATGTGCGACAACAAACCTTTTTTTACTAGTTTTAGATTTATGTCGAGTATGCCTATAGATTCTACACTCGATCAAAAATTGTTACATTATTTACTGAGCAGCATATAAGCAAAGAAAGAAGAAGGTTTGAGTTTAATTTAGCACCCGAGGCACACCATGATTTTTAACAATACGTCAAGAAAACATTCAGGTGAAATGGTACATGATTTTATTATTGTTGTTATTGTAAAAGTACTTTAAAAATACTGTGCACTTCATATATCATCTACTTAAATTAAATCATATGTATTAATTAATAATTATATATTA
>Ga0307507_10010988_pt1 | contig 11529 bp, 7 predicted proteins | sample 7_EM_MG_FD_207223 | JGI IMG/M metagenome (GOLD analysis project Ga0307507, IMG submission 207223) | Populus trichocarpa ectomycorrhiza microbial communities from riparian zone in the Pacific Northwest, United States - 7_EM | ecosystem: Host-associated > Plants > Roots > Unclassified | place...
AATTAGTGATCTCTGATAAACAAACCTATGACTCGACCAATTAAACTACACCCCTTAGAATTACCAACTTGTGCTGCTTTAAAAGGCCAAACAATTGATCATCATGGCCTGCCCTGCCCTTTCAGAACATCTATGTACAAGAACTTCCAGCGCCTTCAAAATAGGATTTTGAAATTACGAAACCTAAATCCAATGTAAAATGCCAAATTCTATAAAGAAACAAGGAAGCACAGGAAGTCCAGTGCAAAGCCACTCTCTGAATTTCTGGTCTATCATAATTATACCGGAAAATTAAAGCACCACACGTTCCTGACATCGACGATGAAAGTACGATCTCCCACATTTCTGATATCGACAATGAAATGACGGCTGCCTTTCCCAAAAAAAAAAAACTGCTGCCCCGGATTTTTATTTTTTTTCCCAACATGTTACAATGTATTTTTTCGAGCTACGAGGAGTAAGAATACAGCTTTATATTGCCTACACACATAATATATTTCATGATTAATTATTATACTATGCTTTATAAGGATGAGCTATTTTCTATGTAATAAGACATTTATTATCTCTGCTAATTGAATATTTCTAGCAAACATGTTATTTATATTCACCAATCAACTTTCATGTAACTTCCAAGATGAACCAATATATCCATGGTTTATAAATACCATAGGTTACAACTTTTTTAAACTCATCATTTCACTCTCGTTCTTATATATATTTTTTTATTTCTTTTCTATATTTACTAATTTAATCATTAAAAAATCTCTTGTTTTATTAAAAAAATATATAATCAAGCTCATATTTGAAGTCACCACGTCTTAACTCAGGATCCCAACCCTTGAAATGCCCAATTTATGTGTTAAGTTTTTTCATGAAAATGGCATATTATAACAAAAACTAAAAGGCATCAGCATTTTACTATAGCAAAAAATAATATGCACTCACTCACAATTCATTGTGGATTGGAGTGGTGTATTTTTTTTATAATTTTTATTTTGGTCCTTAAACTTTTATTTTATGTGATTTGGCCCTTTTAAGCTTAAATTAGCCCCCAATTGCATATTTTTTTAGGAGGGGAGGATTGAATTGAAAGTTAAGGGACTGAAGTAAAACTCTCAAGTAACATGGGAGACGGATTGAAAGTTTCATTGAAATATTCATTTTAATCCGCCATATTTTTTAGATGTTAGGTGATCAGTCTTTTGAATTTCAAAACAATATATTTTGGTACCTAACTTCATTTTTCTTTTTTTTTTAGTCTTTTTCTGTTGGGAGAAGAGAGAGGGAGTTCTTGAATTTCGGCCTAAAGAGAGAAAGTGGTCGTTAGGGAAGATTTCAACCACTAAAACAGTTGATTTTGTGTCAAAAGGTTTCATATAATGAGGAGGGTTATGTTTAGGTTTTTTTTACCTTGAAAACACCTAAAACAACATATCTGAGCTTGGGAAGAATTTTCGTTTCGAGTGGATTTCGGGTTTTGGGGCAGTTTGTTGGCTTTTTAGTGGCCATAGATTGGTTTAACAATGTCTCTAAAGTGTTTTCTAGGTATTTTGAGTAAAAAATAGGTTTAAAATAGGATTTTAGATGAAAAAATAAAGGACCCCATTTTTCTAGCCACTATAGTGGCCAGATTCTGGGTTTCCTAGGTGACACGTAGTTTGCTGACGCAGACGACATGTCATTTTTTTAACTATTTGGGGCAGACGTGTCATCCGACCCATTAAACTTAAAAAAAATATAAAGGCTCGCGCGCATGTCGTTGCTTTATTAGGCTAGGCACTAGGCCTAGTTTACCAGGCCCAGCAACTCCTGGCCTGGTTCTTTTTTTTTTAATTTTTAGTTTTTTAAAAAATAATACATTATTTGTGTATATTTTTTCAAATAAATTTTTTATTTATGTTTTAATTAGATTGTAATTATTTTTAAATGATATTGGGTGCGTTTAATTTTTAGAGAAGTAAGTATGATTCATTTGTGATTTTTTCTTGATTTTATATAGATTAATTTGTTTTTAATATTTATTTTTTTAGAAGATTTTTTATATGTGCAGCCTTGCTTTTTTAAAAAAAAAATTATTGTTCAATAAATTTTATGTGTTATGTGTAGCCTTGCATTGTTTTTTTATATATAATTATTGTTCAATAAATTTTATATGTGTGTCAGTTTTTATTATAAATTTTATATGTTTTTCTATTACAAATTTATTTTGATAAAAGAGTTCATTAAACATAACCAGGTAAATTACTCGTGCTGCGATGTTAGATATTTTGATCTTCATTATTCGCTTGGTTTTCTCAATTTCATTTTTGTTTATTGTTGATGAATTTTTCTTTGCATTATTTTACACAATGGTTATTGGGTTGTTTAATTATATGCATGTATAAGTTTTTCAATTTACATCTAGGAGTTTATATATATATATACTGATTTTGTAAAGTAAAAGAAAAGAAAACAGATAGCTTTCTAATGCGAATGAACAAGGCAAGACCAGCAATGTTAGGATCCTTGATCAAACACAGAGCATACTTAATTTGCAAGAAAATTTAAAGGAGATATATATGGTGGAGGAAACTATTTGACCGATGCTTGACCCATAAAGTTTAAAGGTTTTAGGTATTCTTAGATTGCTTTCTTTTAGAGAAAAAATTATTTTCTAAAGTGAGTGTTTGAGGTATGAACCATACTTATTTTATACATTGGATCCAGACACATAGATGGATACATAAAATATTTTTGCAAACACTTAACTAAGTTATCCAAGTCCTAACAGTTTCTGAGACTTCACTTCTCATTCAAAAGTTAGGCTTCCATACTTTTTTTTGTTCATCATACCATTTTTTGTTTTGAGTTGCTCAAACAATACCTATTTTAGATTGATGTCCTTTTTCATTTTACAATTTGATTCTTATATAAATTTTGAGATTGTTTAAGTAATTTTTTTCCATATTATTTATCTGTTGCTTGAAAGTCAAATTATATACCTTTCAATATTATCAGCTCTTGATTACATGGTTAGAAAATGTTTTTTTCCTTTCAAATATCTCACAATTAAAAATAGGATGTGTTTTCAAAAATAACCCGCGATAACACGGGTGCAACCTAACTAGACACGGCACATGGTACTACCAAAGATTTAAGCAAATATCCAAAGAAAAAACCAGATGCGTGAAGAAGAGATGAAGCAACCACCACTTGTCTACCAGACAAAAGGATTCCAGAAGAACTCTGGGCCTTTGCAAATCCACATAAAACAGCAACAGTCCCGCGCGCGGTAATGGGTGGCAGCAAGGGAGGTGCAATTTTAACCAGGCTCTGGAAATACTGGTTTTGAGATATGCACCAGCCAGTACAGGAAGAAGCACAACCTGCGTCCATAGCCACCGCATATGTCAAAGCTACTCGACTTTATAGATGCATGATATTTTTTGATACATTTATGGTTATCAATTTACTCTTTTTTATTATTTCTTTTAACGACTAACCTCTACTTTTTCCATCTTGCATGGACTTGGAGAAACCAAACGTGCCAAGTGCTATCATTGATCAAGACTCATCTTCATTTCGTTGGGTCTACTACTATACTAGTGTAACGTATTTTGTAGTTAATCGGTTGGTTATGCCTAATATTATTATATTCATATAAATATATATTTATTATTAATAAAAGCTTAATTTATTTTTAATATTTATATAATATTAGATTAATGAATCTAATATTTGATTTATGAATCTAGAGTAAAGATAAGGTTCATGGGACAAAAATGTTTTACAAAGAAAATTATAAAGTTGTTATAATTATAAGATTTTTATTGCATCAAAGCATTATTTCTTAAATATTCCTAGTCGATGCTCTCTTAAATTTTAAATATTCATTAGAGTCGTAAAGATTGATACATATTGTATTCTTTTCTTTATGAAAGAAAACGGTTCTTCTTACAAGTTGAGATATAAAAGATAACTAGAACTAATATATAAGTGATTGTCATAAGATATGTATATTGAACTGATAATTTTATATGAAGATATCACATGTGTCTATGGAAAGACATTCATTCATTCATGGATGCTTGCACAAAATATTTTGCAAGGAAAATTATAAACATAATGTTATCTTGATAAAGGTAAAAAATGGACAGACAATAGATATAACATAAACTATATAAAAGTATTTGAGTGATCAAAAGAGAATTTATCATCTTAGATGAATTAGAAAAAATGTTTTATACATTTTCAAATAATATTGATTGTTAAATCCTTCCTGAAGGTAACAGAGATTATATATAATTAGCAAGGTAGGTAGTCAAATGAATAAAAAAAAAAGGCCTTGCAATAAGAAAATTATTATTAAGTGATTTAATGCAATAAAGCCTTTAGCCTTCCATAATTATTGACAATAAGGGTGGTCGTGGCCCGGTTGGCCCTCCTTTTTGCTTAGGCCTTCTCTTTATTAGATGGATTAAATAGGTGTGGCCTCCTCCAGTGTTTTTTTTCCTTTCTTTTTTATAGGTGCGAATTACCTGTCATCAACCTTTTTTAAAAAAAGAAAGAAAAACAAACAGATTACCTGCTCCACTATTTCTTTTTCTTTTTCTTTTTCTTTTTACTGTCATCAACCTTCTTTTTTTATTTCTTTTTCTTTTTTATAGGTGCGAATTACCTGTCATCAACCTTCTTTTTTAAGAAAAAAATACAAACAGACTACCTTTTTTCCTGCTATTTAATTAAAAATATTAACCTCACACTACTCAAACCCCCGACCCCGAGATCGACATTCAAAAAACATATACATATCAGCCTTGTATACTCTATCTATCTATCTATATATAAAAAAGTACGAACAATTATTTGCACTGGATTAACATGCTTACGACACCAAGATAACCTTGACCCGCATGCCATGATAAACAAGAACATGCCCCCTCGCTCGCATTAAAATCCAAAATATGTCGTCACAGAACGACAAAAAAACTAGCATTGAATTTTGTTTTTGAACCAAGGTATCCCATAAAGACGTGAGAAGATAGGATCAGGATACTGGGATCTTTCGAATATCTTTCCTTCCATTAGTGGTATCTGTTTGTATTTTTCAGAAATACAATATGAAAAAAACCTACGTGTTTTATGATTATACATGAAAATGCTCAAGATGACTTGCTACTTGACTCCTGCAAATTTTACCAGTATCATGTATGGCATGACCTTGAAGAATCCAAGATAGACAGAATCGAAGAAAATCATTGTATTAATTCTTTCTTCGATAGCAAACTGAACTTTTGCCAATCAAACAAGGCCTTGCACATCCTTGCCAAGAAACCTTCTCTAAAGGAATTGATGGAAGCCTCAAAAACTTATTGCAACCACAGATGTGGCTGCCACCGCAATAGACAGACTGAGTTGCGAGTACAAGAGCATCTTGGATTGATCCCAATTAGAGTGCCAAATATGACTTTGGTTGCATATTGTTATCTGTGCCTCTCAGACAGCAGAACCTGTGAAGAGGATAACTTGTTAAATGTGATAGATGAATGCTATCAATCTGAAAATAACCATGCAAAAGTAAACGTGAAAAACACTTAAGAATTCAGATTTGATCCAAAGTTTATTAGCAAGCAATCTATAGGTCAGTTGGAGATCCTGATAAATCTCTACAAAGAATTACAGAGGCAACACTAGATGAAAGAACAATAGAGCAGATCTTTGGCTGCTGTAAAGCTAGAGTAATGTGAGCAAATACAAAACCCAAAGATTTGACTTGGATGAAGTATTTGCTCACATTGACCAAACAAGACTTGACCAGAAAAGAAACAATAACTGGCAGTTCTAGATACCAGCCAGTTGAGCTGGCATGAATGAAAAAAACATTGGCTGGCTGAAGATTAGACTGGAAGGTCGTACTTATCTTCACAAGTTTTTAAATTCACCAGCATGGATCTGCATGTATATGGTCTAAAAGACCACCAGATTAGTGGTCCCAAAAGTTAATAAGACATTCTTATCCCAGCAAATCCCAGGAAAAGTAACTCCGCTTTGGAAACACGCTTCTCATTCTACTAGTGCCCAAACCAGAGCAGTTCACCCAGCAAGTTTTGCAAACAAAGCAAGCTGCTCATGAAAACCTTGAATTTCAGCTGAATAAAGTATCAACTTGTATTTGCTTATCAATCCCAAAAAAGAAACTTAAAACTAGATTTTAGACCTCATATATTGATGCACCAAACTTGAAAAAAACTAATACTGTCTCATTTACTCTCATAACCAGGTCCGTGAGCAAGCTCTCAGGTAAATTCACTATCAGAGTTCTCATAGGTGTACATGTTAATTAATCTAACTGGTTTCATTATCTTTAATCAAATTAAAAAAAAAAATGTTGTTTTCTCTATACAAGCCTCAGTTTTTCATATGGATGGTTGCAGGGGCAGAAGATAATGTCAGTTTCATAACCAAAATATGACAGGAGTACCACAACCAAAGAAAACAAAACTATAAGAGAGAGAGAGGGAAGGAGGGGGAGAGAGAGAATGATTTAACATACCCCATGATCCACCATGGCGAAGGCAACAATTTGATGGCTAAAAGGTCATGAGCCCTAAACAAGAAACACAAAAGTATCAAACACACTTATCGTAGAGAAGGTAACAGCACTGCTGAACATAAAAAAATAAAAATAAAATAAGAAAACATCAAATAGACATGAGAACATGTCAAAGGTGGAACGAATCCTAAATGCTTGAAAAAAAAAATAATAATACTGTCATGTAAATATGAACTGGTAGATAGAAGGCATCCACCTGAGATACAACTAAACACCATTCTCAAGGAAAAAAATATATATAAATAACACTAACAAAAATAATAGAAATGGATGGAGCATTATAACTTATAAGACCCTATGTACCATCTACAAAATATAGTAAAAAACAATGCAACTACAGTAAATGCCAGGAATACTAATATAGTGGAAAATATTAAAAAGTAAGCATCAATACAAGCACACATTTATACTTTACATCTCTGCAAAATAAAGTAAAATATTTTGCTTAACACATGCTGCTCAATCAAATATTAGCTTTTCTAGAGACTAAATGTCAACAGGAAAAATAACTTTCAAATTCAACTCACAATATACTGAATTGACAAATGAAAATCAAGACAGGAAATGAGCCTGTAAAAAAAAAAAACAGCAGTGCATCACTCGTCCTGAAGTGGTTGTTGTAAACTATATAGGCTCAGAACCCTACTTGATTTTTCAATCTGAATCTAGCCAACTAAAATCCTTCCAGTTTAGATTTTTTTTTTTTTATGTAGGTAAGAGGGATTGATCCCTATTCAGATTGCAATGTTTACAATCATACTAAGGACACTCCTCTCAACTCAGCCAACAAAGACCAGTTTCAGATTTTATCAAGTCAAGACAAATGTGAACCACGTAGTGAGCGAAAAGAAGGACAAATCTCCAAAACATATGCTCTCACATATGCTTATAACACCTATCCAAAATCAACAAAAGAAGCACTAATACGAACAAGACAATGACTGATGATGCTGCCAACATATTCACATCTGTCAGGATACATACTCATTATAGATGAATTCAACATCACAGCACATTTTCTAGTTTTATCCTTCCAGCAGTAAAACTCAGTCAAGATGCTGCTTCCTAGAGAGTTCATCACTCTTACATTATTGCCTGTATAAATTAAGTTAACATCAAACCATCAATGCAAATCCCTTCATTTAATTGTTTCTCCTATTATTTATCATCCTCCTGCACTATCACGATCAGGAAGTGCCCCTAAAACTTGCATGCAAAAAAGTAAAAAAAAAAAATCTTAAAAACAAAATTATGAACAAAAAAATGAAGAAGCAAACCAACAGCTTCCCAATCAACGAAATACAATATATAATAGGAATTGAACACGAGACAGCTAGCAATATCCATATGGCTTCAAACATGGCAACCAGAAGACAGCTCAAGCAGTCTATTTTCTTGACTTTGAAATGCCTCAACCATTGATTACAAAAGGCTCCCTATCATATGCTACAACCAAGAGATTGGCACCAAGCTACTAGTGTACTTACAGGGAAAGAAATTAAAAACATTTTGACTGGGAAAAAAACGAGGGAAAGGAGATACAAATAAAAGACAGCATACTCACAGAAATTTATATCACTTACTTGACCATAAACCTCATCTTGCAGCTTCACAGTGGAACATGTCTTCCAGAATGACCAGCATACCTTGGCCAACGAATAAGAGTCTAACGAACACTCGGCCACTGATATTTTAAACGAGATGAATTCATAGAATCCATTTCAAAGGGGAAAATGAATGATGTGTCTCCACATAGCCAACTCCACATGATAGACTAGTAGAGAAGGCCTCCCTCCCATTCAGGAACTGAGAGCTTCCAACTTAAAAGTTCAGTTCCATTTTCAAAGCTTATTTCTCACCTTAGTCATAATGGGAAATTCACTGTTGCAGGAACGACCAATCATCTAATGGTGAGGGGAGATATATCTTCTACCTTGGCAAACAATGCAATTCTGTAATAGGAAGTTTGTTTTCGTGTTTCTTTTTTCCCTTTCTGAAAGGGAGAGGGGAACATTGAGCTCTCCCTCATAGAAGCAACAAACTTTGACTAAATCCAAATAACTAGCCTGACATCAGTGCTCTAAGATCCCAGAGGAAATAAATACAATGCCATCATAAAGGAAAGGAGTAAAACAAGCCACCTAAGAACTATGCCAAACTGCTATAGGTTTGCTTGACTGCATGGTCCTGGTCGCAGAAGGTGAAGAAATGAAGATAGTATATATGTACACAAAAGCTAAATTACCTAAAAGGTTAGTGCAAGTAACAGCTATAAACAAATTATATGTAAAACTAGGTCAGCTCTAGGATGTTAGAATATTACACAAGCCAATTCACTTTTGGACTTGGTTAATAATATTTAAGAAATATGTGCATGAAATTTTGGAATTGATTACCATTTTAGGCTTGATTTAGGCTTGTCTTGCTATTGACTAAACCCTGAATTTTACACCTTTTTGAAGCCTAAAACCTGATTATTTTGTAACTATCAACCATCAATATGAGGAACCCCTTTTAAACCTGAATTCATTTGTCTAGCAATTCCTGCAACCCGATTCTCAAGTTCCAAATGCAGCCCCTGTGTTCCTTTAAAGCCTCAAACCAATTCAAACCTAACCAGAGTAGCCCTAAGATCATACTTCTATCATTCCGAACCTTAAATCCTGAACTTTCATATACAGTTCCCAATCAGAACGTAAAGTATAATAGAAGGATTCTTTAAGACAGTCTGGCATCAAAACAACTACGAGAGCATCTTACTCTGAATAGTAAGAATCTCATACCAGTTAGAGATTAGTCAAGATTTGAAGTGTAATACGAAGAAAATTTGCAGAGCAATGCCACAGTGCAGTTGTCAAATGGACTTAGAAGTATAAAGTTTAAACACTAGACTGAAACATGGAAGTATAAAACATAAACACTAGACTGCAACAAGGTAGCTAACTGAAGAACCAAGCAAAGATCTCAAAAGTGGTAATGATTTGAATTTGATCACACATCTCTAGAGTAATTCCCTTGGTCAATACGAAAGAAGATTAGGTTTCAAGACAAGAACTGCTTGAAATGTAGGTGTATCCCAGGTCAATTGCTTTAGCTTAACACTTGTCCTTTTCTCCAGAGACAGAAGAAAAGGAGAAAAGAGGGTGGTGGAAAAATGGCATCCTAAAGAACAAGCTGTAAATTTAATAAAAATAGTAACCAATCAAAGGATAGATGGTTTTCATCACCTGCTCAATGGCAGGTCAGAGGTCCCCAAGTTTACTCATACTGTACATTGAAGATGCTCTCAAAACAGCAACACCATCCTAATGGTCAAGGATGCATCCTAACAAACTAGCTGTAAACTTACTGGAAGTTATAACAGATAATTATTGATGGCTCATCGACAACTCAATGGCAGATCAAACATCCCCAGTTAAGTTCATTTGAACCTTGAAGATGCTCACCAAATAGCAACTTTATCCAAATTCTACCATTTTAGTTGCTAAAACTACCATCAGATTCCAGCGATCAAAGTTAACAGATTCCAGAGATCAAAGCTTCTTTCTATATTTTGGAAAGAAATTAATATCTGGAACAACAAAAAAAATACTAAGCAGAAGCTTTTGAGCTAAGATCTGAAGTAAACCAACTAAGGTCTGCAAGAAAGTGGAGCTAGAAGAAGGCTAAACTTCACAATAACAATTATCAGAAAGTGCCTCAGAGTAAACCCCAGAAGTTCAGGTGATCACAGAGCAAAATATTTAACATAACCCAGTTGCTCATCCACCACACGGTGTCCTAAAGTTTAGTGGCACCTGAATATGGTACTTGTCTCAAAAATAGGATACTCAGCAATTTGGATGACTTCACAACCAAATGCCTCACAACTGAGAAGCATAATAACCAATATACAGCTGTGAAGCATGCATATCTGACCCTTTACAGTACATGAATTGGAATTCATGAATCCAAGCATGGACAAAATACACACACCAAAATGCATTAAAAGAATAGGAGTTTATGCAAACATTTGCAGTAGAAGATGACAAATCAATGTAGTGCACTGCACCCCAAAAATAATATGAACTGTCATTATTAGCAGGTACAACTTCATCAAGTGAAATAGATGAGCACGACTCTTAAAATAAGCATACTGAGAAAACAGTTCAAACCCAAACCCAAGTATCTAAGGAAGTGCAGCCTAAGATACCATTTGAAACACATCTTAGCTTGGTCTGAAAGCCAATCTATCTGGGTCCTTGAGCTCGCTGCATATCATATGCACCCCAGGAACCAGGTCCAGCTCCATACTGCGGAAAACTTTCAGCATTAGCTTGCACCTGAAATTTTGCCAGAATGAGAAACATCAAAACTCATTTCCCAGAACATAAACAAGCATACAAGTGCAACTCACCTACAAGCACGCGTGCACATATGCATAAATATAAATTTGGAAACACACATCGAGATCTTACAGGATTCATGCCATAGACAGCCTGATATGGATTTGCTGTGTATCCAGTTTCCGGATTTCCGTAATTTGCATTATAAGCTGCAGCTGCAGAGAAAACTTAAGATTATGAAAACTAAGAACAAAATGTCAACAAAAGTGATGCATCGAGCTCTAGAGTGAAAATAGAAACTAAAAAAAGGCAATCCATAAAAATTGCTTGTTTAAGAAATTGATCTCCTTTAAGACACTTAAAATCAGACACACCAGTTGAACTCATCCATCATCTGAGATGAATAAAATCACCTAAAACACTAGCCTTTAAAAGCAGTTAAAACATACAAAAAAAAAAAGGATTATACAAGTTTGAACAAGTGATTTCTGTCCTTTGTTTTTCACATTCAAAGTACATATTGACTTGTTTCCAACCTCACTAACCAACTCAATCAATTTAACAACACGAACCCCATTAAGGATTCAAACAACAGAGTACCTGGATTTC
>Ga0307507_10010989_pt1 | contig 11528 bp, 9 predicted proteins | sample 7_EM_MG_FD_207223 | JGI IMG/M metagenome (GOLD analysis project Ga0307507, IMG submission 207223) | Populus trichocarpa ectomycorrhiza microbial communities from riparian zone in the Pacific Northwest, United States - 7_EM | ecosystem: Host-associated > Plants > Roots > Unclassified | place...
AATTTCGACTTTATAACCCGAAATCGCCTGTCTCACTGTGGTTGTAGGCGTCGTCAAAACCCATCGTTTGCCATTGTTGGCCCTTGGAACTTTGTTGGCTCCCGGGGTGCCTGGCGCCACGAATGTATCCCGTCTGACCATAGGGCCGAAAGTTTTGAAGGATCTACTCGATCATTTTCCCATCTCAAAGAGCGCACGTTCCGACCCCCAACTTGTGTGGACCTTCGACATGTCAGAAATTGGTCTTAAAAGTGTTGAATCCGCCATTGACAGCCGTGGTGTGTTTCCAATATGTGCACTAAACTATACAAAATGTTAATTTCCGTTATTTGAACAAGGAAAAGGCCAACTTTCTACCGAATTGACAATCAGCTCAGAGGAGTTTGACGAATACGACATCTATGAATCTCCCACAACTATTGCATTTCATCTTCGGGAATTCACCGTATGTACTGTTATCGGTAGCCAACCGTTGACCCATTCCTCTACAGGCCTCGATTACATTTGCTGATTCCATATCCCAGCCGCTCGAATTTCGTTTCACAGACCCCGCAGCACCACTCTTCATCGATCTCGAAGGGGACAATGTCGAAAGTCTCTTTGTTATTTCGACAAGTCAAGTGCACGGAGTAACCCCATCGACCCAGAGAACGAGTAGTCAGCCTGTCAACACAAGAAAACGCGAACGATCCGAGAGTGAAGCTCCGAGAATTAAGAAATCCATGAAAGTTGTCCAGCCAGCAAATACAGAAACGTATGATAACCAGTTGAGACAAATTTCTCGAGCTCCTGGGTCCATGCCTCCGCCTTCGGTGCCCCTCCCTTCAGTCGTTGCAAATCGATTCACTTTCAATGCAGCTGCATCGCATGGTCCCAATCAGGCCGCGGGAACTAGTGCAGGTGAATCCACACGCCATAATGAACCTCTGTTCCTTCCTGCATCACAGCTGTCAGTTGTGGAAGAAGCGGTCATTCGTTCGGCTGGCTTGGGTATCGAGAACATGAATGCCGCAGAACTGGCAGAGATGCTCGAAGGGGATGGTGAAGAAGTTGACTTCTCCCATATGTCTCAGCCTGTGATGCCCAATCTATCCCAAACCATGCTTTACGACAATGATGCCATGCCAGTTGACGAACCTGATAGTCTCGAACTTGTCGATGACTCTGGACTGGACGCTACACAATCAAGTAGATGTGAAAAGGTATGTTACGGATTCTAAATCTGAATAATTTCATTTATTTGGTCTACAGGCATTCCAGCCTTTATTTGAAGATTAACAACCGAGAAAACCCTTTCGCTACCTGACCAATCAATGAAGAAAAACGTCGTCCCGAACATGGTCGACGAAGTTCGGCGGCCATGTAGCCAATCTTGAAGAATAAACCACTTTTACACCTTGTACTTCGCTTTCGACAATGGCTTCTTCGTCAGCACTTGCGCAGAGGAGGATTGCAGGAATGGAGCAACCATTTGTATTCCGGGAAATTATCAAGGCTTGCGCTATATTCATCTCGTCATCATCGCCGTTCAGGGGAAACGAAAGGGTTTTTAATGTTGGCCATAGCGGGAGCTCGTCGCTTCTCGTTATTTCTGATTTGTCGAGGAGGAGTTCCACTAGATGGGAGTCCGGAAGCGCGGAATGAAATGTGGAGAAGGAAGTGATATTTTGGAAAACGTGCATGATTCGTTCATAGGTGTAAACTGACACATCGAAATCCCAGAATGTAAGGCTCCTGAGGTTGATGAACCTTGACACGTCGACGAGTTCTCCAAGCGCATCCAAGTCGTGTTCTTGGAGTCGCTTCAAGATCAAGGATTCGAGTACAGGAGCGTTTATGATCAACAAGATGTTTGAGTACACCTCGCCGGAAACGCCACATATGCGGAGAGAGAGGAGGAAGGGCATGGAGATGTCGTTCTGCCGTTGAGGCCATGATCTTGGTGCAACGATATCACCGTAAATGGACAAATGCAGCAAGGAGGGTGCGTTGAGCAGGATCTCCCGGAATTTCTTATATTTCCAGGGGATATGCTTCGTCTCGTCGAGATGAAGAATGACGACGGAGTCCAGAAGGGGGCGAAAGAAATGCAGGGCGAACCCACCAAGACGAACAAAGCGCAGGTGTGCCGTACTCCTGAACACACCAGTGGGAGTCCCTAGGTGGCTAACAAGCTCATTGATATTCTCATGATCGATGTCCTCCACCACGAGCGAGAGGTATCGAAGACCTGGGCTGTTGCAGTTCCACATGCGCTTGACTACTGCATTTTCTCTGCGTTCAAAAAGCCGGAAGACTGATAGCCTACGCCAACGATGTGCCTGCGGACAAATTATGTCCAAAACTACGACAAACGCCTTTTCATCTGCTGGCGAGAGGTTCTGCATTATGTCTATGCGGATGTCTAGCCAAGCAGATGCCGAACGAGCAATATAAGCTATGATGCGCTCATGCACGGTTGAAGGATGGATGTCGATCCATGTCCATATCCTTGGTGTTGATAACGCAACTCGACGTGTGTGAGAGCATATCTGCGAAACGAGCAGCTCGAATGGCATCTCGTCTTGATTGCCTTCGTCGGCGAGACACTCGAGCTGCCATTTTTTGCCTATTTCGAACAATTCAGAGAGCACATCGGACGAGATGGCGCAGAGTGAGCCCTGAAGTGCATGTGCAGCCCAATGAGCGTTCTGGCAAATGCTTATGAATGGTGACTTACGGAGTGGATATGGGAGTCGACCTCAGCTGACATTGATTCAATCGATCCGATACTGGAAGAGGTATGTCCGAATTTTGTCGCCGGATGGATCCCAATTTACAGATACTAGGCGATTAAATACCTTCCTAGTGACACTTATCTTCCGCATCTTGCACAAGTATTCGCGATACTGATTCCAGAGCGGGGAACTTTGATACACGGGTTATGTGGTGAAAGATCCAGATCTCGGACCTGCCAATTCACATTCACAGAAAGCGTGCAGGTGCTGGTAGTACGTTTGAATTCTAATTTCTAACGCATTGGCAGACACGCATATAATGCACCATAAGGTTATTCAAATTTCCCATTCAAACCTTGAGTTAACTGGACTTATGATTTTAATTTTCCCTGATAGAACCATTCTTGGTGATATTGTGCAGGGAGGGCCCACGCTTTTGCTTAAATCGCGGGCAAGTGTGACCCGTTTTCCGTATCCAAAAATTATCCGGTCCGACTCGTTGAAATCGAGACTCGGACTCGGACGGTCCACATCAAAAGTTGGTTCAAATTGTCTAAAGGCATACGCAAACTATGAAATCCAATCTTACACCAAGTACGTCCCTCCTAACATAACCCATTATAAATCTCAGTCACACGACAGTCATTCGCGATCGATGATACCAAAGTTGACAAAAATTTGAAACCCGCCCGAAGGAGAATCTTTGGGGCAATATCTAGATCCGATTGACCGGGGCAAACTTGAATCGATGTAGTTTTGGTAGAGAGACGTGGTTACAATACTTCCCTTCCTTGCAAGCAATGACGATGAGGCCAAGCTTGAGGCTACACCTCAAATGATTGGAACCATTCTTAGAGGAAGCGGGTTTTTCGGAGGTGAGTTGAACGCAATTTCACGCTGCATAGTCGGTAGGTCCAGGTTGTACCAGCTGCAGGGTCACAACTGACGGCGCTTATGTCTCAGCAAAGACGGTTGAGCCAAATAGTAGATCCGAAAACTGACCCGGACGGTCGCGGGTTATGTTCTGAATTAGATTGGGGTTTTCATAATGACAGAAGATGTCTTTCCGTGAGGGGAAGCTTTAACATCTCGCAATGGAAGGTGTGGTGGACGACATACTTTTTCAAAAATGAGGGGATATATGTGAACTGATTGTGAAGTCAACGTCATTGCTATCGGGTTTCTTGGCCGGCTTTCCATTGCAATGAGACGAACTTATTCAAGCTTGTCAAACCTAGGAGAACTTTCTTGACTGAGCATTTCGGGATGCATTTACAGTGTAAGTTATGTTGGAGAGGCCGCTGGACGGAGCAACCCGAAAAGACCTGGAGGAGAAATCACAGTCAACGGCGTGGCAAATAATTCAAAAATTCCTCCTGATAAAATGCGGGCATCTTGTCTGACGGTATTCATGTTGGATTATGGTTGGCACGTAAGGCCCAATCGCTGGGGTTAAGAGAGGAGATGAATAGGGAAAAATAATATATATATAAAATGTCTACTGTGCTCCCGTAATAGTAGCTCCAGGTGGTGCAATTCCGGGTACTGTTTGTAAGAGCTTAATAGGAAAACGTTTCGAAACCGAATGGGGTACACACTTGGTGCCATCTGTGGCCGTGAACCTTCACTGAATACTCTAGACATCAAGACCCCCACGCCTTCAAATACTCCCAGCAATATACCGCATGCAACTGCCGAACCAAGTGCTGAACGTGGGCCACCTATACAAGACATGAAGAGGGGATTATAGAGGCAGATGCTACATACTTCGCAGTGCCAAACAGCCACCTGTCATGAAACCCGATAGAATCGCATTCCATGCATCCTCTTTTTGTCGCCAGCCTTTAATGGCGCAGTCGAATGTTGAAAACATGCCTCCCCATACTCCAAAATTACCACCTGTCACAGGAGCTCTTGCTTTTATTGACGAGACAGCACCAACGAAGCGCTCCCCCTGTATCGATATGGTAAACGACACAATGGACATAACAAATGGAAAAGGGACGGACTCTTGGGGAATTTCTTGCACCTTTTATGCCATACCAAATGCCACCACCAACTGCACCCATCGAGAATGCACCACCAAAATCATTTAGAATGACCCAAGGACTAAATATGACAGTCAACAAAGCTTGACAATTTTCGACTCTAGACACGACACTAACCAAGGGTCTCTTGTATGGTCTGCACCGGACATAGCAAATTTAAGACAAGAAAGTCTGTACTGCACTGAAGTTTTGTGAACCACGTGTCATTCTCAATAATAAGGCTCCACGTGACTTAAGCGCGTTTAAGCGGTTTGTTTGCGTTGGTCGTCTTTGCGTTCTCCATCCGCCGTCAGTGCCTCACACGATGAGCTCAATTGCCAGACAACATCCGTCAGTGCAGAGAGTCAACAGAGCCTACGTTGAAATTCCTCCGTCTCGTTTGACCATCCACCGGCGCGTCACGGTAAGTGCTCTGCACAACGTGCAGAGCAATAACGAACAAAAGGAGAACACGCCATTAAAACCTTTTTCTCTCCCAATGTCTCACTTTGATGCTTCCTCCGCGTCGTTGAAGCGTAAACTCCTGGATCGTGAACCTTCGTCTCTCGCTTTGGAGGGCATAATTCTGCCCCCGAAGAAAGCGAAATTGTCTACACTTTCAAGTGGTGCTCCTTTGAACGTCAAACAAGTCACAATGAATGAACCAGCCAAGAAAATTTCTGAAGAATTTCCTGATGGATTTGTTTATTGTCATCAATGCAATAAAAAACGCGATCTGAACGGTGAGCACTACGATTGTTTCATGCCGCCTGACGCTTTAACACGCATATAGACATTATTACTTGCAATGCTTCATTAGAGTGTACCACGAACTATGGCAGCTCGAAACTAAAGCCCTGCAGATATAAGTATTGTAGGCAGTGCTTGAAGAATAGGTACAATGAAGACATCAACAGTCATCGGTTAGAGAATGCCACTGGATTCAAGTAAACTCTGCAATCTTGGTTATGACCTCTTTACTCAATTAACTTACAGGTGTCCCCGCTGTAGAGATATCTGCAATTGTCCTAAATGCCGTAAGGCGAAAGGTCTGGAGCCTATCGGGTTTGTCGCCTTCTTCGAAACTTATGTCCTGTACTCACACCACTTCAGAGTCATAGGCAAACCATTGGTCAAGAAGACGCCGACTGATATAAGGCCGGAATTGAAAAAGGAAAAGCAGAAGGTCATGGAGTTTGAAGCGCCAAAGGCTCAGAAACCTCCCAAGAAAAGAGAACTTCCGATTCTTAAATGGAGACGCGTTCCTATCAATCTTACTCTGGAAGAAGCGTATGAACGGATTTTTATCCGAGAGTTCCTTTTTCGCTTTGGTGATGTGCTTGATCCACCCGTCGCCAAAGGCAACTTGGAAGAGTTAGAGCTCCTTGGTGGTCGGCTGCGGAAGTACGATGACGACGACGACCTGACGTCCAGCTGGGCAACGGACTCTTGCCTCAAGGCGTTCTTGGTTGGCCTGCTAGGACTTTTGGCTAGAGATAGCGAGGGCGGCGTCAGTCAGGTAAGCGTGCTTGGTGTTTTGAAATATCTGCATGTCGCTGAGCCCTGCGTTTAGATGATTAAAGCTACTACAAAGGAGTTACGCAAAGGAGGGATGAACTTGAGCAAAATCTGGTTTGCCCTTCATACTTTACGGGCCGAAACTGCGGATCTCATCTCGCATGATTCCACAAACGCCGAAGCAGCAGGAGAAAAACCTTTGACATTCCCCGATCCACGGCCTCCATCCTTACCCGCAACGGCAGCTCGTAGTCTGCGTAGTATTCGAGTCTCTACAGACACGATCAATGTCTTCCAGCCCTCGCAGATGATACCTGTGGTTATCTCTCTCATCCACACGGCGCTCGAAACGATTATCATTCGAGAGGAGCTTGATCAAGGTCATAAAGACAACAAAGATTATGGTCGTGATGCAAAGGAAGCGATGAAAATTGAAAATGAGAGATGGGAGGAAGAAAGAAAGACCATTGAAGTTAGGGTCAAGGATAAGGCTCAGAAAGCCGAGGTATGATTTGATGCAAGTGGTTGTGTTCTCTGCCTCATATTCTGTACCAGAATCGTTCCAAACGCGCCGCACACAAAACCCAGACGACCAACATAGAGAACGCATTGAAGATAATCGGGTCAAGCTTCGCACCACGGTTTACGAGCCTCGGTACAGACGACGATGGACGGGTGTACTATGCACTTTCACCTGGAGTTGCAGAGCGAGAGGCTGCGTTGGAATACCTTGAGGTTGCTGCCAGTAATAAAGTTGCCAAGCTGAAGAAGAAGGGTCGTGTTTTATCCATTGATGAAAGGAAGGAGATGAGAGAATGGTCCTGGTTTATTGCCGTTTGGGGAACGAAGCCACCTTCATTGTCGAATGTGAAAACGGTCGCTGTGCAGAACATGACGGTGGACAAAGCAGAAGATTCAGAGGAGGAAGACAAGGACGATGAGAATGCTCCCAGATGGTGGGGTTTCTGGGATGTTGAAGATATCACGAAGCTGGCTGAATGGATTTCTGTCAAGTCTGATCTAGAGGAAGAAGGGGAAATTTTGACAGTGGGAGATTCTCTTTCGACATCTTCGACGGGCTCCTCGTCCAGTAACCGCAGACATCCACGCATGGAACGGTTGAAGAGGCTGGTGCGACACTTGAGAGAGTACGCGGTGCTCCTGCAGTGGAGGGCCAGTAAGGATAAGTATACGCTCATACGAGCGTCTGATTAGTTGTTTCTAGTGTATGTGCTTGGCAACTAGATGTAGCATTATCTTGCGACATTGTTCAGATCGATGCTTGGTCTGGAATTATAGAACGATTCTCAAATGCATTTTTTTTATACACAAGGTATTGCTATCCTTTCTTCCCATTCTCTTATAATCATGCTTCTTCGATTGTAATCCATATCTTATTGTTGCTCCTCACTAGTCTGAATAACATTGTCGGCCGTTGTGGACTCCTTTGTCGCCAATGGAAATTGACGACAGTATATGGCAGCGAGATCATTTGCTTTGCAAGGACGCTGGATGCACCGGGCCAGTTTACGACTGATCAAGGTCGCTAAGACGTGCTTACACTGAGGAGGTCAGTCTTCCTTGCTGAGAATCTATTTCAACAATTTCATACCATGATATGCGTCTCAGAAAGAAGCACGGAGTAGGCGAACGCCGGACAAGTGCAAGAATAAGGAATGCAAGCAACACTGAGGTCGACAAAGACAGAATAGGTAGCTGTTGACCCTAGAACCTCGTATTCAGAGTGGCCCCAGGACGTCGAATAATGTATTACTGAAAACCAAAATGGGTGAACAATTTATCAGTGCTTGAGAATTAAATTTTCTTACCATTTTCTCTGTCGATGAGGTCCAATGCAGCAAGAATGAGGTTCTCGGGGAAAATAAAGGCTAGTTTGGAGAGTACATCATCGGATACTTTCAAGGAAATCAGGACATGAAGTAAGATTGCGGGTTTGGGAGGTCATCATACATTGAAACTCCTTGTCCGGGGTGGGTTGAATAGATTCGATGATTGCTTGGGCAATACTGAGCAACTCGGCGTTCGATCCCATCTCGTTTCCACCGCGGTACCTTACGTTATGCCTCCTGGATGTTGCGCATTCTCAAAGCAAGGCCGTCAGGTTGTTGCAATTCAAGAGCTTGCGGAAGAATAAATGTATGTTTGATGGATGGTCTTAAGTAGCAGACTCGGTGATGACTTGCTATATTAAGAAAGGGTAATGATTTTACTGACCTTGCATGCCATCTAAACCTCGACGGTTGGATTTATGACATCCAATTCATAAAAATGTATTTACAGGCCTGTGATCTTCATTGTGTGGGAAACTTCTATCTACTATCTCCTCCTCGAAAAAGAACCTTTTCAAGCGGAAGAATACGAAAGCTCGATCTAGATTCAGAACAGTGAGCCAACATTGCAAGGCTGACGTATACTCAAAGAACATACCTTCGGCACTGTCGCGGGAATATTTCAAGTATCCGTGTCTGTCCCAGATCCACCGAACATGTGAAGAAGATTGTGCCACTACGTTCGCCCAATTTGTGAACAAGTCCTCAAGGTGCCTCCTCAGATTCAATATTGGACGCAATTTCGATGGTACAGAGAAGAAGAATTTCCACAATAAAATGTTAGTTCTTGAATACTGTTGGCATGGATCAGAGATATGAAGAGAAATCGGAAGAAAGGGACAACGAACATATAGATACAGTATTTCATTTGGGTCTGTTATCATGCTTACGAGTGACAAGATGCTGGCCACACGCTGCGAATAGATTGCCAGCCCGTCTGACTTGGACCAGTTAGAGGTTCGCAGACGTTTAAGGAGTTTTTCGAAATCAGCGGGCCTTGGGATACCCCGAAGGTCTTCAAGGATGGAAAGTGGTGCAGAAGTAACAACGAAGAAGTTTTCTAGTCTCTGGCGGACCTGCATCCCGCTTTCGCCGACAAGGTCGCAACGATCCAGTGGAATAAATCGAAAACGATTCCTCTCCGTATGAATAGTTAGGCTTTCTAGGAGAGGGACAAGTTCCCAGCCTCCTTCCTGATTCCACGAGCACAGTTTTTCTGTCAGGCGCTGGTCAATTAAGCCGTTCATATCGAGGCTCTTAAGCTGCGGGGTAAGCTTGAGGGTATTGATGATGTTCCAATTCAAATGATGAATGGAGGTTTGAATAGTAAGATGTTGGAGTGGGCACATAGAACGCGTAAGCATGCCGGCGAGGTCAACTAATAACCTTGGAGGTGGGAACAACCCCACGAACAGCTCAGTGAGGCAGGGTAGTGTTAGGTTGGATAGTATTGATTGATGGACTTGAGGTCCGGGGGGGAACCTGAGGATAAGGGAAGTCAAGGAAGGGAGAGTTGTCGGGGGTATTTGAAGCCATGGGTCGTCCAACGCACGTAGTGCCACATCAAGTTTCTCCAACTCTTGGGATTCAACGAGGACCTTTAGTAAAATGTGGGTATCAAGGAGAACTGCATGGGATGTAAAAGATGTCAACTTCCAAGGCAACGACCCCGAGATTGCAGTGGACGAGGGTGATGGAATCATGGGGTGGTCAATGAAGCCTGCACATCTGAGCGTTCGAAGTTTGGGAGCATCCGTGAATAATGCGTGTGGACGCTTGAGCGCCTGGAAATCAATTGTCAACGTGGTTAATGAGGGCAGGCGTCCGAGAGTAGATCGGCTCAAAAATTCGCAGACGTAGTCGGAGACATAGAGTGCTACCCTCTCCCACTGGTGAGAGTGGCGCAACAGAAGAGGGAGAACACCACCTGGCACTAGATAATTGGTTTGGTAGACCAAAAATGTTATTTTTGCATTGGACGAGTGTTGTAACAGGAATTGAATTTTCGAGAGATTGAACCGCTTAGATTTGGGTTGGTGGACCATCGGAGGGAGATGTCTCCATAGACTGGACATGCCCAACGCCACTTGGCGCCATAATTGGCAGATGTGGAGGAGATGCCATGGGGGACTATTGAGGTAAAGATCTTCGTGTTCTTCCTGACAATGCCGGAATATTTCTTCCAGTAGTTCCGGAGGAAATCGTCGTAATGGAGAGAGTATGGCTCGATGGATCTGAATGTACTCCTCTGTCGGTTGGGCAAGTTTTTTGTGACCAAGATGTCCTCCTGCGCTCATCGCAGCTTCTACAGTGGCAATTGCTTGCTCGGCCATGATATATTCCGTTTCGGAAGGGGGTTCATTGACAGAAAGGTGTGATCTCAGGAGATGTGATTTATCGCTGGAATGCCTGGGTGGCGGCATATGTAAGGGCTGGCACTGGATATCGATCCTACAGTATATAAGCGTTGCAAATACACGAAGTCCTGCGCTCACCTTCGTATGATAGGTTAAATGCAAGAGCGTCAGACCAGTGAGGTAAAAATAGTCCAACTGGGGTTCTAATGAAAATATATACAGGGAATATCAACTACATAGTAAGGAAAATATGTGACAGGTAAAATTTGCAATATAAAGTGCTAATAGTATGTGTAATGAGATCCAAAGTAATTGTAGTATGGATATATATTTGGATTCGGGCCCACAGGAAAAGGTGCAGGGCCCATATAAGGAGGAGGAAACGATTGAGTTGGCAATAGATTGTGGAAGTCATGGTGCCCGCCTGATGGGGGACCAGGATCGGAGGGAGTAGCGGAGGGTGGCCTGGGCGGATTCTCCTCATTTGTAGGGCGACGACGTGAAATGAAGAGACCTGCAAAGGTAGCATCAATCTTCGTCTCGGGATGGGCAATAAAATATGTCCTGATGCGCTCCAGTATTTCTCTCTTTGTCCCGGTGGTTGGCAACTGTAAAGCTTGTGCGATAACCAAGAGATCAGTTTTGGTTTTTGAACTGAGTGCACCAGTGAATGGGCCATGTTCCCGTTGTTGTTGACCCTCGCGTTCAGCGTCTTGGGATGTCACTTCACTCTCTTGTCCTGCAACCTCTTTCTCTTCCTCTTTTTTAACCATGTCGAGTACGCGTGTGTCAACGTTCGTTTTTGCACGCTTACGCGACTCGTTCTCGGGGGGATTTAGTTTCCGCTTGAGACCAGTGAGCTCCTCAAGGGCAATGTCACAACGCGATTGGAGAGCCTCGAAATGTGCCTCGAGTTGATTGATTTTGTCCTGTAGTTTTTCAACATGGTCCGAATCCCCGGAAGGTTGTGGCAGAATGGCAACTGGCAACTTGGCGACTCGAGTGTGCTTGGACCAGCCTGCTTCAGAAGTCGTGGCTTTGGTGCCACCAAGCGTTCCA
>Ga0307507_10010990_pt1 | contig 11527 bp, 12 predicted proteins | sample 7_EM_MG_FD_207223 | JGI IMG/M metagenome (GOLD analysis project Ga0307507, IMG submission 207223) | Populus trichocarpa ectomycorrhiza microbial communities from riparian zone in the Pacific Northwest, United States - 7_EM | ecosystem: Host-associated > Plants > Roots > Unclassified | place...
GAATGCGCAATCTGAGTTTACATCACAAGAAACCATATGGGATTTAGAAATGTACCCAGTTACTGGTCTTACCAATGCCGGGTTCCTGAACGCCATTTCCGCAGATGATCACCCTGGTGCAAACACCGGTAGCCGTGGTACTAGTCCAGGAAGTGCCCTAAGTAGTGCGCCAAGTGGCCTTTTGACACCCACAATTGGTAGCACGGCTAGTGAGGTCGCGTATAGTACTCAATCGGAACGGAGAATCTATGAGAGGAGACGTAAGATAAGGAAGAGTCAGGTCTATTTCTCTGAACATGGTTCGGAGTATACAACCCCTGATGGCAAAACCCGCTGGCGTTGTGCTCGATGTAAGTTCCCCCACTCCACCCCTCTCACCTTCTCACACTCGGATTTTAGCTAGAAGGATATGAAGAACTACGCCTTCCATTGCCCGTCACTAAAGATACTCATTATGTGTTAATTACACCTAGCCCATCGAAGGGTACAGTAGTAACATTTTCTGACTCTTCAACTAAGAATATGATTGACCACCTCCGCGAGGTACACATAGTTGGAAAGGATGGCCCGATTGCACTAGAACAGGGTCAAGTGTTAATAGAGACCGCCTTTGGAAAAACGCGTCCCCAAGTTACTTTTAACAGCGATCTGTTTCGGGACTTGCTTCTTCGCTGGATTGTGGAAAACCACATAGGTTTCCGGCAGGTGGAACAGAGCTCATTTCGAGTTCTATTAAGATACTTAGTAGCATGTGTAAGTAAATAGTTTTTCTAATCATTATCAGGATGGCCATGTGAGGAAACAAGAAAATCTTTGAGTTGAGGACTTGGAGCACGTACTCTATATCTGCTAACTCCTCTTATTTAGAACGCCACTTATACCGAGATGCCCCGAGCTCTCCCGAGTTCTGGCACGACAATTACAAATTGGATCCTAGATCAATTCCACCGTAGTCAACAAGATCTCAATCGAATGTTTAAGTGCTCCAAAAGCAAAGTCCACTTCACATTTGATATATGGACATCACCTAACTATCGCGCGTTTCACGGTGGGGTCGCCCAGTGGCTAGATCCGAACTACAAACTACAAAGCACTGTAATTGGGATGCGTAGATTTCATGGCCAGCATAGTGGAGAGAACCAAGCTAACATTTTCTTTAATATCATTCAACCTTACGATATTATAGAGAAGATAGGTTACTTTACCTTGGATAATGCGAGTAACAATGGAACCGCAATGCAGTATATTTCACAAAGGTTAACAGAGCTCGACTCAGATTTTGTTTTGATCCTATTGAGCACCTGCTACGCTGCTTCGGCCACGTAATCAACCTTGTGGTAAAGGCCTTTCTGTGGGGAACCGATACGGAGGCTTTCGAAAGCGAGATTATATCATATCAACAGCGAGAATGGAAGGTGGAAGAATTGGAAACATGGCGGCGCAAGGGGCCTCTTGGCAAGTTGCACAATATTATTGTGTGGATTTCCCGTTCGCCACAAAGACGCGATCGCTTTGCCGCGCGAGTAAAGCAGTCACTTGGCCCAAGTACCAAGGCATTATCTCTTATCAATGGTAATAGTACTCGGTGGAGAGGGGATTATGACTCACTAAAACGTGCCTTGGAGCTTCGAGATCCCCTACAAGAGTTTATAGCATTGGCCCTTCGACGCAAAGAAGATCTAGATTTACCAGATTCGAACCCAACCTATTCTCCTGGCCTTGACGAATTATCCCCAGCTCACTGGGATATCTTGCGAGAGATTATGCATATTCTTCAGCCCTTCCGACAGTGGCAGTTAATTTTACAAACCAAGGCGCATTTCGGTCAACTCCACGATATTTTTCCTGCTATGAACGAGTTACTTAACCAGCTTGAGACATTCCGTGATCATGAGATAGCTCATGTGCGAACCTCAGTCCATACAGCATGGAGTGTTTTAAATAAGTAAGTGGCACTTCTCATTTCCCCTCTTTTTTCGCACTATACTACTACATCTTCTTGCGAAATTTACTTTCTCCATATAGAGTTCTAATCTACACTAAGATGGTAAACCCCTAACGCTCATCCTCACCCTCGCCCTCGCCCTCACCCTCACCCTCACCCTAACCCTAACCCTCACCCTTTTGCCTAGTTCATCATTCCCTCGAGTCTTCCTAAGTGCAAGATCCTGTATATTGAATAGATTTTCATTATTTGAGTTTTTCTAGTTGTACTCGCGCCAAATAGTATAGCAAACTAATTCAAACCAGGTACTATACCTTGACCGATCTTGTCCCAGCTTACTTTGTCGCCATAGCCCTCAATCCGGAAATGAAATACAAATATTTTGAAAATGAATGGGAAGAGCGACCTGACTGGATTGAGGGTGCGAAGAGTATGGTACAAAAGATTTGGGAGAGAGATTATAAGCGAACATCTACAGGCCAAAACGAAACACTGCTTCCAATTGCTATGACTATGAGACCCCCGGCAGCCGAAGTGACCCTCACTGATAGCTTATCTGGCCTTGGAAATTTACCTGACTGGAAGCGGAAAAAACGACAAAGACTCATAGGCGATTGCCAGGATGAACTTGACCGATACCTTACCCGTGAAACTGAAGATTATCTACATGCAGGGCCATTCCAGTACTGGATCGATTATGTTGATGATTTACGTCAAAAGAATCTAGCTCAGATGGCTCTTGATATTTTTGCCATACCGGCAATGTCAGCTGAGCCTGAGAGACTTTTTAGCAGGTGAGAATCTATCCTTCACTATTTTATTTCTTTATTATTAGTCGAAGTATTGAACTCACTTACTCAATGCTAGATAGTTCTAAGCTACTTCTTACGGATCGGCGGAATCGCTTCGGAGAAAACATTATTAAGGCATCTGAATGCCTCAAATCCTGGGCAGCTTGTGGCATTGTTTACGGAGGAATAAACTCTGATGTGAATAGGATGGAGAGTACGTTGAAGGCATTGGAACTTTATTCACTTGGTCTTCGTTCTTCATCTGGTGTCTAAAATTATTTTTGACTTTATTCAATATATTTCTATTTCTATTTTACTTTGTTTGAGTGGTTAATGTTATAACGGTATTTGTTTCATCTTTTTAAAATACGCCGGGGGCATCTCAAGTAGTAGTAACTCCACTGGCAGCAGCAATCTACATTGATATCATAAAGTCTAGTAGCTCAGGGCTAAGTGAGTGTATTTAGCTGCCACCAGTAGTACCCAATCCGGGCGTGGGATGACATTGCTTACTAGTTTGAGTAATGAAACATTTCTGATGAAACATTTTTCGCCGGGGACGGCGGGGCTATAGTCCTTTGCACCGGGTGGTGGGGCAGGTTTTGAAAAAGACCGGACGGGACCGCTCAACGCCGTCCACCGCCGTCCGCCTTCAGGACGGACGGACTGCCCCGTTGGGAACACTGACTATATATATATGCGGGGCTTCCATTTGTTCTTAATATGTAGTCTGGTTGGTATCTAAGTTATATACTGTAGTATAATAATACAAATAAATGCAAAGTCAATCATGAACAAACCTTAGATAAGCCAGAGCAATGGGAATGAGAAGCATAGGGAAAATCAAAATGGTATATATGTGGAGAAAAGGGAGAAGGGAAAGGCACCAACAGGACACGAAAATAAAGAAGGTTGGTTAAATAACAGCTAAGGGATAAGGTGACATGAAGTGGGGAAAGGTCCAGTGTTCGCAACGGGGCAGTCCGTCCGTCCTGAGCCAAGACAAGGACGGACGGCAGTTTGTCGTCCCGTCCGGTCATTTTCTAAAGTTGCCCGACAAGTAAGAATCAAAGACGAGGACGGACGGCATTCTGTCGTCCCGTCCGGTCTTTTCTAGAACTTGCCCCACACATCCGAGTGAAGGACCGTCCCCCACCGTCCCCTGCCGTCCCCTGCCGTCCCCCGTCGTCTTCCGCCGTCTTCCGCTGTTTTCCGTTGTTTTCCGCTGTTTTCCGCCGTCCCCCACCGTCCCCCGCCGTCTTCCACCACCCCCGGCCGTCCCCTACCGTCCCCTACCAGAATATGTCTCAGATCGTGGGGCTTGTCGTCCTTCCTAATGACGGCCGTCCTGGAAATTCAAGGACGAGGACGGACGGCATTTCGTCGTCCCGTCCAGTCATTTTCTCAAGTTGCCCGACAAGTAGGAATGAAGGACGAGGACGGACTACGTTTTGCCGTCCCGTCTCGTCCCGGGCTCTTGGCAGTCCCCCCGCCGGGCCCTACGGGGGCCCCGGACGACTGCGAACACTGGAAAGGTCTAGAGGGATTTGGAGGAACGAAAGGGATAACCAGAGATTCCAGGCAAGTAATAAAAACGTTTGGCATCTGAAATAGCTTGTCGGTATACATGAGGGGGGCTAGCTGTGGTAGTGGCAGGATCTTGTTTCATTCCCTCGCTAGGAGGGTTCGTCGGATAGATGGAGAGGAAAGTGCCGGGCTTTATCCTTGGATCTTAAAATGGAGTCATTTGGGAGGAGATTGAGATAGGTTGGACGGCGCGAGAGAGAAGGTCTCTGTTGATTGTAGGCTTGCTTCATATTTGAGAATAAAGTCCGTTAGCTCAAATTATCCGCCTCGTTGGGATTAAGGTCATTGAGCATCCACAAGAGCCCACGATGTCCACCCAAACAACGTTCAAGGATCCCTATCTGGTTTGCGGGGGTTGGCGTCGTCCCATTCCAGCAGCATCCTTACGACCCCCTCATGCCCACTCTCACAAGCTAGCGCGAGTGGTGTTTCACTAGCCACATCCCGGTGGCTGGGATTGACCTCGTTCCGTTTCAGCAGCATCCTTACGATCCCTTCATGCCCACTCTGGCAAGCCAGCGAGAGTGGTGTTTGACCCAACCAATCCGGTCTGTCGGGATTGACGTCGTCCCGTTCTAGCAGCATCCTTACGACTTCGTCATGTCCATTCTCGCAAGCCTGCAACAGTGGTGTTTGACGGAACCAATCCAACTTGTCAGGGTTGATGTCGTCCCGTTCTAGCAGAATCTTTACGGCCCCCTCATACCCACTCTCAGAAGCCAACGCGAGTGGTGTTTGACCGCCCAAATCCCGATGGTTGGGATTGACGTCGTTCCGTTCCACGAGCATCCTTACGATCCCCTCGTGCCCACTCTCGGAAGCCCACAAGAGTGGTGTTCGACGCAACCAATCAGATTTGTCGGGTTTAATGTCGTCCCGCTCTAGCAGTATCCTTACAACCCCTTCATGCCCACTCTGGGAAGCCCGGGAGAGTGATGTTAAGCCGTACAAATCCCGGCGGTTGGGATCGACGTCGCTCCGTTCCAGAAGCACTTTTACAATCCCTTCATGCCCACCCCAAGAAGCCCACAAGAGTGGTGTTCGACGCCGCATATCCGATTTGTCGGGATTGACCTCACTCCGTTCCAGCAATATCCTCACGATCCCCTCATGCCCATTCTCAGCAGCCCACAAGAGCGGCACTGAGTCATATTCAGTGCCAGGTGTGTCGGAATTGACATCGCTCCATAGCAGCAGTACCATCACTAGCCACTCATTACCCCTCTGAGCAGCCCAAGCAACTGCTCTGTTCCCATGGAAGTCAGTTGCTTCCACATCCCCTTTATTCGTTTCCAATAAAGCAACTGCTATCTCCACGCACCCAAAGTATGCTGCTCCATGAAGCCCCGTAAATCCTCCAGGGGTGTCATCTCCATCAAATGGCCGCTCCTCAGATCTAACGCCATCCAGTAATAGTATCTTCGAAGATATGTGCTTATCGAATCCATCAAGTAGCTTCAATGCAAGAATTTTCACATTTTCGTTAGTTTCCAATCTAGCATGTGCGCCCCAGTAGCAACAAGCATATTCAATAAAAGGGGCTGTTGGTGGGACGGAGCGGAGGGCAGGTGAAAAGCTCCTCACGTGCGGAAAATTGAGGTAGGTTAAACAAACCTCCGCAATCATAGAGTGGGGGTTAGGGAACAAGCTTGTGTTATTGGAGAGGTGCTCTTGTAGAGTGTAGTGGACGAGCCGGACGGTAGACGAGGACTTCTCGACGGTGACGAGCCCCAGAGAGCATGCTAGTAGTGTTTCTATCGCAGGAATATTTCGAATATCCAAGTCGACAGATCCTTCTACCCCTAGGGCGTGGCATAATTCGTGGACATGTAATGGTCGCTCAGCATGCGATACCCACATTAGGACTTCCATGCCGAGTTTTGATCTGCTTCCGGGCTGCGCCTGCATCCGTGATATGGTTTCCGTGTATGCAACTCCCAGACCACCCTTAGTCATCTCATCAAGCTTCTTTCTTCTTCGTGTAAGAGTACACTCGCCCAGGATTATATCCATGTTTAGTGAAACGAGAAGGAAACTAGACACGGATGTTAGTGAATCACACTACGGACTTATCTTGAGAATGTATATGATATTCTTGCTTACATTTCCGAAACCTTCTCCGGGACGATTCTTATAATATCCGCCCGCAATTCGTCGTCCATTGCATCAGGAATAGAGTCACTTTCTAGTCTCATCTCCAAATAATTGTTAATGTCGCCATGGGTCGGACTAAGAGGTATTCGGAGCGCCTTGCTAAAACACTTCATGATCTCGTCATCGATATGAGGCCTCCCGGTAAGGAATACTCGTGCGCCTGGCGATACTCGAACAATTTCTCGCAGTGACTCTAGGAGCTCCCGTCGGTGTTTCGAAGTGCATTCGTCCAAGCCGTCGATACATATAAACAGCCGCGGTAGAGATGAAATGGTCTTCTTCAGGGTATCTGCCATGTCGGAAAGTTGTAGTCCTCGGCCACCAAACTCTTTTTTGGCCTTTTGAAAGGCCTTCCGTGTATGATCGGGGATTCCTTTTCTGCTGGCAAGTTGCTTGAGCATGGCGCCCAACATATTGGCGGTCGACTGTTCCCGCTGGGAATGGAAATCGCAGTATAGTCCCACGACGGCAACGTTTTTCCTGACAGCATGATCGCACAGACTATCGATGGCTAGAGAACTGTTATTTGCTGAACGTTAACGACATCTTGGTTACATTGCTCTAGGGCCCTCCTACCTGACATAAGTTTTCCCCACCCCTGGATTCCCGTAACAGAACAATACTGGCTCAACACAACCATCGTCCGCATCTCTCCATCTTCTGAACTCACTAGTTTCTAGCACCCAGTTTCCCACGCCATCGAGTCGGTCCGTCCGCACACTCTGGTGCCGTTGCTGGGGTTCGAGTGGCGATAGCCACTGCAGAATTTGACGCCCCTCATCGTCTAGGTTGGTAACGAAGTTGACGATATTGTTGAAAGAATTATTATTGTTGAATGAGTTGATATTACCGGTGCCCTGATGGTTCCCTGCCGACATCTGCGCTATAGACAGTAATCTGATTTTTTTTGGGAGAGTTAGGGAGGGATCGTGTGCAGTGAGAATATGAATTCCGTGGAAAGAAAGAAGATCTCTAGGAGTAGAAGAAAGAGGTGGTAACTTATCGGTCCCTGGAGTGGCACAGGAATGCGCTAGCCCGGTCGTTACTCGCGGTTCTCGCAGGTTGCGAGGCTCTCGATAGACGAGGGCTCCCTTACCAGTTTTGACGCGAGGGACCTCGGGGCGTAAAAAGAGCTTAAGAGGTATCAAATTGTTCCCTGAAATTTTCCATTTAGCCGCCCCAAACTCAGCACTCGTAATTTACAGTCCTGTAGAGAGAGTAGTCTTTTTACAATAATGAACCTTATCCTACTCGCCGTATTGCAAATACGCAAGCATTTGTTGCAGTTCCAGTTAGGGCCCTGACTCCTCGAAAGTGCGCTCAGGGCGAGCTGAAATTAGTGCTTATTTTGTGTTCTCATCCCATTGGTCAAACCAATCAGCAGTCCAGCCGTGAATGCAGAAAGCGCATGCACCAGGGCTGAGCATATGGGGCGAACTCAAGCTTTCGCAAGCCAAAACTCGGTGTGTGTAACCACAGAGAGAGCCAATCTTCGGGTTTCCGGTATTTTCCGCAGCAGAAAAGCAAGGCCAAAGCTCAAGCACGATGAGTTCACAATCCTGGTCATCAAGGAGCCAATCAGAGCAGGTTGGCTCACTTAGCCTTGACCCCGGAACACGTGCCTCTGCGCCCAGGGTTGGTATCGTCTTTAGAACAGCCCCTCCAGACCCAAGCGGAGGATTGAGTTGATCCTGCTTTCTCAAGAAGCATGATGGTCGGCAAACCTGCAACTGGCAGCAAGAGTGAATGAGTGAGACTAATGTCCTCTAAACCAAGAGCTCCGTGCCACCATTAACGGTTGAACTTGTCATCCACTCTGTTTGACCTAACAATTGTACTGTATATCTAGATTTCATACTGGTAGTTGCTTGTGAACTAGATACCGGTAGTATTTACTAACTACTAGCGTAAAAAACTCGCTCTTAAGGAACTCGGCTAGACTAGGGTTTTTGGAAATCTCTGGCATTAAGAAAACTAATCCTTTGAGAATTCTGAAAAGGCGATGTTTGGCCTATCATTAATTTTAGAAACCTAGCTAATTGTAACCCATTCCAGTCTAAGCCAGTCCATTAAAGGTGAAGCTTTACGCGACCTAATTCTTGAGTAGGTTATGCATACCCGGGCGAAAATAGGTCCTCCGATAACGGGTGCAACCAAGACCCCCGGCAAAATTCAACCATCATGAGAATCATACCGGTAATGGCAGTTACAAATCACAACCACAACTATAATGACTATTAATACTAAAGTCTGTATATTCAGCCCCTCTCCCCCTAGGAGGATGCGGTCAAGTAATAGGTCCTTTCATTTTGAATATAGCATTGGTTTGAGTCGCTGTGGCCTGTAGTGGTTCAGTGTTGTGGAAAACTGTAGCTTTACCCTATGCCTGTGAGATGATTCTCACTTGGGGTGGACTTGATTTTGCCAGGACAATGTTCCGGGGTCTCTTAAGCGAGCCTACAACCCTAACCCTTTATATGTTCCTCCAGTGCCGTATCTTGAAGATGCCAGAGTTAGACTACCGGTGACGGGCTCCCCGGATATTACCCTTTAGTTGGATGGTGTGTCGCGCGTGCCGGATCCACCCTGCGTGTGTGTTGCTGTGACCTCCTACTAAACCGGATAATATATCGATGGTGAAATGCTCTGATGCCGTATTGCTTAATTGACTGAACAAGGGTAAGATGACAGAGAGAGAAATGGACCCAATTGAAATAGATGGAACGATCTCTATTTGTTGATTGCCTGGGTGTTGGTTGGTTTCTAACTAAGGGAAGAGCGTGGTTGTCTACATGCAGAAAACTCTGCATGCCAAGCTATATACAATGTGGGGTGTTTAGTGAGCGTGCAAACGCTCTCTTGACTGCTAAAACTACCCTATGACGAGCGCCCTAGCTCACAACTCCACACCGGTAAGCTACAATACTGTACGCATAATCAGATAAAGGTTGTTCTCACCCCATGAAGCCAATGAAAGTGGGATGAAATACATAAGCTGTTTTGGGTAGTGGGTAGTCTTCAGGAGTCGGTCACTTATTTAAGGGAAACAACTAAGGGGCCGTTTACCTATCCGTCTGGTTAAGAGATTTTGGTGGGGAAACTAGAAGGTGACGTCTCAACCAACATCCGATTCCAATAGACGTGGCAAAACTGTTTACCTACTTTTCAACCCTGCGATATTTTAGCTGCTAGACGGTCAAAACAGGACGCAGCTCAAGGGGCCGTTTTGGTACCTCTGTCTATCACCACCACCACAATCCCCCTCACCTTTCATGCTGGAAATCACAAGAATCGCTATCAATCTGCTTTATTTTCCTTGTGCACTTAGTGATTACCATTTTCATAATCTGGTGCCAGTTCAAAGACACAATGCCCATCATGGGTTTGTGAAGAGGCATTATTGTTCCATCCAATATCTCGGTTACTAAGTGCTCTTATCAGTCGAAAGCCTCATAGTTGCCAACCTTACGTTAGTTTATCAAAATTTTCACACTAAACCATAGTAGACGGTCTATTAGGTAAACGCACACCCATCTATTCTCCCTACACACCTTGCACCGTCTAGCCCTCCTTAACGGTCGGCACCGTCTCCGGTTGCTAGACGGTCGTATAGGTAAACGGCCCCTAAGTTAAGCGAGAGTGAGAAGGACTACATTATGGAAATTCCTGAGAAGAACCTTATTTTGACCTCTAAGCATGGAAATAACTTTGACCAAATTAGGCAGTATTACATTACACTCACGTAATATATTCCTCTTAAATCCCGATAATATTATTATAGGTAGTGCAGGAAAAGCTTCTACCTAATGTCAGCTTGTGAATGGATTTTGCTTGCAGACTAGTGTTCGATCTCAGAGGGAAAAGAAGTACGATAGAAGTGACATTAGACATTTGGAGGGAAAATGTGGTTTATGCGCATTCCACCCAGCCCTTGTGTTCTACAATACCGTAGAGTCTAGTATTGAGTTTATTGGTACAGTTTTTGAACCTGGCACTGTTCTGCTTCTTGCTTAACTACTTACTAAATTTTTGTTTTCATCGTAATAGGACTAAGGCAGCTGCCATGTGGGTATTGTCTTTTTTTTTGGGTACTCCTTCATACTGTGAGGCCAATTACTCTAGTTGTTACTACGATACTGTATCCCAGCTGAATATCTGCAATAATAGTTTATATTGTGAATCACCGGAGCTCACTCCATGGTCTCCGGACCTCATCCCTTCCTAGCTGTTGTAATGTGGCGGAGGATTGTTAGGACTTCTTGATAACCACATGCCAATGACCGGAATGCTTTGTATGGAATGGACTATACAATGGGAATGCGTGGTATGGAATGGATCAAGTGGATCCTGGAATGTCAACAAGAATGTGTTCTCCTTGTATATAATAGTCTGGTAACTTCTGGTGAGATTGGAGGATTAAGCAAAACAAGGATTGATTTCTCGCACTCTATTGTCCTTTTCAAATCTATTTTTGAGCTACACGATTCACATTTTACTTCAGGTTATGAGCCCGGTCAGCCGACTCTGACCAGAATCTTAGACTATCTTCCAAAATGACTACCGAAGTATTTCCTGCAGCTAATACCACCACTGCTTTCTCAACAGCCAGTCTCGCTACTCAAAACCATTCGATGTATCGTTCAAAGTATGGTGAATTTTCCAAACTCAATCACATTAACTACTCCCAGTGGCGGAAACATAATGAGGTAGCCTTACGGGCTGAAGATGTCTTCGAACTCACCCAAGGCGATGAGAATCCACCACCGGATAATCAACGCATACAGCTTGCTGATTTCCGGCGCCGGAAGGGCAAAGCATTTGCCTTGATTTTTGAGTCTTGTACCACAAGCGCACAACAGTATCTCGAAGGCTTTACCAATCCCCGGGAGATGTGGAATCTCCTGAGTCAGAAATTAAATACGGCTACCTCACGAGCAGGGCGTATGGCAAGCCTCCGCCAGTTCTCCAGAGCCCGACCGGTTGAGGGAAAACCTATTATCGATTACATATCAACTTTGCTCTACTTCAGAGACCAACTATCGGGGACTGA
>Ga0307507_10010991_pt1 | contig 11527 bp, 12 predicted proteins | sample 7_EM_MG_FD_207223 | JGI IMG/M metagenome (GOLD analysis project Ga0307507, IMG submission 207223) | Populus trichocarpa ectomycorrhiza microbial communities from riparian zone in the Pacific Northwest, United States - 7_EM | ecosystem: Host-associated > Plants > Roots > Unclassified | place...
CACATGACCACAATTGTGCGTCATGTCAAATATCAACCAATAACAATAAACCAATGTCACGCTATTGCGTCGTCATGTGAAAAGCCTATGAGTCAACTGATCTCATAGTGTGAAAGATAACAAACCGATGACTAATAACTATTAGTCATGTGAGAGTCTGCCTTGCTTAGTCACCGTTTGTGACACTCCCTGATGTGGGAGTGGACAATCTTCGTGAATCCAATTCCGAACGCATTACCCGGACAAAAGAAGTCCTCAGGTGCTGGAACGATATCATGTGGGAATTGGGATTTCCCAACTTTGCCTATGCTACCCCGCACCCTAATGACCAGGCAAGTTACCGTTAACGTATTTGACCTAGTAATGGGACACTTACTCTAGTTATGGGAGACTTTTTAAAATCTGACATGTAAAATTGAAATTGAAATAGCATAGCCCATTGGTGATCAAAGGACCTAATGCTCAAGCAAAATGTAGAATACTATCCATAGTTTCAGCCTATGAAGAAATAATCTGTTCTTTCTGTAAAGGAATATTGGTAATTGACCTAAAAGGGTAATATATGAAGAATTTGCAACACCAACATTGATGACTAACTTGACAGACTAAAACAAGTAAATTTGAAAAATATTTTTCTATATGAACTATTGTTAGGGTCTGTTGTATAATACCCTAAAGAATCATGGCAGTTCCTCTCTTATTTAACTGGAGTAGTTGATTTTAAGTTGTGGTTATTGTTGTCCTCTTGTGATTACACCTCTCTCATAGTACACACAAAGCAACTACCCTCTAGGAATACTACCTCAAACACACAACAAATATCAATGCCTTCCCCCAAGGATAGCAGAGAGACACGGCTCCAAGAAGCCCTCAAGGCCCATGCGGCTGATACAACTCTTTCTGTCCGCAAACTGTCTATCCATTTTTGAAGTACCAAAATCCACCCTCCACAATCGAATCTCCCAAAAGACAACACCGGCAAAGAGAGCTCATGAATCGCAACAGCTTCTGTCCAACACAGAGGGGGAGGCATTAAGTTCCTGGATCAAGAAGTGGGATGACTATGGATTTCCAACTCGCCGCAGACATGTCTTTCAAATGGTTCAGAGTCTCCTTCGTGCACAGAATTCCACGGACCAAGTTGGAGAGCATTGGTTGACATGCTTTCTGAGTCACGATCCTGCCTTGGATTCCAAAATAGGACGATGTCTGGATAGAGAAAGAGCTCTGGCCACTGACTTGGATTCCTTTCGAAAGCATCTTGATCACTTCTATCAGATTCGGTGCAAGTTTCATGTCAAGGATGAAGACACCTGGAATACAGATGAGAAGGGATTCACTATTGGATTAGGAGGAGCAGGAACCATGATCTGCCGTGCCTCCTGCTGAAATCCTAGCCTCATCCAAGATGGTGGTCGTGATTGGGTCACAATTGTTGAAGCAATATCAGGTGGAGCGCAACTCTTGCCTTCCCTGAGTATCTTCAAGGCCAATGCACACTTGATGGGACACCACATCAATATTGAGATTGAAGAGAAGGAAGATGCATTCTTTACCACCTCTCCCAGAGGTTACACCAATACTGAGATAACATTTCAGTGGTTTCAGGAGGTATTTGAACCAAGGACACGTCCGGCAAAAGGTATCAACCAGCATCGTATTCTTGTATTGGATGGCCATTCAACACATGTGGAGAACTATGAGTTCGTCAAGTATGCAATCGATCACAACATTCGTCTTGCCTCCCATTCTATTCGACTCATATTCTCCAGCCTCTTGATGTCAGTATCGTTGGCCCTCTTACAAATTATTACAAGCAAGAGCTTGAAGATCGTGTACGTCAACAAGGCCCCCATGGTACTATCAAGAAGGGAGATATCTTTCCCATACTTCAGAGGGCAAGGATCAAGACGTTTAAGCCTGAAACCATGAGGTCCGCCTGGCGTGCCTCTGGACTTATCTCATTCAACAGAAATCAGATTTTGAGGGATTCTTTCTTGGAGGCAAAGATGGTTCCAAAGACTGCTTTGGCGACCCGACCTCCTGGCCTTCGACCATCAACTGACAGAGTAGTTGGAGCACCTGAGCTTGATCGTATTGAGCTAAGTAGACAGCAAATTGAAGAATATCCTGCCAACAAAGCCCTCAAGGACCTTTTGACTAGATGTATAAAAGAAGCGCATATTATCGATACTGCAAGAGTTATCGCAGAGGAAGAGGTTGATAAAGTACAGCAACTAGTAAAGCTGGCCAAGGCGGATAGACAACAGCTACGCGGTGGACTTCTACTTAGTTCCAAGCACTTGGCTAAGCTGTATCACAAGCGTATGGAACTTGATAAGAAAAAGGTTGAAGCAGCAGCAAAAGGTAAGGAGACCAAAGCTCTAGTTCGGAGAAAGGCACAATCGAAGACCAATACAAGGAAGGTGATTCACCAGGATGATGCCGTGGAGGTTAACACATTCAGCTCTGATGCCGAGGAGTCTGAGAGCACTAGTGATGAAGAAATGGCTGATTCTCAACCATATCAAGCGACTTATAAGGTAAGTCTCCTATTTAGTTATTTTTCACTTTTAGTAAAACTAACGACTTGCCTTCAACAGAGCTCCAATCCACATACTACTACCCGCCAATTGAGGCCCAGAACCACCTCTACCTGTCCCAAGAAGTAGAATATTTTTAAAATATTTTCTCTCTTCAAAATCCTTGACCATGTAAGTCAATCATGAATTCTCACTTGTAGTATATATTTACTCATAGATATAGCTATATTGCTTCAATCGAGATGACATTAGAGGAGGTTAAGGCTATGGGTACTGGCTGTTGGTATACAAATTTGTAGCTCATGTAGTATCATACTCTCTGAGTTATAACGGTTCCTTTCTCAAGTAATAGTATTTCACGTAGTGTCCCATAACTAGTGAGTGTCCCATTACTAGGTCAAATATGTTAATTGATAACCTACATCTTACCCCCAAAGTAAATACAGGGGCCGGCGGCCTCTGGTTTGCATATCCGGTCAAAACACAGTGCATGCAGATCTCAGTATCTGTATACAGCGAAGAGGGCTCAAACAGAACTATCTAAGCTTGATATTGATGATCGCGTGGCCAGCAGATAAAGGGCGGAATACCTGCTGGAGGAGGATAGGTTCAGTTGCTCACCAAGGAAGTATGGGGTAGTTTTTCAACATTTCCGCAGATTATTTCGAACTGTACTGGTAAGATGGAATCCATCTTATTCGGAGGACAGTTAATTTCTCTTCGGAGCGAAGTTGGGCTACCCGCCTTATATGCAGAACTACTTCAGCCCTCTGCATTAGCCCACAGTTCTTCCGGTGTGCTGTGCGCTTCGGTGCTCCTCAATCAAGTACGAAGATACTTGGCACAAGTTATTAGCAGGCGCGATTTCTCACAGACAGTGTTTGGTTGTCAGTAAATCATTTCCCGGGGTGAACAAGGCAGCTAATACATTGAGAGACTACTACAAGAGGTACTATCACACATATCAAAATATAGGTCCGCAGACTGCCACTTCTCTGGAAATATGCTTCTCCAGTCAATGATGCTAACTTCATCCGCGACTAGAAGTCCAATACACGGAGGAAGACCACAATCCGAAAGATAGACTTGCATGTGGTAAAGATCCTGTCAGAGCACCAGACAGGACAAATGGAGAACACATAATACGAGGATGATATGGGGGATGACGGGCGTGACCTCATGAGAGTGAGAACAATAACTAGCCGTGGTCTGCAGACCTTGTCTGGTAGTCCAGAGGTAAATGGTAGTCCGGAGGTAAATGGTGGTTAGTAGGGCAATGGTGGGCCGGAGGGGAATGGTTGTCCCCAGGGGAATAATTGTCCTGAGGGGAATGCTGGTCCGGAGGGGAATGATGGTGCAGAAGGAAACGGCGAGTGCGGCCTAATTGTACGCAGACAGGTTAGAACTTGCAGCCCCAAGTGTTCTGCTTCAATTCGGCCCTGCCAGTATTTTGAAGATGAATGGCTTTTTTTTTTTTCACTTTAATTAATATGTTTGTTACTTGGCGTTGATCAGGAGCATAGCCAGATAGACTATACTATGTATTAGTTAGATCCAGGGGCATCAGGAAACTGTCGGAGGGTGGTCCACGGTGGTCCTGAACGCTCCTGGTCCACCAAGGGGGGTTGTGGTCCCTGTGGTCCACCTGGTCCACTCTGATCCATTCTGATCCACACTTTTTGAAATTTTACCGAAAATGTGGACCAGGGTGGATCAGGGTGGACCAGGAGGACCAGGGGGACCATAACCCCCCTTGGTGGACCAAGACTGGTTTTTACATTTTGCTGATGCAGCCATGGATTTTCATTGGTAATAAGTATTTGTTTATATAGATGATATATCTCGAGAATGGCGGGATCTGCGGATACAATCACCGGGTTAAGTATCATGGGTATATGGGCCTACCGAATTCTGATCGCACAACCCAGAAAACCTAGTGGGCCTCAGAGCCATGGCTGCACGAAACTAGTGCATACAGGGTAGACGGAAAGCGGACAAGGGAAGAGCTGGTTCGCAGTTAGACAACTACGAGAGAATGAGTGGAGGGCAGAGGTAGACTCAGGAAAGGCAGGATTTTGCCAAGGCGAATCGAGAGATGGACGGCTGGTATACCAGATTGAGAGCAGATTGTGAGCAACAACCAGGGGTGAGACAGGAAGCACAAAGAAGGGTCTGAGGAATATTTGGAGGGGGAGTGCAAGGATCAGCTTAAATAGGGGTGAGGAAGAAGGAAACAGAAGGTGATCGAAATCAAAAATGTGTAGAGTGGGAGAAAGGCGTGATAGGCCTGAATGGCTCTGGGCGGAGGGAGGCAGAGGTCCGGGAGTCGAAGGGGTATTTAAGAGAGGTTCAAGATTGGATAGAAGAGTGAAGCAAGGATCCAGGAGAACCAGGACAAGGGAAGGGTATGCAAGGGCCATCTGGCACACCGGAAGTGTGGACCAGGACCAAGGACCAAGGGTCCAACTAAATCGTCTGGCTTTTCTCCTTCCTCTCCTGGTCAGTATTTGATCATGCAGTTGTGTTGGGTGAGGATTTGCATCCATCTGGCTTGTCGTTTGCTCCACTCCTTTGTCGTCATAAAGGTGACCAGGCTTTTATGGTCCCTCAGTACACGGACTGTTTTTGGGCTGCCTGTCGTGTATGGTTTCCATTCTTGGAATGCTTTAACTATCGCCAATAGTTCCTTATCATGTATGTCATAGTTGCATTCGGCATCTCTCATTGTTTTGGATCGGTATGCCACTTGTCTCCATATCCCGTCTTTGCCTTGTTGTGATTGGATCCCCAAGCAAATGTATTCAGAGGCCTCTGTCTCAATCTTAGTTGGTATGAGAGGGTTGATGTAGCTCAGTACCAGTGCCAGGGTTAGTTTTCGTCTTAACTCTTCGAATCCTTGCTGTTCTTTGTCTTCACATTCTCATTTGCCAACTTATTTTTTTCGTCTTTACATATAATGGTTTTGCCATTCTGCTGAAGCCTTTTATGAATTGTCTGTAGAAGTTGCAAAATCCCAGAATGCATTGGATTTCCTTTATGGTCTTCGGGGTTGTCCAATGAGATATCGCTTGTGTCTTGACTGGGTCCGCTTTGACATTTTTGGCCGATGATGAATCCTTGGTATTCCGTCTCCCTCTGGTGGAATTCACATTTTAATGGTTAGACCATCATTCCTGAGTCTCGTATTACTTCGAGAATGTTGCTGACCTCTCTTCAGTATTGTTGTAGGGTGTTTAAATCTATGAGTACATCGTCCAAATGGATAATGCAACACCTGTTGACCTGTTCCATAAGATCCTCATTGATCCATCGTTGAAACACTGCAGGTGCGTTGTATAACCCAAACAGCCTGACCAGGTATTTGTATGCCACTAGTTTTATTAAAACGGTTTTTTTCCACTCATCTCCTTCATTGATCTAGATATTGGGATAGGCAGTCTGAATATCCCGCTTGGTTAAGTATTTGGCTCCTCCTAGTCTCTCTAATGCTTGGCTGATCAGTGGTAGTGGGTGTCTGTCTTTCTTCTTGACCTTGTTGAGTACCCAGTATTCAGCACAGAGCCTCAGCTTTCAGTCCTTTTTCTTGACGCAAATGATTGGTGAAGCTCTTCCTGACTTTACCCTTTTGATCTATTCTGGATCCTCCTTCTGTCTGATGTATCGATGGAGTTCCTCCAATTGGTCATAGCTTAGGGTGTACATCTTTTGGATTGATATGGTGTTTCCCTCTTCTAGGTCGATTCCCAGATCGATACCTGGTCGGTAACGTGGTATTGTTATTTTATCTCCTTTTTCGAATACATCCAACAGCATCAGCAAAATGTCAGGGAGTGGTCCAAGGAGGTCCAGAACCCTCCTGGTCCACCAAGAGGGGTCATGGTCCCCATGGTCCGCCTGGTCTACTCCGATCCGCTCTGATCCACACTTTTTCAAATTTTGCCTAACATGTGGACCAGGGTGGATCAGGGTGGACCAGGAGGCCCAGGGGGACCATAACTCCCCTTGGTGGACCAGGAGTGGTTTTTACATTTTGCTGGTGAGGTGGTGGTATTTGTGGGGTACTGTACTCTTGATATATTTGGCTTTGTTGTTCTTTTTCTTTTTTATCACAAGGTCTGTGCTAAAGTTGATAGCTCCTAGCTCAATTTCGTTGTCGACTTCGTCCCATCCAAGGATGCTGGTCGTTTCGCCTCTGGAGTAGACCTGTCCGAAAGCTCTTGTGATATTTGGTTTATTTCCATCGTTGGTTAGGCCCTCTGGCCCTTAACCCTTTGGTTCATGGTGGTGTTTGAGCTTCCGAATCCTCGATCTCCTCTCTTGGTATCATCCCAGCGGCTACTTCTTGTAGTTCCTGGTTGTTAATCTTTCTGATGATCATTTGTGCAATTCAGTCTCCTTTTTCCACTGGGTAGAATAGGTCTCCTAGGCTGGCTAGGACCACCTTGACTTTGCCGCGGTAATCGGCATCAATCACACCTGCTTATATCATGTTTTAGTGTTTGACAGCTAAAAGGCTTCGTGGTACGATTCGTGTATTAGTGTCAGGGGGTAGCCCAATGGCGATTCCGGTTGAAACCACTTCTTGCCCCTTGGCTGGGAACTTTGTCTCTGCGTTTGTGTACATGTTGTGTCCTGCCACTTTTGCTGATCCTCTGGTAGGCATTCTTGCCTCGGCTGATAGTTTTTTGACTTTAACGATCTGGTCATTAGTGCTGTGGCCCTTCTTGGACGGGATCTTGGAGAACCTAGTTGTTAAGGTCCCTTCCAGGACTTCTGCTTCTGGGATCACATAAGCAACCGACGAACTGTTGAGACACATGTCGCACATTGGCTATTGAACATGATCTTTTTGTCGTTCCAATCTGTTGTTAGATTGTGTTCTCATAACTATGGCATCCCGAGGATGACTTCCTGGTGTTGGAGGTTTGCCACTTCGAAAGTTGCCCATTCCCTATTCATACTAATATCCATAGATACTCTTGTCATATGGGTAACAGCTCCCATTGCGGTCGGTTTGCCATCCACGAGGTAACTCTCAGCTGGGTTATTTCCTTTCATGATCTTGATTCTGTTCTAGTTGCAGACTTCTTTATTGAAGGAGTCTTCTGTCGCCCCTGAGTCGATCATGGCGTTGAGTGTGACTGACTCCTTTTCTCAGTGGAGTTGTATTTTGACCATACCGTCGTTGTTGTCGTTATTGAGGGTTTCCATATGGTGGTGTGCCATGTAGTAGTTTTCCTTAATGTTCCGTGTTCGTTCAGCTCTGTCCCTCTGACCATATCTTGCTGGGGAGAATCGTTGTTTCCTGACTATTCAGGTTCCTGTTCAGCCTCGATTTCTCTGATTCTTTGCTTTGCCTGGCATGGGAATGGCCTCTTTGTAGGCTACCAATTCCTGGCTTGAGCATTAAATGGTTTTGATCCTGCCTGTTTTTCGCAGTCTCAGGCCAGGTTTCCTGCTTGCACCCATTTCAGGCAGAGCTGTGCTTGCATCCACCTTTGATATTTTTCTCTCGGGATGTATAATTGAGATTTCCTTCAGGTGGCACCCAGTTCCATTAGGTCACCATATCTACTATTGCCATTTGGTATAGGTCTGAATATCCTGTCTGGGTTCCTTGGTGGGATGGTTTCTGGTAGTATACTCTTTGTTGGTGGGGTGCCTTGGATGTCTCTGACGGTTGCCAGCTTGGTTTCCTCCCAGATTGCCCATTGGGCTAGGACTTTAGTACTTTCATATTCGTCCCTGCTGGCCCCCCAGGCATTTTGTAACTCTGTGTTCATTCCTCATGGTAGAAGTTTTTCTCCTGTCGAATTATCCAGTGCGGCCTCCCTAGCCACACGACAGAATAGATTCCAGTATTTGGTAACTGACCTCTTTCCTGCCTTCATGTTTTTTAGCTTTATCCTTACTTGCACTTTAGTGTCAATCACGCCAAATTGGCTCTTTAGTTCCAATTTGAATTCCGTCCAAGTATCTCATGGCAGGGTGATTCTTTCCCCTACACAGGTTGTAATCCATGTTCCTGCGTCGTCCCCTCTGAAGACTCGTTGCATAGAGAATCTTTTTACTTGTGGTGGCCATCTTGCCAGCCTATTCTCTTGTAGTATACCACTAGGTGGGCTAGCCATCCTCAAAGTTTATGTGGTTCTTCTCAGTATACTTCGGGCTCTATTATCATAGGTCTGTTTGTTCATCAGTTTAGGGCAGTGACGATCTCTCTCAATGTTCCGGAGTCAAGTCTGGTGTCGTATATGATTCTGACACCTCTCACTCTTGTGCTTCAGCCACCATAGTCTTTTGTCAGGTTGTTCCTTCCTGCAACTTTGCTTGTAATCCTGCTGCCGGTAATCACAGTTTCAGGCTCGTAGGACTTGGTGCCCTTTCTTCTGCCAGAGCCTTCTCTTATCCTTCTTCTAGCGATGAAAGGTCCAGGTTTTCCCCTAGTGCGTCAATATCGTACTCGTTGTTGGTCTCTGTTTTGTCTGTATGTTAGATGCTACTGGGTTGACGCAACCAAATGTTACAATCCTCTTTCTGCGGGTGATACTTGCAGCAGGTAACTAAGAGTTCGCTACCAATCACTTTTGTCTTCAGCTCTGACTGCGATAGCCAAGTCCGTCGACTCCTATCTAGCAGTGTCCATTATTCGGCACATGTAAGACTGTGGTGTCTTAGTTCCCAAATGGATGATAGACAAAAGATCTTGTATTGAAGGTATAGTGTATACAAGAACTTAGAGGGTTGTGTAACAAACTCAAATCTCACTCCTTTTTTGTTTGGTTTTTTCTCTATGTCTATATCATGCATTCATTGTTTCTAGGTACAAGAAGCTTAATGCAGCGCTAGCTATGGAAAGAACCAAACCTATATATCAAAACCTAATAACAAAGGGGCGCTTATACTAGTTCCACCATCTTGTCTGAAAAACTTGTCGGCCACAAACCATTCGCCCACTATCTTATAACAAATTATAACGACAGGACAAATGACACGAAATGATTTTCCATCTCTACCGCCAGGATAAAACCAATTACATGGGGGAAGTCTTTGAACAAATGGAGCCTAAACCATCAAGCCTCCAGGCATCGGTTCTGCATAGCTGGCAGGGAGTGAGGTGCTTCTCGGGGACAAGAGGGAGGAGAAAAGAAATGATCGGTGGCCAGTTCTGGCAGAAAGCCGGTGTTGGCGCCAGTGATATACTGGCTGAGGGCCTGTAGGAGGGAGATGTCGTTCCAGAAGGGGCTGGTGGGCTCAATGGACATGACTTCTTTCAGCAGGAGGTCGCGGGCATGTGAGCGAGCGGAGCAATAGAGGGCAGTGTGTTCGAATAACTCTGGTTCCTTGTCACATTGGGGGCAGGATAATTGTAGGTCTTCGTTGAACCAAGAGGGGTGGGCCGCTAAGTAGCTTCTTGCAGATTGCATTTGGTGGTTCCTTCCCACCACAAATTTTCACAGTCCCATGAAGGGGTGCAGGAGAGTCGGGTAGTGGGCTTGTAGTAGGTGGGGGTGGGGTCATCCACGGTCCTGTCTGGGAGGAGCATGTTCTTAGCCCGACCCCACCGGGCTTGGGAGGCGTGGGACATGATATAGGTGGGAGAGATGTTTTACCCAGGTCGGGGGGGAGGGTGGAGGACCAGCGGGAAGCAGGTGAGGCCCCCTTGAAGAGGTCGGATGATGTGAGCTCAGGGATCGAATGGGAGGTGTATCCTTTGGTGGGGACCGCGTCATCAGTTTAGCAGTTGAGGGGAAGGTTCCTGGAGGACTGTCCATAGAGAGGTGCCTACAGGAGTCTTGGCTTCTGAAGACGGAAAGGGAGGGAAAGGGCGGAGGGAGTCAGGCGGCTGCAGGGTTGGCAGTTGGGGGGGTGCAGGCGATTTAGGAGCTGCCAGGCGCCTTTTGTACCTGCAGTAGGAGAGGATTGGGGCGCGGCATACCTCACGGTTAAGACAGCGGAGGCCCTAAAGAAGCAAGGGTTGGTTGTCTACCTTTGCACTCTGTGACAGAAGCTGTTGATTCTGCTGAGGGTGTTGGATGTTGGGGTTGAAGCGGTTGGCGCCGTACGTCACTATGGGGAGGAGGAGTAGTCCTTATGGGATGCCATGGCATAGAAAGGGTCTGAAACTTGCTCTCGGGAAGGATAGGCCTTTGACCAAACAGAAGACACCATGGACGAGCGCGAGCCGATGTCTGAACTGGTGGGTAGAGTGCAGGAGGGGGAGCGCCAGTAACCTAACCATCTTGCAACGCACAAGGGGCGGAAGAGGTGTCCATCCAGCTCGATGGAGGTGGTTAAGTAGGGGGACCTCTAGCTGGGAGTTTGCCAGTGTAAGAGTTGGGTCTTGGGGACAGAGAAGGGAACGCCAAGGTCTGTCCCCCCGTTGGAGATGGTAGTAAAGGGCCTTTGGGGGCGGAGGATGTTCGTTTGGTGGGAGCCGGATGCTACCGTGAGGGAAAAATCGTCAATGGAAGAGAGCATAACACCCCTGGGAATTGAAGTGTACAGGGAGGAGACATATATGAGGAGAAGAAGAGTGGAGATCCAGGAGCCCTGGGGGGTACCCACTGAGACTGATGATGGGAGGTTGAGGGAGCCTTGGAGGACCATAGTGCAGGATCTTTCGGAGAGGAAGGAGGAGAGCCAGTCGACCATGTAGGAAGTGGTTCTTTTTGCCAGGAGAGAGGCCCTGAGGCTGGAGGCATTGAGGTTAACAAAGCCTGCTTTGATATGCAAGAAAAGCGTGGAGACTGTGCGCCTAGGCCTTTTGAGTGTCCTGATCTCGTGGGAGAGGGTGAGGCATGTGTTGTAAGTGCTGAGGCATGGGAGGGAGCCGCATTGATTGGTGTGGACCCGGGCCCGAGGGTGGGCGATAGCGGAAAGCCTCAATATCCTAACTCGCTCGAGGATCGTAGAGACTGTTTTAAGGTGTACCATGATGCGGGAGGCCGGGAAGTCGTACGAGGCTCTCCCGGGTTTGTCAA
>Ga0307507_10010992_pt1 | contig 11526 bp, 3 predicted proteins | sample 7_EM_MG_FD_207223 | JGI IMG/M metagenome (GOLD analysis project Ga0307507, IMG submission 207223) | Populus trichocarpa ectomycorrhiza microbial communities from riparian zone in the Pacific Northwest, United States - 7_EM | ecosystem: Host-associated > Plants > Roots > Unclassified | place...
TAAAGTCCTTTCGCATAGCCCATGCAGTTTTAATAGTAGTAGTAAGTAGTGTAAGTGCTAATAGCGTTAAGCGATTCTTTCTTGCCCCTATTTAGCTTTATGGTAGTAGGGCGTGTTCCTCTACCGTGTCTACTATATGGTCCGCTATAACCTTTTCTAAGATCTTGCTTAGGGTGTTTTTTAAGGCAATAGGGCGGTAGCTTCCTGGGATTAAGTAGTCTGCTTTGCCTTCTTTTTATAAGACGACCGTTGTTATAGATCTTTTAAGTCGCGGGTAGTAGCCTATTATAAAGTATACTTTGGCTACGTCTGTAAGCTAAGGTGCTATAAGTAGTCTATAGGTCTTTAGGGCTTTATTTAGGATCCCATCTGGTCCTAGTGCTGTATTGTTTAAGAGGCGGCTAATAGTTCTAGCCATTTCTTTAGTTGTTATGTCGCTGTTAACCCTTAGGCGAGTTACTGGTGTTTTACTGGTAATGTCGCTAAGGTCTGCTAGAGCCAGTTAAGGGAAAAATCTTTCTATAAGGATCTTTACCTTCTTGTTATTGTTGCTTATAGCCTATAGTTTGCCTACTCTTTGTAGGGGTAGTAGGTGTGGATCTTCTATTAGGCGTCCCGCCTTTTTCTTTACCTATTTCGCTATGGTCCAAAGGCCCTTGTTATAGGGGAGACTTAGGTTAGTAGTGTGTTTATTTATAAACTGTCTCTAGTTATTCCTTGCTTCTTTTTTTAGGGTATTCTTTAGCTGGTTTCTTGTGTCTTTATATCGTCTCTCGTCCTTAGAATTATGGCTGCTTATATATTTCCTCTTTGCTTATTATTAGCCGGCTATAAGGGCCGCGTACTATACGGACCATATATATTGCGCGTAGGGGCCCAGTTTTAAAACTGGGCAGTGCTTTTTTAGCCTGCTTTTAATTACTGCCTAGATCCTTTCTAGTCTTTAATTAATTTCCTTAGGGGTAGCTAATAAGCCTCGCTTATTTGGTATTGGGTGGATTTCTTTTAGGTCTTAGAGTTATTATTTAATTATATTAAGGAAGCTATCTATATTAAGCTTCTTTATTGCGTATCTTTTACTATTTAGTTGCGCCTTAATGTCTAGATCTAGTTGTATCTGGATAGGGATATGGTCTAAGGTAAGTGCCTATTCTTCTTTAGGGGAGCACCTTTTAAGTCTCTAGTATAGGTTTTCGTCCATAATTATAAGGTTAATTGTGCTTTCGGTAGTACTCTATTGCTATATAATTGCACCTGGGGGGGTAGCTAGCTTAAGGCCCCCGTTATCTATAGCTCTTAGTAGGCACTCTGCCTATTAATTAGCAGCAATATGGATGCCCTCCTACTATAGGTGGTAGAGGTTTATGTCTCCTAGTAGAATAGACTCCATGTGTTTAGTTTCTAGCAAGCTTATTATAGATATAATATTCTCTATCTATGCTACCCCTTTAACCCTAGGGTTATAGACATTAATAATTTATACTGGTCCCCTATATATCTAGATAGTTATAACTGTAATATCTAAGTTAACTGCCTACTATGACCATAAGGCAAGGCTGATATTTTTGCTAATTATAAAGCATACGCGTGTAGCTGCTTTTGGTTTATATAGGAGCTAAAATCCTTAGGGGCAGTATATCAATTGTGTGTAGGTATTATAATACGGCTCTTATATAGCAAGAATATGGTGTTTCTTTGGGTCTAGACTGTCTAGTAGGGGCCTTACTAGACGGTAGTTCATATTGCCGCAGTTATACTATATAATAGTTAAGTAGCGGACCCCTAGTGGGGGTCCTTTGCCTCTCCTTCGCTCCTTGCTTTTTCCGTTTTTACTTTCTCTAAAATGTTCAGAACTTCTATCTCCTATATTTACTCCCTGGCTACTACTTATTTTATATAGAGCTTTCTATTTCTATATCTTGTGTTCCTACTAGCCTTTCTAAATTTAAGTCTATTATTGCCTCTGGTTCTTCCCCCGTTCTTACCGGTTGGCTATATGCCCCTTATAAGCTAGCTACATGTGTTATATTTACCGTGTTAAATCTAATTCTTAATTATCCCGGCTTTAAACTTGCTGTAGCTATCTATAGGGGTCTTTCTACTAGGCGTTCTCTTCCTTGTGTCCTATATATCCCTTATGTCCCTATTTGGTCTGGTAATATCGCGCGGCGTCACTTTTGGCCCATTAAGGCTTGGGATGGCTAGCTTAGCCCCCCAGTATTAAAGGTAGGAAATGCTAGGAAGACACCTACGTCCCCCTAACTTATCGCCTGTTGTTTCTATTTATATAACTTAGTGTGCAGTTGTTCCTGCAGCTGTTAAGCCCTTTCCTTCCATCTCCTGTATTTAATATAGTCTTCTCTCTCCTACACCTTATGTGTGCTTCGGTAACAGTTCACGTATTTTATTTAGTCTTGATTTATACATTGTCTTATATTATAGGGGCCTATACAGTGGCCGCAGTATACCTATGCTGCGTATATGGATTGGGTGTGTCCCTATTATACGCAGCGATAATATCGTTCCAGGTATAGTCTGTAGTTGTAAAGCCTTGTGTTATATATAAGGCCATTTATAATTATTCCCTTTTAGATAAGGAGTTTTTGCATTCCTAGTATATATACGCTAACAATAAGGGAGCTATACGTTCGTTTATTGTCTCCCTAGTAAGTCTCTAGCGCCCCTTATATCCTCTCATTGTTCTTATTGTATGCTTGGTTTGTATTTTCCTATTAAAGCTATTAGATCTGGGTAATTACAAGTCCTAGTATAAGGCGTTCTATTTGTTTTACTATCTTCTATATAGTTGCTGTATTGTCCGCCTAGCATCCCCTTTCTACCCTAAGGCTTATGGGAACCGACAGGACTTTAACTAGGTAATTTTTATAAAGCACTTTTATGCTAATACGCTCTCCTAGCCTGTTTCCTGCCCTTACGGCCCGTTTCTTTGCCTATTAGTTCTTTAGGGTGACTCTAATGTCTCCACTCCTAAGGTGTTGGACTGCGACGGCGTTGTGGACCTCCTTGCGAATCTTTATAAAAACTTCTGTTTCTAATTATCCCCTAAGTTCCTCTGCCTTTTCTATATTTAGTCGTATTGTGATTATATACCCAGTTGTTGTTTTTAGGGGGGTAGGTTCCCTATGCTATAGAAGCGCAGCTACGGCGGCCTAGGTGCAGTTCGCCTATAGGGGGGGGTTTTGTTTATCTTCAATTTTATTTAGCCGTTGGAGGATTTAATTAAGGGTTTGCTAGAGGGGCGCCTAAGGTTTACTAGACTGGAGCCATTCTACTAGCTGTATTAGTTTATAATGGCTAATAGATGCTCCCCTATAGTTTTGGATACTAGACGCGTCCAATAGGCTTTGTATTTTGTCAGATGCCTTCTTAATTGGGGTATTTCTGCTTTCTGGTGTGGTATTCGCCCGTCCTTGTTGTTGTTGTGGAGGGCTATTATTAGGTATAGGTCTGGCGGTTATACGCGACTGCGTACTACCGTCGTTCCACCTGTGCCTCCCCTGTGATGTATGCATCTCAGGGGATTATTAGGGTGTTTTTTAGGGTTCTTTTGGTTGGTTTGGTCTTTTTGGGCCGGGTGCAGTAAGAGCTCCAAAAGTTGAGTACCTAGAAATAATATATATTCTTAGAGGTTATATAACTTATTATATAAGTAATATTTCCGCCCTTAGTAAAAACCTAAAAAAAAATTAAAATTGATTAACGCTATAGACAGTAGCAATATTAATCTGGTAATACTACTAATTCTCCCTATTGTAAGAGATATTATTGCGGTTACCTTGGGCTGCCCTCAGGATAACCTCCGGACGCCCCTTGGATGGTCGCCGGTTATATGCCGGAGGTATGTGCCCGTAGTATATAGTCTCCACGATCTTAGAGGCCTTACCTCTTTAAGGATTCGTCTCTCTTACCAATCTATTCTATTCCACAATTGTGTCCTTATAGCCCCCTATCTACAAAGTCCCCTTACACCTATATACTATTATATATATATTTAATAGCTTTAAAGGTAATAAGAAAGTAGAATAAATAGAGAGGTTAAAATTTAGATAAATTGGATTTTGTAGTTAAGTTATTTAAAAGTTAAGAAACTAAGATAAATACTATATTCTCTACTTATCTCTAAGCTAGTATATAATTTCCTATTTAGGAAAAGTGCTTATAAATAGTTACTACTGCCTTTATATAAAATATTCCTATTATACCTTCTTAGCCTTGCTTATAGATAACTAAAATCGTTTCTTATTAAATCTACGTTTAAATATAAGCCCCGAAAGCTTTTTAACTTGTAAAATTGCTATAATGGGCTTGTATAAATGCTTCTAAACTAAAGCTTGTAGATTGCTACTATATAAGAATACTAAGCTAAGGAGAAGAAGAAGAGGAAAGGAGGCTCTAGGAGGTAATATATATACGTACGGGCGAACTCCGGAGATTACGCCAAGCCAGCTGCAGGGGACGGTGCCCCAGCACTGTTATATCACCCCCCCTTCCAAAAAAGCCTGCCCTTAGGCTTTGTCCCTTTGTAGAAGAGAAAGAAGAGAAAGAAAAGGAAGAAAAGAAAAAAATTTAGTATCTGGCGCTTGATCGCGATACTAATTAATATAGGGCATGCAGCAGTCCTGTAGCTCCTGCAGCTGCGAGAGGTATATTGCTATACCTAGTTGATGTAGGGTAGGCAGCCGTCCTGCAGCTCCTGCTGATGCGAGAGGTATATTGCTAGGAGCCCTCCGTTGGTTGTTCCTCCTCTAGAACTCTAGTACTTCCTAGCTCTCTATCCCCCCTTTTGTTATGGCGCGCCCTGAGCTATAAAAAAAAAGAAGCCCCCCTACTCCCCCTCTTATAGAAAGGCAGGTAAAAAGGTTTTAATAAGGGTGGGAGGGTTAAGGGGTTATAGCTCGCATGTATATCAGCACAAGCTCTTATCCGTTCAGTAGTAGTACGGTGCTAGTAACGGGGTCGTTTGGGTGGCAGTATAATGCCAGTAACGGGGTTGTATTCTGTGGGCAGGTTGGTATGGAATTTTATTGGTGGATCGCGTTTGAATTACTATTGGGTTGTATTTGAATCGCATTCGGGTCGCGGGCGCAGTGTGGTTTTGGATAAACCTTATCGCGATAAGACGGAATGGATATCCTTATCGCGATAAGACGGAATGGATATCCTTATCGCGATAAGACGGAATGGATATCCTTATCGCGATAAGTCTTGGCATACCCCAAATAATTTTTCAGTCGCCTTCTTCTTTATTATTATATAAAAATAACTAATTTAAACCCAGTGAATAAAATTATATTATCCTTTTCTTTTAAATTTTAATAGGTGGCTCTATATATGGCTCTACATCTGGCTTTGCGCATGGAAGCTCTGCGGAAGCTCTGCGGAAGCTCTACACGAAGCTCTGCGTAAAAGCTCTGCGAAGCTCTGCGCAAAAGCTCTGTATGAAGCTTTGCGTGAAGCTCTGCACAAAGCTCTGCGGAAGCTCTGTGCGAAGCTGTGTAAAAGCTCTGTGGAAGCTCTGTGTGAAGCTCTGCGTAAAAGCTCTGTATGAAGCTCTGCACGAAGCTCTGCGTATGGAAGCTCCGTATGAAGCTCTGTATACAAAAGCTCTGCGTACGGAGGCTCTGTATGAAGCTCTGTATACAAAAGCTCTGCGTACGACGGCTCTACTACGGAGGCTCTATATAAAAGCTTTGTGTAGAGCTTCGTGCAGAGCTTTATGAATATCTGCCAAATTCTACCAAATTCTGCAGAATTCTGTCCTATTCTGCTTGGTTGGGGTAGAAAAGCTCTGCACAGGGCACTTTTATCCTTATCGATTGTGATATTTTATGCATTTTCTATTGGATAAAGGATATTTTATGCTCGCTTATTCGCATTATCCAAAACCACACTGCGCAGGCGTATCGGCACGAGACTTGTCTATTTGGGCAGTAGTATGGTGCCAGCGGCGGGGTTGTATTCTAAGGAGCAAAGCTCTACCTAGTTGTGTTTGGGTCGCAGGCTTATTAGCATGACAGTAATTGATATCGCAGGCGTATTGGCGCGATGTCTTGTTAGGTTGGGTAGCAGTACGGTGCTAGCGGCAGGGCGTATTCCAAGGAGCAAAGCTCTCCTTGTATACAGTTGTTACTGTAAGCAGGGCAGTAGAAGTTAGTTGTAGTGCTGCAGGTAGAGCAGCAATAGTTAAACTGGGGTTAGCTGCAGGCAGAGCAGCAAGGGTCTGTTTGTTCGGCTGCAGGCGGAGCAGCTAGTGTTGGTTGGCTACGGTATGTAGCAAGGTGTTGGTTTAGCTGTAGGCGAAGCAGCAGAGGTCGAGTGTGGTACTGCAGGCAGAGTAGTAGAAGTCGATTGTGGTGCTGCAGTAGGCAGCAAGGCATTAGTTTAGCTGTGAGAGGTATATTGCAGCAGAGGTTAGGTGGTAGTGCGGGTGCCAGCGTCAGATGGTAGATAGCAGGCGTATTGGCGCTATTATTGGTTGATTGATTAAAGGCATAACGGCACGATTAGTTAATCGGTTTGCATTTAGATCGCAGGCGTAACGGCGCGATCATTATCCAGTTCGTCCAAATTGATTTCGTTGTTAAAGCTTACATAGCTTAGTATTAACCTCATTGTTGAAGTGTACAAATGCCTAAGGTAAAGCTTGTATAACTTAGTATCAACTATGGTCGTTCCTTAGTATGCGCAGTGTAAGAGATGGATAGATCGAGATTGGATCGGGATCCATCAATCCACTGATCCACGCCTAATCCATTGGTGGCGTGGATATGGATCTAGATCCAATAGTTATCCATTTATGGCGTTGTTAAGGCAACGCTGTAATGCATTGATCACTGCACTGACCATTAGATGGCGTAAAAGGGGTAAGCTGGTGAGATAGCAGTAAAAATAATAAAGTCTCTTACCTCTTATTCTTATTATTACCATTAACTATGCCTCTAAAGCTAAGAAAGAAGAAGGCTGTTGCCAAACCACCTTTACTACCTCCACCACCACCACCTCCCTCGAACGTACCTCCACACCTCTAGCCACGAGATGGCCCTACCTGGCAGCCTCACCGCCGTACCGCCTGGTCTCCCAACTTGTTGGACATAGTGGTAAGGCCAGAAGATTAAGTCTCTAATATAACCAAGCCCGATTAATCTACTATAATTCAAACAACGCCAACGCCTAATCCCAATATACCTAAGATCTTAACTCTTATAACAGCTCTAACATCTAGTACGTTTAGCGCTAATTGGTCTGCTAAAGCGTGTGCTAGCGAGGCTTCTCCTGAAGATAAGAGTTAGTTTAATTGGTCCTAGGTTAACTAGAACAGATTACCTGGCTATATTATCCCAATCTCCAAAGGTAACGGCAAGCTCTCCTCCCCAATCTAGCGGTTAGGCGTATTAATAGAGAGCCATAAAACTAGCGACCGGTGGTAGCTCTATAAGGAGTGTCATTGCAAGCATAGCATTAAGGCCCACTCCTAGAACACCCGTAAAGGAAGCTCTAATATTATAAAGCATATTTAAGTGGTCCATGGTCATACATTTAATAAGAAGGGTAAGGAGGTACTGTACGCGTTAAAGTTAATCTTTGTACTTAAAGGTCTTGATGCAAATAATCCCTGGGAGCAGCAGGTTCTCAATAAGTTAGCGTATACGTTTAATAAAAAGACATTTAGGCGACTTCTTTTTTAATGGATCATCTATAACAACGTGTCTTTTAGGCAAGTTAATAGGCCGGTCTTTCGCGAGTTTATTAAATATCTATTACCTTAAGTAGCAGAATGTATACCTAGTGGATGGTTAGTTAGATCTTGGATTATTAAGGGCTATACTTACCATAAGGCGGCAGTAAAGAGAGAGCTATAACGCGCAGTTAGTAAGATCCATCTATCTTTTAACCTATAGATATTGGGTAACCTTCTTTTGCTTAATGGTGTTATTGCCTACTTTTTTAACAAAGATTTCGAGCCTTAAGTAACTCTTCTTGCTATTCTAGAGTAGACTAGCTCGCATGCTGGCGTTAATATTATAGAAGGCGTAATTGCCGTAATTAAAGACTTTGGCATTAAGAATGAGTAGATTAGGTATTTTATGCTAGATAACGCGACCAATAATAATATGGCGATGACGGCTATTATAAAGGAGTTTAACTTTAATCCAATTAAGCGCCGGCTATGTTGTTTAGGTTATATTATTAATATTATTACCCGCCACCTCTTATACGGCTACAACCCAGATTTATTTAAAGCGGAGGATATAGTACCTAAGGACATAAAAGCGCAGTTACAGATATGGAGGAAGTAAGGACTAGTTAGCAAAGCTCATAACTTAATTGTATAGGTGTATATAAGCCCTTAGAGAAGACATTAGTGGCATAAAAGTAAGTAGTTCTAAAAGTACAAATTAGTTAATAGTGCTAATAAATTATTAGGCTAGAAGACGTATCTCTAGAGCATCCTCTTAGAGGATTAATGGGATATAATAATAACCTAAGACCTTTCCCGATCTAATGTTACCCGCTAGAATAGTACTTATAAGGAATTCTGTACACTAAATTAGCTTCGCACGCCATTTAAAGACTTTATATAGTTAGAGCAGTAACGCGTAAGACGACTAAAAAAGAGGCCAGAATCTATTTGGCTAGAAGACCAGGACAACGCTTAGAATATAATCTTTAAAGATGCACTTACTATAGACGATTAGGAGGTTCTAATACAGTACAAAAATTTACTTAAACTATACTAGGTTATAACTATAGACCTATAAGGCTAACTAGGCGATGGCAAGTTATATAGGCTAGTTAATGTTTAGTAGGATATTGAATGTATTACTAAAGAACTTACCTCTGCGTATAAATGCTTTAAATCCGCACCGCCCTTGTTAATTAAAGGAGAATGGCATTTTGCTATATAAATCAAGTTTGTACTTGACAAGGCTTAACAGTACTATATAAAGATTAATAAGTTAGCAGCCTATATCGCCGCAGTCGTCCTCTATCCTAGATACAATTGGCAGTACGTAAAAGCTTAGTGGGAGTATAAAAAGACTTAGATTACATCTGCCCGTAAATTAGTTAAACGTCTATGGCTTATAGACTATAAGCAATAGCCTATCTCAGAAGCTCTATCCCCAGAGAAGAAGAAGCCTAGGCGTGAGCTTAATATTATAGAGGCCTATAGGATAAAAGGTCTTTAGAAGAGCGGCTATTAACATTGTTCTACTACTGTGCAGGATAAATATGATTGCTATTATACGTAGAATCAAGTTAAAGATTGTAAGACCCTAATTAAGTAGTGGAGAACTATTGGCCGCGAACAGTACCCGCACCTTACTTAAATGGCTATTGATCTCCTATTAATTCCAGCTATAAGCGATGAGCTAGAACGTATCTTTAGCTATCTTAGCCAGATGGTTATAAAACGCCGCAACTATCTCAAGCAGAGTACGATCTAGGCAACTTTATATCTCTACTCCTGGGATAAGAATAAGATTATTAATTTAAGACTTAATATAACTCTACTTAAGCCTATAAAGTTGACTTCTCCAGAGTCAATTAGGTCTAAAAGGCGGAGGTTATTAATTTAAGTAATCCTTACGAGTGCCGCTAAGGCACTAGTGGTAAGCGAGCCAATAGCGATTTTCTATACCAGGTATGGAAAATCCTAATTAGTTAGTAGAAGCTAGGGTCCGCAGATTACAGTAGAACTTGGTAGATAGTTACGGTGGAACTTAGTAGACACTCAGTGGATAGTTATGGTGGAACTCAGTAGACAGTTACGGTGGAACTTAGTAGACAGTTGCGGTGGAACTCGGTGGACAGTTACGGTGGAACTTGGTGGACAGTTACGGTAGAACTCGGTGGACAGTTGCGGTGGAACTTGGTAGACAGTTGCGGTGGAACTTGGTAGATAGTTGTAGTGGAACTTAGTGGATAGTAGAACTCAGTAGACAGTTGCGGTGGAACTCGGTGGATAGCTGCGGTAGAGCTTAGTAAATAGCTATAGTTATGTAACTTAAAGATTATAATAAAAACCACACTAGGCCGTTATGTAACGTAAGTAGCGAAAATCGCCAGAATTAGCTTAATATACGGCAAAATTGAAGCCTAGGCCCCAGGCAACCTATTAAGAATGGATAAAGTTTGGATCTCGATCCAGATCCGATGGATTTGATGGATTTGGATTTGGATCTAGATCCAATCCATCCATCTCTTACACTGAGTATGCGTAGCTTAGTGTTAGTTAAAAAGGATTACTATAGGCGGAGAAGAAGATAATTAAATTAGTAAGGGAGGCAGTTAATTATTAATAAACTTATATAGTTGTTGTTAAAGTTATATTTTATATTGCAGACATATTAGCATAATGGTTAGTTAGGTTTGCGTTTAAATCACATTCAGGTCGCGTGTCACGGAGTAGGCACGAGCCGGGATACAATGCACTAAACGAGGTAGTAATTGAGAAGGCTACGTACACGTAACTATGCGTGGTTGATACAAAGACATTGGATAAAGAAGAAGAGTCTTCGTGTGCCAGGTACGGGTATAAATAGGGGCTGTAGGGGAACGTGCGTAGGTGTCTTGGGACGAACGTGAGCACGGGTCAAGAACGTCAAAGACGCGCAGAGACGTGAGAACGAGTGAGTCCCGTGACATCGCGTTTAAATTGCATTTAGATTATAGGCGTAACGGCATAATCCGTCTATCGGTTTCTTAAGGTCTACTATTAATCAGTAGGTAGTTTAAGACGTTATTAATTATTTAATTAATTAATATGCTGTTAACTAGCAGAGATGCTATTATATTACTAGCTATAGTTAATTAATTAGTTTAAGGTATGCTGTTAATTATAGCATATTTAACCAGTTATTATATAAGTAGGGTATTAAGGGAGACGCGCTAATAGGTTAATTCTTATTAAGGTATTCAATTAGTTAAAGGATATACTGTTAATTATAGTATATTTAATAATTTAATAGGAATCAATTAGGGTATTAGTATATGGTCTATTAATATTCTTATAATTCTTAGAATAGGTTATTATAAAATAGTAGACGTGTTTAAGTGTTATTAGGATATTTAAAGGTATACTATAGGGTTGGCAACCGTATTAAAATACTTATATTTAATTAAGGAAGGTATTAATTAAAGACTTATAGGAATGCCGTTATAACTTAGTATATTAAGTCGTTATTAGAGGTATTAAAAGAGGTATTAAGAAGGCGCATATAGATATTTTAATTCTTATTGGAGAGTTAAAGGTATTAAAGAAAGAGTGCGCTTTAATATTTGAGCATAGTTATACAAGGGTAAGCTATTATAACGTATTTCACGGGTGAGCTGGTCAAACGAGTGAGCTAATCACTTCAAAAACACACCAAAAAATGGAAAAATCACACTTTAATATCTTAACAACCACTTAATAATAAATTTTAATAATTTAAATTTAGACTTTTATATATACTCTCTAGCTCCTATTAAAGTTATATAATAAATAGTCGGGTGGTTTTTAAA
>Ga0307507_10010993_pt1 | contig 11526 bp, 4 predicted proteins | sample 7_EM_MG_FD_207223 | JGI IMG/M metagenome (GOLD analysis project Ga0307507, IMG submission 207223) | Populus trichocarpa ectomycorrhiza microbial communities from riparian zone in the Pacific Northwest, United States - 7_EM | ecosystem: Host-associated > Plants > Roots > Unclassified | place...
AATTGATTTAAAGTGATTTTTTATCAAAAAATTAAAAAGAAAAAAAATAAATAAAGAGATATATAAGAAAAAGGCTAGATGCACTTGGGCCTGACCTTCTAGGCCCACACATGTATAGCCCAAAAAAATTCAAGCGCTCATAGGCCTCGAAGGTCAGGCCCAAGTAATCTTAGACTATTGTTTTATTTATTTTAATTAGTTTGAACTTTATTTAAATTTGATGTATGTCCGACCCATTAGTTTTACGGTTTATATATAAATACTGTTATGTAATGATTTTTATTTAATTTATGAATTTTATCTACAAGTTGCTGCTTATTGTGTGCTTATTTTTGTTTGTACGGTTGAGTGATTCTCATATTAAGTTTTTAATAGAATTTGCAGACTCTTCAAATAATTGATCAACTTTATACTTCTTGTTCGCATCTCGTTATAAGCATAGATTAAGAGTGATCAATTGCATATAATTTTAGTTCTTCTTTGCAAAAATAACTTTTTTCCAAACCTCAAATTAGCAATCTAATAAACAAATCTACATGAGAAGTGGCAGCTCTTGAACTTCAAATGTCGGATTGAAATTTGAATGTTGATTGAAGTCCTTCAGCACAGTCTGGAAAGGAGCAGGATCAGTTATCTGCGTTGTCTATTTATACTACAGGGTTTGCCAATTTCTGGTAAAGTGACACCATAGCTGACTGAAATAAATACAGGCAACCACAAAGAAAGAAAAGTAAAGGAAAGGGTGAGGAAGAAGAAGGCTAAATAAGAAGTTACAAGAAGCAGCTCCAAACCACCTTTTCCTTGTTTCAAAACAAGAATGCTGTCAGCAATCTAAAACACATTTCCATATCAATTGGAGAAAACAAAATGTAAAGAATTGTTGCTATCAGAATTTGATAGGCACACAAAACTCCAATCAGAAAAGGGGCGCCGAGATGGATAGGCCAAAAATTCCAGACTCAAGAGAACTGCAAAATATTGGACACTGGTAAATCAACACATCCCTATCTCTGAAAAGAAGCCAGGTCCTATTTTACCCAATTAAGATGCGACAAATGCCGTTTCCATGCAATGAAGCACAAGTTTCCTATATCTCCAGTGAAAAAAAAAAAAAAAAAGAGATTCCCAAAACTTGATTGGCATCTTTCAAAATTTCCTCAAATCCTATGTCCTGTAGCTTGAGCCTGAAGATTTTGGTTGTCTTCTAACAATCGGTCATATTCCAGCAGGAGGTCAGCAGACCGTTTGTGAAGGGCAACAACATGGGCTTCAGCTGTTTCAATCTGCTTGTCCTTTTGCTCAGATTCCAGCTTCAGCTTCTTCAAATTCTCTGATAGAGTAGAAAATTGTTCTTGTAGAAGCTTCATTTCCTTGGAAGCTTTGCCTTCCTCCTCTTTAAGCTGCATCTTCTCTTTCTGAAGCCTTTCAACTTCCTCTTTTGAAGATCCCACGCTACTTCTCAACCCAATAAGCTTTGAAAGATAATGGTGCATCCGATCAATTAAGAACCCAAGAAACAGGGTGAAACCTGCAAGATTAAGTTCGACCCATTAAAATACCACGGTAATGAACTAAAAGAAAATCGAAGAAGAGGGGAGATAAATTAATTTAGGCACTATCACTAAAACTATCATGGAAGAGCCTCATATAAACACTGGTAATAATATTGTTAGCCAGAGGTTCAGGAACTCTATGAAGTCCAAACTATCACAGATGACAACATGTATATGTGTTAAACACAGATGCCTATCTAATAGCATGTTGATTTTTCTTCACATCAACAGATCTGAATTTGATCTTACTCTCTTCTTTTTTTTCATTTGAAGGACAATTCACATTTTATTGAAGGACAATTCACTTGATTTTACACGAAAGGACCAAAAGAAACTAAGTAGCGTGTGTGATCAACATGAACTCCACGGAGCTCCTTGACCTTCGTAAGCAACATCATAGATCTTCTTGACACATGAGAAGTTGCACACGATTGACTTTCTAATATTTCTCTTCTCTTAGAAAAGGCAGCTTTCATCTTGTAAGGGTAAAGCCAAGGAATAACATATTACTAATACAATATGAGATGGCTATCTCAGCTATTTATGCTGCTTATAATATGGCTTGCGGGTATTAAAAGTAATTTCATTCACAATTAGTCTTAGTGCCACCCACTATGATAAATATACTCAAATCGAAAATTATTTGTAAATGACAGATCAAAATCATTTGAGGTCATAACAAAGGTGTAAAACCCTAGTTAACACGATATCAAAAAAAAATACAAAACAATCAAAATAAATGAATAATAATATATAAATATTAAATGACTAAAGATGAAGATTTATGAATTTAAATCTTAAAGTATGGTAAGCCTTAAAATAATAAACAAGGAAGGGATAACCGGTAAAAAAAAAAAAAACTAAAGAACAAGGACAAGATTTTAATTATGAGTACAAGGGAGATACAAATAGAAACTCGGCTTCCTTAGGAAGCCAACTTTGCCTGCCATTTGAGGGAGAAAAAGAGTGATGTTGAAGCAAAATTATGGAAAAATCTTGCTAAAAAACACCAAAGAGAGATAAATAAATGGATCAAAGAGGGATTAAACAAGAAATTGAAGGTTATCAAGGATTGTTTGGTTAAAGGAGGCCGACTTTGAAGAAGAGGAGGGAAAGAAGCGAGTAGAAAATTATTATAAGAGGGATAGGTTGTGCCAATGTGAACCTGTTGACCGTTCTAACTGATAATGAACTATTATTATTCAATTTGAAACCCATAGTTCCATAATACAATGTTCATCCAAGATAATGATAAGATCGATCAAATTTGTGTGATTAAATTGTTAAATACATCATGTGGACTTATGTTACTTGATGCTTAATGAATAAGGAATACATTAATTCCAAAGAAATTTGAGTTAAAACCATGCATTCCTTAAAGAAAGAAGTTTGGTCAAATATGCTAGGATGAGGGGGTTAATTAAAATGTACAAAAGATAGAATAATAATTATGAAATCCCCTTGGGTATAAGATCAGAATTGATTAAAAATTGAAAATAAGACTTTTGAGATAAGGATTTTAAATTTAAAATAATTATAATTCTAATGATATAAGAAAGGTTGCGGAAGCTACTCAGCCGACAAAGACAATTAAGCGACAGTAGATTTTAGGTAGGTGCTTAACACCCCAGTAGCTATTAATTCTTCTTTTCAAAGTCAATAGTGACTACTATTTTCTTGATATCAATAAGTTTATGGAGTTAGTAATGATTGACAATTGTTACATTGATGTAAGAAATTTTAATTGAAAATGGAATAATTGGCATTTGAGTAAGATGCTGAATTGATTAGTATCAAATTAGAATTACTGGAGTTATTGGCTTCCAGATAGGAATGTTGAAATAATTGATATTCGAGTAAGATGCTGGATTGATTGGTATCTAGTTGGGATTGCCAGATTTAATGGCTTCCAAATAGGAATATCGGAATAATTGGCATTTGAGTAAGATGCCGAATTGATTGGTAACCAATTGGAATTACCGCAATTAATGGCTTCCAAATGAAAATGCCGGAATAATTGGCATTCGAATTAGATGCCGAATTAATTAGTATCAAGTTGGGTTTACAAGAAATTATTGGCTTCCAAATGAGAATGCCAAAATAAACGATAGATATAAGGATTGTCATGTCTATATGTAACCGAATAAGAGTTACACGATTAAAAAAAAGAGAAACTAGTACAAGATTTTATTTAATTCATTGTTGAATTATTAGGATAAAAAGGAATGTAATAGAAATGAAAATGAGTTCTTAAAAAGAAGGGAGATTAATCAAGATTGAATAAAGTTATAGTAAAGATTAAAAGCATTGTAATGTTAATTTTTATTTCGGGTCTGTACAAGATCATTAAGAAAGCACTTTTGTTATTGTTTTCCTGTTCTAGTTACTAGGAAAGTTAATTCAGTAGTTATGGATAATGTATTATAATACTTAAGTATTTTTTTTTTTGTATGTAAACTAGAGATTATGAACTTTAATGTTTTGTTAGAAAAGAACTTGAAATTTAAAGTAGTGACTATGTTCTATTTTATGTTCTTCCTTGTTATTTAAATTCTCTTATCATTTTATTAGTATACTAAATTGATTAGGTTAAAATGATGTGGTGAATGTAATGAGATTATTGATGAGATGAAAATTCCAGATAAGTTAAATAGATGTTTGAGATTGGATTGAGTAAATTGTTTTGATGTCAACACTTGGGATCATGATATATTAGGAAAAAAACTCTGCCAGAATTTCAGTAAAATAGAAGAAAAAAAATCCCTTGTTTTTAGAAATCCTGATTTGACATGTTGATTATAAGTAGAAAATTTTTTTGGAATCGTTACAAAAGGTCTGCTCAATCATGGCATCCTCCATCTAGTTTCACAGTTAAGAATGGCATCATCATTCCCTCAGGTCATATAAGCTTATTTAACTACGCTATGTCATATGTTCCATTTGAAATGCAAGAAGAACCATGGTAGATTAGCACAAAATGTTAAAGACAAAAAGGAAAACACTGAAATGCATAACAGGTCATGGTGTTGAGTCTAAATCATATATAGATTTCTTACCTACAAACCTCGAGAAAAGTTCACAATTAACCACTTCCTAAATCTTCCAAATGCACTATAAAGCACGTTAGTCACCAGGTTAAGTTAGACAAAAACAGTATTTAGGTGCAAGGATCAATACAGAATCTCTGTTTAGCTTCTTTTGCAATAATCATAATTCATCCATTCTAGAAAGTAAATGGTGGAATACACGCAGAGGAAATAATTCCAAGTTACTTGCAATTTAAATTATTGGGTAATTTTAGTATTTTTATTTGCAATAACTGTGTAGTTTTATCATTATTTAAGTATAATTTATTTCATTTAGGAAAATAACTTATTTATTGTTATGTCGTTATTATTAATTAGGAGTACATGTTTATTTCGAGGACACTTTTATAAGGCTTTTTTGTGTGCCTATAAGCACAATCGTACATTGTATCAAGGAATCCATTTTATGAATTAAACTGGGAATTTCAGTTTTAACTAAAAAATAAACTAACGTAAAACAAAGTAAAACAACTTTGAGAGACCGATATCCTATTTTTCTTTGTTCTTGTTAATTCAAGAAGCACCCCTTAGTGGATTCGAAGATTTGCTAAGTTAATTCTAGGGATTTTTATCTTTTCTTCAAACCCCTTTTTCATCAAATTCCATCTTGTCATACATCAGGAGACCACAAGGATGGGAAGGAGAAAATCTCCAAGATTTGCACGCATGAACCAAAACAAAACTCGACTGTTGAATGCAAAAGGATGTTACTTCTTAAGCTATTGTTAACCACACCTTTAGCTGTGAGATAACACTCCAAAAACGTTTCACCACACTCCCGCTATCCCATATTTTGATACAAAAATACGAAATGAAGGTGGGGCAATGGGGATGTGGTTAAACATTTCTGGATTACCAATATCAGTTCCTCTTTAGCTGCTGTAGAATGGACACTCTTTTCTCGCTGTCAACCCATGACCAACTTTGAACCTGAATTTGCATCTCTTCATTGCATGGAAAAATAAGCTTATCGTTTTCAATTTCAGAATATGATCTTTTTAGATTGTCCAACTATGCATGCATCGGAGTTTTCTAAAAAAAATAATGGTTGTTTTAGTTTTCATGTGTCTGTTTGTGTTTCTAGGAAGTCAAAAACATGTGCTAGTTAATGTTTGTTTAGCTCTATCAAAGTCATTTATTTGAATCTTAATTATGTTATTGTAGTATTTTTTAGACTTGGATGGTTGTTCCAAGTATATAATGATGATTCAGACTATGTATGAAGGATCTTTAGGTGAATTTTGAATTAAAGTCTTTGACTTAGCTTTTTGGCAACCTATCAAGTTTTGTATATTTTTTTTGAGTGGTTGATTTATTACCTTATCTCTACAACTCTAAAGTGGTAATTGATCTACATCTTTAGAGTGGTGAGTAATTCGTATTTATATTTTTTCAGTTTTGTACCTTAAAGTAGTGAGTGAAAACTAACATTTTTGTGTGACCTGATACTTTTCGATAGTCGTACCATCCCGTATCAAATTCTCAGCTCAATTTGCTGATGCACTGTGAACAGTATTGTATTTCACACACTCAACAACACCTCAACCATGTGAGGTTGACCATTCATATATGTTTTCTCATTGTACTCTTCTACTAAATGCATGGTTTTCCACAATATTGTAAGCTATCAATTCATGCATCCTTAACTCAAACTCGCCATCTCTTCTCACTAGTTACCTCCAATGGTACGAGTTTTCACCTTCTAGATTCATAAGCAACAATATAATCAGGGGGCATTATATAGTCTACATATTTCTACTGATTATAGCGTTTTCTTATGTGCTTATGGAAACATTAGAATATAGTAAAGTAATCAGATAAGGCACGGACTTGATATAATTAAGTTCATTTATCTCCAAAAAAGAGTGTAATTTCCTCTTTATTTCACTACTATCAGAACTAATAATTGCAAACCACAAGTTTCCATCCAAAACAGCATCATCAAGCACAACAAAAGAAGCTGAAAGCAAAAAACACAAAGAAGCAAGCAAACAAAAGGACCCAAAGAAAAGAATAGGATCGTACCCATGAGTGATGCCTCAAGCAAGTGGGTTCTCCATAGAACCTGATCCATAGGTGACATGGTTCCAAGCTTTGCACCCTTATTTTGGATCTTAACAATGCTCATGAGGCTAGAAAACAGAATCACAGACATGGTTCCAGCAATAGTTTTCACTGTAGCAGGACCCTTTCCCATCTTCACCTGATCCAAACTCTTAATCACCAAGTCTCTCAATGGCCCAATCTTTACCAACAGCAAAGATGCCACAAACCCCTCAGCAAAAAGAACAAAGAACAACAACTGAATCATCTTCGCTGCTACGCAAAACTAGGTTCTATCTTAAGGAAATGAAAAAATTTAAGCCTATAGATCACAGATTAAAGCAGAAATTTAAAAAAAAAAAAAAATTCTTTAATGGAAACCCATTTGCCCTTGACATGTGAGCTAGAACAAGTGGATTGTCATATACTTAAAATAGCAACAAATTTCTTTTCCATAAGGAGCAAAAATTGGTTGGAAGAGTTCACAAAATCTCTTTTAGTTCTCGTGAATTAGTAGTGTCAATCTTGACAAGGAAAAAAACCCAGTTTTTATATTTGAGAAAAAAAAAAGAGAGAGAGAGGTTCTAATGGTGTGGTTTTAGGGATCAGTGGGGTTTAAGGCTACAGACACCGCGCAATTAGCTCTAATTGGGAAAAAGATGTAAGCTTTTTCTAAGAAGCCCTTTTTATTATTTTCATGAATTTTTCCTAATGGTGTGGTTTGGGGATTAGTGGGGGTGATTTCGGAAATGGGTTTTGCTTTTGCCAGGCCAACAGAGATATGCAGATAAGAGTACCGTTGTTCTTGCAATTTAAAAATATTTTGAAAAAATTAAAGTTAAAAAATTCACATTAAAAAAATAATTTATTTTTTAATAACATGAAATATTTATATTAAACGGCTTGAAATCCCACATTAAAAAAATATTATATTATTTTTTTAAGTTGAAGTATTTAAACTAAAAAATTTTTATCCCAACATAAAGTGTATATATATATAAAAGGATTTCAAATCTTACATTGAAAAAATATAATCTCTTTGATACGTAATATATATATTAAAGAATTTTAAATCTCACATTGAAAATATTTTTCTAATATTTATATAGTAAACTTTAAAATATGTTAATAACCAACTAAAAAAATATGAAAAAAGAGAGGTATAGGAGAAAAATCATATTTGAAAAAAAAACATCGGGTCTCCGGGTTCGCCCGGGTCATGGGTCGACCCACCAGGTCGACCGTGTTTTGTCGGGTTGTTACACTGGTCAGTCTTTTAATAAATCCGGACCGATCCAGCCACCGGACTAGCCCGGGTTTAATAACTCTGGTTTAGAACACTAATTATTTGTTTAATGATGTTGTCCTATTGTTTTTAAAAATGATTTTGAAAATAGTGTAAAACTAGAAAACTTATAAAATAATATTTTTTATTTTTTAGATGTTTGTGATATTAAAATATCAAAATTATTAAAAATAATCTTAAAGTTATTTATTTGATTTTTTTTCTAGCTAAAAATACATGACGCTTTATTAAATAGACTCATAAGAATTGTTTTTTATATTAATTTATATAATAACATTCATAGAGTTTTAACTTGTTGTATTTTTGCTAAATTAGATAATAAAAGTCCTTCCATGTATGGTGAAGCCAGTATCTATGATTTTAGACTTTTTAAAAAAATGATGGAACATGTAAGATTTTTATTGTTTCCATTTCAAGAAAAAAATTGATGAAAATTATATATATAATTTATTTATTTATTTATTTACTGTTGGAAGATTTTTCTCAATCATGTTGGTAATGTATTTTTAAAGTTAAAAAGATGATTAAAATACCCCTTTTTGTTTATGCTTACTTTTTTTTTTTAATTTTTAATGGAATTAATGGTATCACAAAAAAATTATAGAAAAAAATATAAAAAAAAAAAAATTTTATATAATTATTGAATAGTTCTTTCAACTATCACGACAACTACTACCAACCCCCTCACCATCTCCACCACTACCCTATTGTTATTAATATAACTATTTGCATCCATCACTTTCCAATCATTGCAACCATTAACGTACAACTATCATTACTATAATAATTACATCAATTCTTTCCATTAACTCTATTATTGTTATTTTATTACAAATACATCCATTATTACCACACTAATCACTATCTTACAATTATGATCAATACAAACACTATTGTCATCACCTCTAATATTATTATTATGATCTCTAACATCACAACTCCTCTTGGTTACCACCACTCAATAATTATGAATGGAACATAATTTACTTTTTAAAAAAATATTTTCCTTAACACATAAAAACAATGAAAATAACTTATTTTATAAAAAAATCTATAAAAATATTTTTCAGAAAACTAATGTGAAAAATTTTATAGTGCTCAAGCTGATAATTATTATATATGATTTAATATTATCATTCTAAAACAATAACATTTAATGTGAACCTCGCGGATATAAAGATCTAAAAACTCACAATCAAGTTTGAACATAATCCTGGAAAGTCAAAATTTAGATTTAAAAACATCTAAAAGAAGGTTGAAAAAAATAATAAAAGAGTTCTAAATAAAATAGAAAAAATAATCATAAATTTATAGGAAACTAATACAAATTTTGCAGTGTAATAGTCTCAATTTCCGAGACAAAACACATACTTTAATATGGAATTACTATGAATATTTTTTAAATAAAAACATTGTCATGTACTTTACTACAAATTCTATCAAAATTCCGATAGAGTTTCCTCTATAATACAACATCCCAAATTATCGACTTAAATCTGTTTTACTTTTATTCACAATATCAATCCCTTAACCCAATCATCCTGCATTATAATCCATATTAACCATTTTCCAATAATTTCAATTCATCCAATATAACATACAAATAATTATATAACACATTAATTATAAAATGTTGAGAGTTTATATAAAATTATAGGATACATAATAAAAAGTAGAGTTATATAAATTCATACATCCATAATAAAAGTTGAGCTTTGATATTTACATGCTTAAACAAAAATATATTATAATCCAAAATGGGTACATTATACTTACTCTATGTAAACAAAAGTGATAAATAAATATACTCTTGGCATGTATAAGATGACCTTTAAAAATATAATAAACAAATGACATAATTTAATTAACGATATTACATTAGATAAAATATAGCTAGGTTCTCTTTTCTTTATGTTGTGGTAATAATTCAAATCTTTTTTTATCCCATTTACTTATCAATCATTTATCTTTTATTTCAATTTCCAACATCTAACATCATATTATCAATTCATCACCCATAAACCGGGTCAACTAATTGATGCCGATGTCAATTCCAAAACTGATATCATTAGCCCTCACTTTAAGTGTAACAAATCAAAGGTATGCCGATATCAATCCACCTGGTGTCATTAGCTTTCATTCCATTAGATAATTAATCAATTTTTTCTAGTACATGCAAATGAACTCATTAACATCATTAGCCTTTCTATTTTCTAAGAACAATTAATCAAGTCCATTTCCATATATTTATTTCATGTTCATGTCGATGCTAATGAACACATTGACATCATTAACCTTTTTATTTTATAAGAATAACTAATAAAGTCCATTTCCATATATTCTGTAAAACCCCAAGCTTTTATTATAAGAATAATATTACAATATAAATAATGTTTACTTTGAAGGGTCTTAAAAAAAAGGGAGAACGAAATGAAATTAGGGCTGAAAATGAGAAATGCAAAATAGAATGGGGAGAAAATTGAATTTAAAGAAAGGGTTAAAAAAATAATGATAAAAAGAAATAAATGAGAAGTAACGGTCTCTCTTGGGAAAAGAGAGGAACCATCACTTCAAATACAAGAGAGAATGGAAGGATGAACTCTATTGTGACTTTTAATCCAGAAAGAGAGCACATTCAAACTAGAAAAATTAAGAGAACATTTAGAGAGTTAAGCAATAAGATACATTGCTCAAGCAAGAATTCAAGAAAAAACCAAAAGGAAATTCAAGGGATTAAAGAAAAGCAGGAAGAATTGGGGAAGAAGATAAATCAATCAAGAAGTAATCTATTGATTTTAAGATCACTTGGTAAGGAGTCTTAACTTCTATATTCTTCTCTTATACTAAATTGTAAAGAGGAAGAGAAAAGCCCCAAATTGTTTGTAAAATTAGGGTTCATGTTGATTGGGGAAAAATTATGTATTTAGTAAAGATTTCCTAAATAATATTCTAAAAGGAAGTAGTTAGGAGAATTAAACAACAAATTAAAGAGAAATCCAATGGTAGAAACCCTAATTGGATTTAGGGTTTGACCAATTAGAGGAAATTCAAAGGTGTAATCTTTTCTTGAATTTATGCATGGTTATTGTTGTATAAACATCAATAATATGTTACATATGTAACTTGTATGATGTATGTATTAATCTTAAAGGTAAAACTCAAATTTGTTGTAAAGGTGAAGATTTTGGTTAAAGAAAAAAAGAAGGAAATTTTTCAGTAGTAGAAACAAACTAGCCATTTTGAGAAATGGCTAGACCGATTTAAGAAACGGCTAGACCATTTCTCAAAATAGTGAGATCGTTTTAGCTACTATTTTGTGGTAGGCTGATTTTGTATTTTGGCTCTTTCTTGGTTTTCTTTGATTCTTTTATGGAATAAGCTTTGGTTTTTTTTTTGTTGTTTAAGAAAAATAAGTGATTATTATATGGAAAAGAAGAGCATAATATGTGTGTATGCATGAAATAAGCTTACGTGATAGCATTGCTTATATTGGAAGGTTAAGAGTTATAAAAAAAAAAAAAAAACTTAAGTTTAAAGT